>JAESGL010000336.1_pt1 | contig 28006 bp, 31 predicted proteins | sample 9269711 | NCBI WGS metagenome assembly JAESGL01 (sample SAMN14515918, study PRJNA621676) | algae metagenome | isolation source: Kastovskya adunca ATA6-11-RM4 and co-occurring heterotrophs from soil and... | place: Chile: Atacama Desert | collected 2011-06-27
AAGATGACGATTCTAAAGATTGCCGGGCTGTCGCTCGTTCTTGCGCTGGGCGCACAGTCGGGGGCGCTGGCGCAGAGCGAAAGCGACTTCGTGGCGGCTTTTTCCGGCAACTGGCAGACGCTCGATCCGGCCTTCTCGGATGGGGGTGCCTGCCGGCTGTCGCTCACGGGGAACAAGACGGGGCCGAACTACGAGCTGGCGGCGGAGAACTGCGGCGGCGACCTTTCCGGCATCGGCGCATGGCGGATCATCGACAACCAGCTGGCGTTGCTCGGGACGGGGGACGAGGTTCTGGCCCGCATGGGCGGCAACCAGACCCGCATGAGCGGCGACACCGAGACCGGCAAGGCGCTGATCTTCGAGCGGGTCAACGTCCGCGCCGCTGCTGCCGCACAGCCCACGGGCAACAACGACTGCGTCTATTACGGCTACACCGCGAGCTGCGCGAGCCCGGCGGATTTCGCGACGCCCGAGCCTGCTGCGCCTGGCGAGACGGCGAAGGCCTCCGTCCTCGTGCGCGTCAACGCGCGGGCGGAAGCGCGCCCCGACGCGCCCATCGTCTCAACCATTCCCGCCAACACCTGCGTCGTCGTCGACCAATGCACCACGGCTTCGGACGGCCTGTGGTGCCAGGCCAAGGTCGCCAACTACACCGGCTGGATCCCGCAAAAGGCAGTGCGTCAGGGCCGGTGGCCAATCCTGACCTTTGCCAACCAGTGCCAGCAGGCAAACTGACGCCGATGGCTTCAGCGACGCTGGGCGTTTCGCGCTCGAGGATGCTGCCTCGGCCGGATATAGCCCATGGCGGACCGGCGTCGCCTCGTCGCGCGCTGTTGAGGGTTTGCTCCTTCGCGCCGCCTGCGGCGTTGCACTTTCGCTGACGGAATTGCTTGCGCGGATGTTCTGGAGGAACGGCCAGGGCAGTGACGGGTTGACCTCGTTCGGCTTGACGATGCAGTCGACAGAAGGCTCGTGATGTAGCTCACCTTCTTGTCGATAGTGGCGGCTTTGTAATCAGACCGCGAGCTCAAGGCGTCCCTGAAAGCCAGGACGAGCTTGCGGGTGTTCAGGCCAATGGCACGACACCAGTCTGTGATTCGAACATCGCCACGGTCTTACACATGTCGCTCAGGTGATGGTCTGGGACCGCCTGCTTCGCAACGTCGCAATTGCCGACCCACTTTTCGATACAATGCGTCAGGGTCCTTCCAGTCCACCCGACCGTGGATCCTGCGTCACCGGACATTGATGGGATACCGGAGGATAGAGCACTTACAGGGACCTCACTGGCAGGGAGCGCGATGCCGGTGCATTACGCTCTCCTCAACTGCTGCCAGGGACCCTCAACCGTGTCCGGATGGGCATTCCCAAGGCCGCGCTGACGCGACTCGCGGAGCCGGAAGAGTTCGAGATAGGACAGTTCCGCCGTGCGGCAAGCCGCCATGAAGCGCATGAAATATAGGTCGGAGATCCCACAGCCGGTCGAGGTCGAGCGCCGCCTCGCGAGCCTGTCGCTCGACTGACGTCCGAAGGGATTTTTGAACGCGTGAGAACGGAAAGCTTCCGCGCAGGTCTTCAGGCACGCGCCGGACATACGGCCGGACGCCTTGGCACTTTCGTGACGGATACAAGCGCCATTCCCACCGCCCATTGCACATGATGTCTCACGAGCAGGCCCGGCACGAGGCGGCATGGGCGGATATACCCGGAGGGCCAGCAGGGCTGCAGGCAAATGGTACGCCCAAGGGGAATCGAACCCCTCTCTCCACCGTGAAAGGGTGGCGTCCTAACCGATAGACGATGGGCGCAGCGACGCGGTGTATAGAGGCGTTCGCCGGGGATCGCAAGTTTGCCGGCCAGATTTTTGCGTGGCCCGGGTCAGGCGACCGCAGATGGTTGAAATCGCGGGAAGATTATCCGCGATGCGCGCCCGGTCCGCTTTAGTCGCGGCGGCGGCAGCGCCAGTTCCAGTCGCGCTTCGGCCCGACATCGACGTGGATGGCGGCGGAATTGCAGTAGGTGCCGACGCCGCCACGACCCGGCAGCGACCGTACGTACTGGGCCACGGCGAAGCGGTCCGCGTCCGGGATGACGATGTCGGCGGCCTTGCAGCCCATGTGCTGCGAGCGCGTGGCGCCGTTGACCCGGCGATTGTGGCTGGGGCTGCGATAGCCGGAGGTGACGACGACCTTCTTGCCGAATCGCCGTTCGATCGAACGCAGCAGTGCGACCAGCTGCGAGGGGAAGCAAGCCGTCTCGACGCCCTCGCGCTGGACGCGCAGGCCGTTGGGGCTCAGACGGGCGAGGCCGCTCAGCGACGCGACCTGGTAGCTCATCACCGAGTCCTCCATGAGATCCTCCTCGTCGGCGGAGGTGCGCTGGCCGATCTCGAAGAGGGAGGAGGGATCGACCCCGGGCAGGGCGTCGCCGCCGTCCGAGACAGGGGCTCCTTCGCGTTGCAGCACGACCCGCCGACCCTTGCTCCTGTCGGCATTCGGGATGGGTGGCTTCGCGCTGCTGCGGGCAAAGAGCGAGGAAAACAGCGAGGTCTCCGGCTGGCGCTGCGAGAGCGACGCCGAGCGGTCACCTTCGGTGACCGAGCCGCCCGCATAGGCGGCTATGGCCTTGCCGTCGACAGCGGCGGAACGGGTGAGCGCAGCATTCGCCGGGGCAGCGGCTTCCTGCGGCTGCGCGGTGGCGACGTCGCCATCATCGTTCGCGGCCGGAACCGCCTGTCCGGAAACTTCTGTCTGCTGATCGGGAGTATCCTGCGTATCCGCGGCCGGATCGGCGGCGAGAAGCACGTTCCCGGTATCCGCGCCCGGTTCGGCAGCCGGACCGGCGAAGCCGAAAGCGGATGTGTCGTCGACGGCCGAAACGCAGGAAGCCATCATCGGGAGAGTTGAGAACAGCGCTGCCGCCAGCAGCCGAGTGCGAAGCGTCGCGGCGCAGGCGCCCGTCTGTTGCATCGTCAATGGACACCACCCTCTCGCGGCAGGACTTGGCCTGCTCTGTCTTGCCGCATCCCTATCGTGGCAATCCGGCGCCCGGTCCCCTCCGGACGTCGCGCGAATGCATGGCGGATGCGACGCGCTCATAGTAAAGCTTATTTGATCTCCTATGACCAGAATGCGGCGGCAGGATGATGCCCGCCGCCTACCAGGTGCCGGTATTCGGCATCGACGACCAGGGCTCAGCCGGCTCCTTGGAATCGCCCTTCTGCAGCAGCTCGAAGGAGATGTTGTCCGGCGACTTGACGAACGCCATGCGACCATCGCGCGGCGGCCGGTTGATCGTGACGCCCTTGTCCATCAGCGCCTGGCAGGTCGCGTAGATGTCGTCCACCTCGTAGGCGAGATGACCGAAATTCCTGCCGCCCGAATACTCTTCCGGATCCCAGTTGTAGGTGAGTTCCAGAAGCGGCGCCGCCTTCTCGCCGGCGCCCGGCTGGTCGCCCGGCGCAGCCAGGAAGATCAGCGTGAAGCGTCCCTGCTCGCTTTCGATGCGCCGGGTCTCCACGAGCCCGAGCTTGTTGCAGTAGAAATCGAGGGACTGGTCGACGTCGCTGACGCGGACCATCGTGTGCAGATAGCGCATGGAGTAGGCTCCGGTTGGGAAGAGGCCCGAAGGATAGGGTGACGGCGCGCCGCGCCAAGCCCGCCGCGGGGCGGCGGCAAGCCTCGTTGTCGCCTGTCGATCAAGCGGCGGTTTTGCGGCGTCGATCAATATGAATACTGTCGGGACCTTGCCCAGATCGGCGCGGTTAATGCTAAGCTCGGCTGCCGCGATTCGGTTTGGTGTAAGCGCAGGACTCCCGAATGCCCGAGAGAATCTCTGCATACATGCGTAGCGAAGATGATCCCGCGAGCGGCAGCGACCTGGGGGTCACCGTCGTTTCCGGCCACATCAAGTGGTTCGATGTCTCCAAGGGCTTTGGCTTCATCGTGCCGGACGGGCAGGGGCCCGATATCCTGCTGCACGTCACCTGCCTGCGCCGCGACGGCTTCACTACAGCGCTGGAAGGCGCGCGGCTGGTCTGCGAGGTCCAGAAGGGCGAAAGGGGGCTGCAGGCGTTCCGGATCCTTTCGATGGATCAGTCGACCGCCGTGCATCCCTCGCAGCTGCCGCCGCCACGCACCCACGTCACCGTGTCGCCGGACAGCGAGCTCGTCCCGGTCGTCGTGAAGTGGTTCAACCGTACCAAGGGCTATGGCTTCCTGACGCGGGGCGAGGGGACCGAGGACATCTTCGTGCACATGGAGACGCTTCGCCGGTTCGGCATGACCGAGTTGCGGCCGGGTCAGGAGGTGCTGGTGCGGTTCGGCGACGGCTCCAAGGGCCTGATGGCGGCCGAGGTCCATCCCGCGACCGGCGCGGTTCAGCCGTCGTCGCACTGACCATCAAAGGTTCTCGATGTTCCGCAAGCCTCTTCTCGCCGGCGCCGTCGCTGTCGCCACTTTCCTGGGCGCGGCGTATCTCGCCGTTGCGGGCGGCGACCTCTCCAGCGCCACGCTCGTCACGGAATCGGGTCGCCATGCGATCGAAGTGGAACTGGCCACCACGCCCGAAACCCGCGCCACCGGCCTGATGAACCGGGAGTCGATGCCGCAGGGGCAGGGGATGCTGTTCGATTTCGGCGAGTCGCGGCCGGTGTCGATGTGGATGAAGAACACGCTGATACCCCTCGACATGCTGTTCCTCGACGAGGCGGGCGCGGTCATCAGCATCAAGACCAACGCCCAGCCGCTGTCGCTGGACACGATCCCGTCCGGCGGCCCGGTCCGCTACGTCCTCGAGCTGAACGGCGGAGCGGCCTCCCGCTACGGCGTCGCCAGGGGCGACCGGCTCGAGCACGAGATCATCCCGTTGCCCTGAGGCGCTGCGGGGGCTGCCGCCGCGCCGCTCCTGCTCAGGCCGCGCCGCGGGTAAGTGAGGCCGTCCCTCGGGCCGACATGCCTCCAACGCGGCGGTCGAGCGCTCGCACGGTTTCCGGGTAGATTCGGCACATCAACGGCGGGGCTGCTCATGCCTCGGCAGGGCATCTCCTGGCGCGAAGAGTGAGCCTCATGCTTATCCGGGGTCTCGCGGCTGCGTCCGCTCCCGACCATCCGGTTCACCCGCCTTGACTTTGGCCCTTCAACCCGCCAAACCCGCCGCAGACAGGCGCATCGCCGTGTCCGGAGCGTAGCGCAGCCTGGTAGCGCATCTGGTTTGGGACCAGAGGGTCGCAGGTTCGAATCCTGCCGCTCCGACCAGCGATGGCGCATCGCACCGGTATCTTCCAGACGAGGCAGAGATGGTCGCCAGAATCTACCGTCCGTCCCGAAACGCGATGCAGTCCGGAAAGGCGAAGTCGCGGGAATGGCTGCTGGTCTACGAACCGGCGGAGCCTAAGCGCGTCGAGCCGCTGATGGGTTACACCTCGTCGGGCGACATGCGCTCCCAGATCAAGCTATCCTTCGAGACGCGCGAGCAGGCGATCGAATATGCCGATCGTCACGGCATCTCGTACCGGGTCGAGGAGCCGAACATCACCAAGCCGGTGAAACTCGCCTATGCCGACAATTTCCGGTACGATCGCCGTCAGCCCTGGACGCATTGAAGGCCTCGGCTCCGCCGAAACCGTGCTGCCGGCAACGGCCCCGTAGCTCAGAGGATAGAGCACCGGCCTTCTAAGCCGATGGTCGCAGGTTCGAATCCTGCCGGGGTCGCCAGCGATTTCAAGCACTTAGCGGAAGGCCAGCCCAGCTTCATGTCGCATCCTGTTGCAACATAATTCCCTTGATTCCCAAGGGTTTCCTGCGACACTCGGCTGCTCCATGCGACATGGGTGCGACATAGGAAGGTCGATGATAGTGAGCGTCGGGAGAGAAGAATCGAGCGGCAATCTCGCCGCTCTAAGAGCCCTTCGCGGCGATGTCGTAGGAGCGCGCTGGCAATCAGCCATGGCTACTGGGTACAGCGATGTCCGCGAAGAGCGTATCGCTGAACTCCAGGCGCTTCTCCTCTCGATCGACACGGCAATTGCCGAGAGCGAAAGTCGGACCGAGAAGTTTTCTTTTGGAGCAGAGTGGGATTTTCTCGTGGACGAGAGATAACGGGTTCAGAGCGAAGGCTGATCATCCGAATGCGAGGTACATGAGACAGACGATGGCGGCGGCAACGGCAGCGGTTATGAACCACCCGCCGACAAAGCCAAGGGCCTTCGTCTTGTTCTCTCCTCCAATGGCAACACCTGCACCCAAGCAGCCGCCTACCACCACGCCTATGGCCAATATCCCTGGCACATCCTTGAGTTCAATTCCGCAATCCGTCTGCGTAGACAACCCAATCAGGATCGACGTGAGAATGAACGCGCCCGCTACCGCGCCTTTCATCGCTGTCTGATCATTGCGCCCATACAACCGTTATGCCTCCCGAATACGACGTTGAGCAGCCGCGCGACCGTCCCCCCTTGCCTGCTCCCGTATCGGGTTATGCTACCGAGTTGGGTAGCAAAATGGTAGCAGGACGTTCGCGGGACGTTCCGCTGACACTCAGCTGTTCCATGCGCATGGTTGCGACATGGATGAACGGGGGAAGAAGATGCCAGGACCGAGAGACACCGTGTCGATACGGGGAACAGTTGGCTACGAGACTGGCGTTGATGCTGGTGGCGGATCGATTGTTTCCGGTCATTGTCTGCGCAAGTATGACGGCATTCATACAACCGCGGACTCCCTCGTATTACGCGCCAGGCCGGGAAAGTCCGGCCGAGATCTGACGGTCGAGATCAACGAGCCGTTGCTGCTGCCCGACCTGATCGTTGGACTGGCTCTTGAGCCTAGCGAAGAAGAGAATGAGACAAGCGCGGAATTCGGACACCGTTTGAGTTTTCGCGACGAACTCGCTACTGCGTTTGAGGAAGCTGCTGCCAAACTCCGTCGCGCGCCGCGTACTTAAGCAGCCTCGAACAGCGCGTCCGTCATGCGGGCGCCGCCCTGCTTATTCATAGAGAAGGACGGGGGCGGTGCTGGTGTGAGGCTTCTGAACGACTTGTCCGGAAACCTCAGCTTGTTGCCGCCGCTCAGCGATTGCAGGAGGAGTGAGATGCCGCCCGTGGACATGCGAGAGTTTCATTCAAAAGCGGTTATTCAGGAACTGCACCTGCAGCTGAAGGCCGAGCGGTCGCGAACATCGAGCTTCTACCCGATCCTGTTCTATTGCGGCGGTGCGAGCCTGCTGATCTGGGCATCGGCAATTCTTTTTAACGGCATCCCGCACGAAACCCTTCGGGCGTTTCCCGCCGTAGCAGGACTCGCCTGCCTCTTGGCCGGTTATCACTTCCGTTCTGCGGCCCATCGGCAATGGGACCACGAGCGCCGCCTGGCCAGTCTATTGGAGAAAGCAGGCATCACTTCGAGCTTATAACACGTCAGCAGGCTTGGAACTGCGTCCAAACTTGCCAACCGCCCGATCATCGGATGCCGGTAATGACTTCATCGCTTGCGGCCGCTTCGATAGTCAGGCAGCTTGGTGCAACTGGAATTGGGGAGGAATGCTATGGGACGTATATTTGTCATCACAGGAGCGCTGATACTATCCGTGTCAGGAGCTTCTGCGCAAAGCTATCTGCACGGGCAGTCGGGAACGAGTTACAATCAAATCGGCGGTACAACATTCGGATCTGACGGAACAAGTTATAATCGAATCGGAGGGACGACCTTCGGGTCAGACGGCAGCAGTTCCAGCCAAATCGGCGGCACAACGTTTCATTCGGACGGAACCAGTTCCACTCAGATTGGAGACACGCTCTTCAATTCGGACGGCACGAGCGTGAATCGGATCGGCAACACCACGTTCGGATCTGACGGAACCACTTGTTCAAGGATTGGAGCATCGACCTTCTGTAATTGAGGCACCATCGCTGGCCGTAATGGCATCACCGTTAGCCGTTACTCCACCGCCTCCTGCGCCGCCGGCACCAGCGTTCCGTCGATAAACCACCGCCAGTAGGGCAACGAGGCAAACGGCACCAACCGCCGGAGAGTACCGATGTCGCCGCCCGTCATGCCACCCGCGTCCTCCGTCACGCCCATCAGGTCGGACTGATTGCGCGCCGCCAGTGACCAGACCGACACCACGTCGTTGCCTAGGCCGAACGTCGGGCCAAGCTGCGCACCGAGCAGGGAGCGCACCGCGAAGCGGGATGCAGGCTGACGCTCGTCGAAGCGCGGGTTCGCCATCCGAGCAGCACCCGCCGCCGCCGCATAAAGACCAGGAGCGCCGGCCTTCTCAGCCGCGTTGTTAATCTCGAAGCCGAGCGAGAAGATGCCGGAGCGGTCAAGCCCTTCGGCGATCCATGTCCCCGGATTGTTCGACACCTCGCGTCCGGCCTCGATCTGCTTGAACCAGTAGACCATCGCGCCGACGGTCATCATCGCGGCGACGCCGCCGAGCATCCGGCTCGGCGCCTCCTGAAGGCCGCGCATCAGCACCTTCTGGTTCGAGGCGATGGCGAAGGTGCGGAACTGGAGCATGGCCTTGCCGATCGGCGTCTGGGCGAACAACGGCACGTCGCCGACGCCCTTCGTCACGATGATCGAATCCACATCCTTGTTGATGGCGGCATAGTACGCCCGCCGCGCCACCTCGTCCGTCCATCGTTCGGTGTTCGCCACACGGACCCCGTCCAGCGTCTCACCGTGCGCCTTGAACTCCGAGGCGACGCGCGCGGCCATGTCCTCGTCTAGACCGAGATAGCCCATGTAGGCGCGCTCCCGTGGCTTGAGAGCGGCCATTCCCTTGCCGGCGTTCTGGAGGATCCGATCCTGCGTCAGCACCGCCGCCATCGTCTTCTGGAAATCGGTAAGATGGTTCAGGAGCGTCCAAGTCGAGAACTTGTTCGCCGCGTTCGCGAGGAACCGCTCGAACGGCGAGTTTGAGGAATACGGGTCGGTTAGCTCCGCCAGCGTAGCGAGCCGCGATTGCAGGACTCGTTCGGTGATGGCGCCAGCCTTCTTCGCTTCCGCCGCCGACAGCTTCACCGCCTTCAGGTTTCGGAGGAGCGGAACCATCCCGTCGGCGAAGTACGCCTTAAAGCCATGCACCATGCCGGGGCGCACCGTCTCCGTGAGCGAGGCCAGCGCCACACCGCCGAGAGCGCGCATGTAGTTGAAGGTCATCGCTCCGCGCAGGATGCGGGCATAATTGGCCGAGTTCTGTTCGGGAGCGAAGTTGCCGCGCAGCAGGTCGCGAACCGCTTCCAGATCGGCAATGTCGCTCTTCATCCGATCATTCAGGGTCTTGAGCGTCTTCTCGTCCGTGACGCCCGCCTTCATGTCATTGTAGTCGTTTATGACCTCCTGGATCTGGTCCTTCATGTCGGCGCGGCCGTACTTCCGAGCCATCTCGACGTCGGCGCTCATCTTCCTGGTGTAGCGACGCATCACCATTTCGACGTCGTCCTCGAGCCACGGCTCCAGCGCCTCGTCCGGCACCTTGAGCGTGCGCTCCTTCAGTGGTCCCTGCTTCACGGACACCATGCCGAGCGGGATGTCTTCGGTGTTCACGCCGGTCAGCTTCTGGACGATGTCCTGGAGGATCTGGTCGACATAGGCTTGCCGGTCCTCATCCGAGAGAAACGGCTCCTTCAGCCGCAGCTTCTCGTTCTCGATCTGCGACAGCTTCGCCTTGAGCCCTGCCAGCTTGTTCCGGTCCAGATCGTCGAGCGCCTTGTTCACCTTGCCGGCGAAGTCCTTCATTGCCTCCGACGTGTCGAACAGCGGGCTCTTGATGTCGACGCCCATGCGGCCGAGCGTCGCCTCCACTTCGTTCAGGCGATCGAGCGCGAGCGCCTGTTCCATGTCGTCCTCACGCACTACGCGCCGGATGCCGTTGAAATCCTCGTCGAGTGCATCGAGAAATTCGCGGATCGATGGGCGCTCCGGCCAGCCGGGAAAGAAACCCTCATCCCATGCGAGACGCGCCGCATCGTCGAGACCGAGACCGCCACCCTTCTCGCCGGCCCGGGCTCGCCTGCTGCGAATGAATCCGGGAGCGGAACGGGGACCAAGGCCGATGGCGGCCAGATCGCCGCTGGGATCGTACAGGCCATGACGGCGCAGGAAGCTTGTCAGCCGTTGCGGCTCTTCCGGGCGGGAGCCGGAGCGCAGTTGCCGGATCATTGAGATGACGTCGCTTTCGGTGGCGCCGTCCGCGATGTCGATCTCGCCGCCTTCCTCGCGTCGGCGCATGGTCTCGCCGCGCCGCAGGAGACCCATCTCGTAGGCCTCGATCTCGCGTCGAAGGTTCTCCGCCTTCTGGTCCACCTTGCGCACGTCGACCTCGATGCCCTTGTCGACCGACCGCTCCAGGTAGGGGCGGATCGTGCCTTTAAAATCGTTCTCCTGCGCCTTGATCTTGTCCGAGCGATAAACCCGGTGGAAATAGCTCGATGCCGTCTGCGTCACGACATCCTCGTCCAGTTGCCCGGTCGCGATGGCTTCCTTCTTCAGGGGCTCCACGACGCCCTCGCGCCATGCCCGTGCCGCCTGCGATACGAAATCGTTCTCGCCGACATCGCCGCGCCGCATCGCCCGGCCCACCGCCTGCGCAAACTCGTCCGGCGCCATCTTCACGCCCGCTTTGAGCGCCGACTGGTACACGTCGCGATAGCGTTCGGTCGCCATCGCCATGGCGCCACGATCCCAATATTTCTGGAGCGTCTCGACAGCGGCCTCGCCTTGGCCGGCCAGGTTCTTCTTCAGGTAGGTGGAATTTTCCATCATCCCCGTCATGACCTCCCGGTGGACGCGGGACGGGGAATGCATCGAGCGCATGATCGGATTGAACTCCGAAATGGCCGAGCCGTAGGCGCTCGCCGCCCTGCCGGCGATGGATAGACCCTCCAGCGTGTCCACCGGCCTCGCAGCGGCACCCACAGAAGCCGGAACGCCCGAGCGGGCAATCTCTTCCATCTCGTCGGCCACCGGCGTCAGGGATGTGCCGGAGCGCGCCTGTTCGCGCGTCCGCTGAACGGCAGCAATAGCTGCCTTCTGTTCCGCCCGTGACATCAAGGCCCCGACGGTGCCGCCGAGAAGCCCGCCGAAGACAATCCCGCTGCCTATGGCAATGGCGCTTTCGGTGCCCGTCCTCGTCTGCTGAGTGGCCTGCAATCCTGCCTCAGCCGTTGCTGCCGCTATGCCGCCGGCAGCCGCGACATTGCCGCCGCTCCGCAACGCCGTCTGACCGATGCGAGCGCCGCGCACGAGAGCCCCGCCAGGCAGTAGCGTCGGAATGTCGAGGATGGCTGCGATGGCAGATGCGCCGGTTCCCAGCCAGCCAGCGGCCTCCACCGTGCGCCGGTCCTCCTCCTCGCGATCCACCTGCGCTTTCCAGGCTTCGAAGTAGCGACGATTGAAGATCCCGGCCGCCTCCATCGACCGCGCCTCGTAAGACGTGCCACGGATCTCGTCGAGCGGGTTGAAGCCTTCTTCCTTCGCGCGCGGATTGATGCCCGCCGTCTGGTTCGCCAGCATGGACGCGATGACGTTGTCCTGCCGAAACGCGGCCCCTGCCAATTCACTCCAGCCCGGCGTCGGTGTGGCCGCCGTCGAGCCATCGCCAATATCGATACGCTCGGCAGTGGCGAGGTCGTCGAGACCGTCATTGTAGCGAACGATAGGCATCAGCGATTGTCCCTTCGGTCTCTGCGAAGCTTCCGCCCACGTGCGCCGGGAATAGCCGGCTCGGCCTGTTCCGATGAGCCACCTATGCCGAGGCGTTCGCGAATGACGGTGCGCTGCTCATCCGGCGAAATAAGCTCCGGCATACTCGGCGCCGGAAGGATGTCGCCCAGCGTCACAGGCTCCGCCGGATCCGCGCGCATCTCACGGCGACGTTGCGCTTCCATCGGCTGGGAAAGGCGCGCGCGTTCTTCTTCCGCCGCCCGGAAGGCGTCGTCGCGGGCCTCAGCCGCCCGCTGGCGCGCAACGTCCATGTCGCCAGCCCAAAGGCCAGGAACCATATCGACGACGGGCTGGCCGTCCTTCTCGTACTCATAGAATATCTGATAGCGCGGCGGACGCTTGGCCCTGACGTCGGCGGCAGTCGCCGCGTTCGGTCGAGCCCACACCCGCACCGGCTCGCCCTCGAACACTTCCGCCGCCGTGGCCTTCATGTCTTCCGCAAGCCAGTCGTGGGTGCCGTCAACGGCCGGATAGAACTTCTCCGCCGGGAACTTCGTGAGTTGTTGATCCCCCGAGAGACGGGACACGCCCCATGTGCGCCTGAGATCGACCAGCGCACGCTCCTTGGCCTGCCCCTCGTCGCCGCCCGTGAAGATGAAAGCTTCACGGAAGGCTTCGCGATATTCCGACAGGAGCGCGTTCTGTGTCGTGCCATCGACGCCAACGCCGGGCGCCCGAGAGAATAGGCCGGGATCGAAAGCGTCGGCGACCTGAGCGACATCCAGTTCCTTCACCGCCTTGTCGGCGAGCGGCCCCAGGATGCTTTCGTTGCGTTTGAAGTCGAGGGAACGCTGCTCGATGATCCGGCGCAGCGTCGTCGGACGAGAAGCCGCGAGAGTTCACAAGGTGCTGGAACGAGGCCAGGTCGCGCCTGATATCCTCGCCGCCGCTCATGGACCGCCAAGCTTCGGGAGCCACGCGCTCCACACGGTCTGCTATGGCCATGCCCGCGACGATGGCGGTGGGATCGGTCGACATAGCCTGGCGGCGCATGTCGGCTGACACCTGACGCGGTATGATGCCCGTCCGCTGCATGAAGTGATCGGTCTCGCCCTGGACGACCTCCTCCGGCTGGCCTTCCAGCCCCGCCTCCAACTTCTCGAAGACCTTGTTCGCGAGGGTCTGGTCGGCACTGTCGAGCGGATTGAGGTTCAGGTCGTCTCCGGCAATATATTCCTGCACGGCAATATCGGTCTCGCTCGCTTCCATCTGCATTGTCCGGAAGGTGCGGAGACGGGACGCCTTGTCAGCGTCATTGAGGATGGGATCGGACAGGATCTCCATCTCAGAAGTGACATCACCGGTCAGCGTGCGCAGTTCGAGATTGTCGTTATAGGCGTCGTATTCGGCTTTGCGCTGAGCGTTGGCCTGCGTCACTCGGTCAGCCGCTGCCTTCTGTGCCTGCGCCTGGATCTGAAGCCGTTGTTCGAAGCTCAACCCGGCAAGGCGCGGGTCCAGCTCGGTGACGACCATGCCGCCGGAAGGGCCGCCACCGGGGAGCCGTGCAAGCCGTTCGTTCGCTTCGGCCGTGTTGCCGACGCTTGGCGGCCGTCGATAGCCGAGAACCTTGTCCTTGGAATAGGACTGGACCGAGACGCGGTTGTTCTGGTTGCCCCCGAGCACCTGCGGATTGCCGTTGCCATCGAAGCCCATGAAGATGCCGACATGGCCTTGCCAGCCGTTGGGATCGCCGCGCGAAAGTACGACCACATCGCCCTTGGTCGGCTGATCGGTCTCCGCGCCGAAGTCGAGGAACGAGCGCGCGTTAAGCTTGCCCGTGCCCCGGATGCCCTGGCTCTGAAAGACTGCATTCAGCCACGCCGCGCACCATGCCGTCTGTCGCGGGTCGAGATTGACGCCCGTCGCCTTCTCGATGAACGAAGACAGCGCCCCAGAGTCTTGGCCCTCCATGGCGCCAAGAAAGGCTTTGGCGACCTGCACATGGGACTGGAGCCCCGGCGAGCCTGCTAAAGCAGCACGGCCCGCTGTGACAGCACCGCCAGATGGTCCGTCACCGCGCACAGCAGACAGGATCATCTCATCGGAATAGGCATGGCTGGCCTCGCCATGCTCCTGCGTGACGAGCGCACGCATGAACGCCGCCGCACGATCAGGATCGTCGAGGCCGAGATCATCGTCGGGTCCGATGCCCATCAACCTCGCGATGTTTGCTGCCGCCTGAGTATTGCCCGGTGTCCATCCGCCATCGCCGGCCACAAGCTGGTTGGCCGTCTTCTTGCCGGCCTGATATTTGCGCGATGCGAGTGTATATGCGGCGCGCATCCCCGCTTCTGGCGTGGCAAAGACTGCCTGCGGGTCGCCCTGGTCGGTGTTCTCGGACGGCCCAACGACCCCCTGGTCGGCGCCCTGTCCTATGAACTTGATGTTGCCGGGATTGTTGTTGCGCATCCCGGCCGGGAGCGATGGGTTCCCATAGCCGATGTCTGGCGAGGCCACCGCTACGCCGAGAGATCCCATCAGGGTTGCCGGATCGTCCTGCAACATCCGCGACGAGACACCGAGTGACAGCGCCTCGCGGCCCGCGTCCTTCACTGCCTGCTTCATCGCATCCGGGATCGCCGCCGCATCCACCTGTGCCGCAAAAGTCCTGGCGGCACTGTCAAAACTGTTCGGGTCGTTGAAAACCTGCGTCTGAAGGCTATCGATCCGGGTGTCGAAATCGGTCTTGTGCCGCTCGAACACGAGGGCCTGCACGCCGTCGACGAACTTCTCGTCCTCAAGCTTCAGCGTCTCCGGGGACCAGCCGAGATCCCGCGCCTTGCTCTGGAGTTCGGCGCGTCCCGCCGCCAGATGCTTCGCGACCTCCTCCGGGTTCCGATAGTTCTCAACCGCGATCCTGCCCGACATTTCCCGGCGCGAGTCGCTGGTCTCGATGTTCCAGCGCTTCCACTCTCCGGCGGAATGCAGAACGATGTTCTTGCGCGAGGTGAGGCTCGATGCCTCTGTCGCTCGCGCATAGAGTTCGGCAGCCTGTCCCGTCAGGCCGGCGCCGTGCTTTCCGCGAAGCTCTTCCAGCGCCGTCTCATAATTGGGCCGGCTGTCGACCGCGTTCTTCCCCTGAAGATTGAGGTAGCCGGCTTGCGGGTCGTTCAGCAGGTTGAACTGCGCTTCGTCGAATTGCGTATACCGCTCCTTCGAGCGGATCACGGCTTCCTTCTCCGCCCATGCCTGCGCGGTGTCCGCCACATCGCCGAGGCCAGCGGCGACATTCTGCATGGCGCGGCCGACGCCCGCACCAAACGCTTCAGGGGAAGCGCGGACGTCGATGCCCTGTCGATTGGCGGGACGCAGGAGCTGTTCCCGCTCGTAGGTCGGCACACGGGGCATGGTTACGCTGCTCCCAGACTGTCGTTGTCGTTGGCTGCGTCAGGCGATGACCGGCGAAGCGCATCGAGACGTGCCTCGATGTCGGCATCGATCATCTGGTCGAGCGTCAATCCGTGGTTTGCCGTCCGGATCGTGACGGCATCAACAAACTTGCGGTCGGCATCGCTCGGCGTTGGAACGAGATGCATGGAGTTATCCCTTGTAGCCGCGCCGCTTGGCCTCAGCGACGACCTTGCGGATCAGCTTCGGATCGTTGCCGGCGCCGCTGCGCTCCAGCGTGTCGATTGTGCCCGGCGCGACCTTCTCCAGATCCCGGATGAAGCTCCGGGCGATATTCAGATTAGCCTCCGCCTCGTCGCCCCATTCCGCCGACAGTTCCGTGACGGTTGTCTCGCGCATCGCTTCGCGCTTCTCGTCCGGCAGATCGTCCCCCGTGTACTGGTTCACGATGTGGAAGGCCTCGTCGAAGTCCGCCGTGGACGTGCCGGCGGCCTCCATGTCGGCCGCAAGACCGTCCTGGGCAGCGGAGATCGACTGCATCCATTCCTCGTCGCCCTGCTGGTTCGCCGTCAGCATGCGCGACATCATCATCGACTGGAGGTTCTGCGGATCGAACGCCGTGGCGTCCTCACCGTACATGGTCGCGGCCCGGTCGTTCGGCTTCCCGACGGTTGGCTGATCGACCGGGGCAGCTTCGCCAGACCGAACCTGATCGGCCGACGGTGGATCATTCGGCGCGTCGTCGGGGTAGAGCACCGTTGCGAGGTTGCCGTCAGACATCGACCTGCTCCTCAATCCGCGCCAGGACACCCGCCAGCGCATGCTTCACGGTCACGTCGATCGGGTCCGGCCCGAGTGTCGGGTTTTCCAGGCTTTGCAGTTGAAGCTGGGTCAGTCGGTCGACATCGAGCACCCGGCCGCTCGACCCGATGCCGCGCTTCAACGCGGTGCTGGCGGCGCTTTTCGCCACCATCCCCAGCGCATCCCGCAGATCCTCGCGCGCGGACAGGAAGTCCCGCCCGTAGGCCTCGATCGCCTTCTGACAGCGTTCCGCCGCCCGGATGGCTCGATCCGCTTCCCGGCGCGCGATGTCCAGATCACTCGCCATGGTCGGCCTCCAGAAGATCCGCCAGACCAAGCCTCACGCGCTCGTCGACCGGCTTGGCATCGAGGAACGGCGTATCGAGACGGCGCAGCTCGTAGGCGGTCATCTCGAAGGCATCCTGTGGCCGCGATCCAATGGCGCCACGCAGCGGTTCGCCCGCCTTGCGCATCATCACGTTGCAATCCTTCAAAGCCTCGCGCAGAGCGGAGCGCGCCTCGCCAAATGCCACGATGGCCTGTTGCGCCTTCCGGGCTTCCTGGAGCGCCAAGAATGCAAACTGTCGGGCTTCCGCCTTCGCATCGGCGCGTTCGACCGCAGTGCGCTGCTGCGCCTCCGCCACGGCCAGGCGCCTTACCTCGTCGCCGGCGAGCCGCATGAGGTCCAGTTCGTTCTTCCAGCCTTCAGACTTGGCCTTCAGATCCTGAACCCGCTTCACCGCGCCCTTGTCGCCCTGCACCGCCGAGAGTGCGTGTCGGGCAATCTCCTCGGTCGCTCGCGCGATCCGCTGCTCCAGCGCCTCCGTGCGCTCCTCGAACTCCAGAGCGGCGTTGCCCTGCTTCAGTTCGACCTGAATGCCGTCCCGGCTGTCGATCTCTATCGCTTCCATGACCTGTCTCCGAAATCTCAACTCGCGTCGTCGTCCGCGTCACGCTCTTCACGCGTGACATCACGTGACGCCTTGCCCTGTTCAGCACCGTGTTCCATCTCTTCCCGCTGTTGCGCTTCGCGTCGCGCCCGTGCGCGTGCCAGCCGTTCAGCCAGCCCATCCGTGATGCTCATCTCGATCTCCGTCTTGTCGCGCCATTCACCGGGGCGTCGGTTCTTCAGCCAGTTGATTGCCGCGCCGGGATCGGGCGGGACATGCTCGGTCACCCGCACCCGGACGGCCTCGCCCTGGTACTGGAAGACCTTCTCGCTCTCGTAGGAGTAGCCGACGGCGCGCTCGTACAGGCCGCGCTCCACCCGGTCGTCAGGGACGCCCTTGCCGATCCTGGTGGCTGCCGCGAATTCCTCGTACTCGCCGCGCCAGCGATGGATGGTCGAGCTTGCGACACCGAAGAAGTCGGCGAGGTGGAAGTCAGTCGCCCCAAGACGGCAGAGCTTTTCCGCCTGCTCCGCATATTCGGGGAGATAGCCGGACGGACGCCCGCTGTTGCCGACCGCGTTCTTGTTCTGCTTGGGAGCGCCCATCAGGCGGCCTCGTCGGCGCGGTGCCGCGTTGCGAAATCGCCTTCCCGGAACACGCCGGGGAATGCTTCGCCCTCCGCCCTCAGACGCTCTGCCGTCGCGAGGAGGACGAACTCGTTGACGCTGAGACCGACGCGCGGCGGCGCTGAACAGGCAGGTGCGAAATCCCGCAGTAACACGCCCTCCGGTGAGGCAAAGGGCGACGCTGTCAGTGGCTCGGCCGTGGTTTTCCTTCATCATGCCCGGAGTCGACCACATCCGCCGGGCCGAATAAATTCGACACGGTTGGACACGTTTGCCCCGTCAGACCGGCAGCCCCAGGAAATCGAGGTAACGCCTCACCTCGGGCGCCGACCGCTGGCCCTGCCGCAACAGCTCCAGCGCCTCCATGTCGCCGTGGACGATCATCTCCAGCGCGGGCAGGCTGATCTCGATCGGCGAACCTGATGTTACCTGCCGACCGATCCCGTACTCCTTGAACCAGCGCCGGAGGGTCTTGTCGCTCCGTCCCGCGTGATCGGCCGCGCGCTTGATGTCGACAATATCGTCATGGCGCATGAGGACAGGCTGGGGGGTACTCATGAAGCCCCACCCCGTGACACGGAACGTAACGTGACGAACGCGTTACAGGCGTTACCGAACTGGGTCACGCTACATCGCCCCCAGGTTGGCACGGATGCCGCGCGATCCGCGCCATTTCCGCCTGCACGCAGTCATGGAAGGTCCGAAGCTCGGCCTCGATCCGATCGTCGTCGATGCCGGCCTTTTCCATCTGCCTGCGCAGGCCGTCGACCGCCCGCCGCCAGTAGGCTTCCGCCTCTCGAGCGGTTCGGCTGAAATAGATGCGATCCGCCGTCCGCCGAATATGGCCGACCCGGTTCTTCGCAGGGAACGGGATGATCTCGGCAACATCATCCATCGACGTCACCAACACGTCGACGAGCCGCCTCGTAGACGCCCCATGGATCGGGCCTGAGTGACTGAACCTCTTCAGAGCTAATAATATCCACGGGTTGCTCTACGGATTTGGGGGGCTCACTAGCTCCCCCTGTCCCGGGCAGATTAGCCCCCCCTTCGCCAAATCTGGGGGGTGTCAATCGGCTCCCCCCACGCTTGCGACGACGACGCTCACGATCCTTCTTCAGAATGTCGGCCTCGTGGAATGCCTCGCGAGCGAAGACGACGTGATCGGCGATCATCTCCTGTCGAGGATTGGCGATACGATAGATCAGAATGCCCTTCTGGTTTCGACGCTCTGGGGTGAGATAACCGAGGCTGGCGAGGCGCGCCTTTGCCCGCCGAAGGGTGCGCGGCTGCATTCCCGTGCGCACCTGCATTTCGTTCTCGGCCATCCAGGCCGTGCGGTCACCGGGCCGGCAGAAATTCAACAGAGAGACCATCACTGCCAAGCAATATGGATCCGTCTTCGGATCGGCGTTCACCGTCTCCAGAAGCTGGAACTTCCAGGTCGCGTGTTTGGCCGCGGCAGCGGCCTTTTGTTCAGGCGACGCCGTTTCGATGTGCGCCGCTTCATCTTCCGTCCGATTGACCACACGAAGGTTGCGCGCCGCCAGCGCCTTTGACGCAACGCCGGTCACGGCGCGCGCTCCTTCCGGTGCGCCTGCCGGTGATGCCGCCGACATAGCCAGCGGACCACGAGCGGGCGGCTATAGTCGTCGTGGTGGCCGTCGGTCTTCTCAGCGCCGCAGACCTCGCAGGGCTGGCGACGGACAAGGCCGCGCCTGAGACCACTCTGGAGCGCGACATGCGCCCAATAAGCTAGCGGGTTCTGCGACCGCCACCGCGCTTGCCGCGTCATCGGCTTCTTGGCATCGGCGCCCTTGGGAACCGGGCCGGCAGCTTGAGATTGCGAGCCGCGCTTGGAGGAGCGCGGCTTCCGCTTTTTCAACGTCATGCTCAAGACAGCCCCCTCCTGCGCATTTCAGACGCCTCGCGAATGGCGATGCAGGCGTCGGACGCGTTGAGGCCGAAACGCTGGCGAAGGGCCGGCACTACCGGGTGCGGCACCTCCTCCCGCGCGGCGAGCCACCTGGCCGCCTCGTCGATTGCTGCCGAGCTTTCGTGATCGAGACCGGTCATCGTCCGACCTCCGGGGTGATCCAGAGGCTGAGGCGAGCAAGTCGGGCCGAGATCCAGAGCAGCAGACGGCTGGTCATGACGCGAGGCAGAAGGGGAATGAACGCGATCATCGTTCGCCCCCCTCGACCTTGCGGACGATGACGGCCTCGACTATGTCGCGAAGCCCCCAGTACATTCCCTGATTTCGGCCAGGACGGGCGCGTTCCTCAGCAGTCTCCGACCAGACCAGCATGTCGCCAAAGTATTCGACCATTTCCTCCGGGATGGGATCGATATAGACGCGGCTGCCGTCGGTGATTTCGTACAAGCCGGGGCCGGTGTAGCGGCCGGCGCCCGTGGTCGCAGTGCAAACGGCGCTCATGACGGCACCGCCTTTCCGGTGCGAGCGAGGTGCGCCTCGTCGAACTTCGCGTTTTCCACGTCGCGCAGGGCCTGCACCGCATCGACCGCGATCTCCGACAGTTCGTCCGCATAATCGGCTCGCGTCTGTAGGATGCACCACGCCCGGTGCTCCCGGTCTCGACTGGCGTGTGGCGTGGCAGCAATGGCCGTGTGGAGCAGCTTGTCACCGAGATCACCTATGTCGTTCAGAAGACAGTCGAGAAGGCGGCCGGCAGCGTTACGGTGCTCGTCTCGCGTCCAGAACTTCGGCTGACAGGACAGGCCGGCGCAGACGTCGGTGAGCGTCCTTACGGCCTCGGCGAGGACCTTCACGCCTTCCATGTCGAGGCTCTCCAGAGCGCCCGGCTTGAGGGTGATGGTCAGGGGTTCGCGATCGGCTGGCGCTTCGGCGCGGCCGGTGGTATCTGTCGACACGTTCATATCCTCATCTCTCCTGGCGGGGGTTGAACCGTGGTCCGGGTCGGTGGCAGCCGACGCCGGACCTTTTGCTTTTTGGATGTGCGCCACTGCGGCGCGGGTGCGAGGAGCGGCCATCAGGCTGCCGTTTCCTCGAAGAAGCGGGTGATCGCTTCCCGCTTCGCCACCCACCGCTCGCCGACCTTTTTTGCTGGAAGCTGCCCAGCTTGGAGCAGGTGGAATGTCTGCCGCTCGGTCCTGCCGATCAGCTTGGATATCGATTTGACGCCCCAGATCAGGTCGAGGGGTTCCTGAACCATCCGTTTCTCCTTCCTCTTGTGATAGCGACTCGCTACAATGTCTGTATAGCGAGTCGCTACGATTGCTGCAAGGCTCGACTCATCGCAGTTCGCTACCATCAATCGGCAGAGGGGCATCAGGCGCGATGGTGAAATCAAAAGCTCGGTATCCCAGCGATAAGCAGGATCAGTTTATGGTCCGAATGCCGGAGGGAATGCGCGACAAGCTTAAAGAATTGGCAAGCTACAGCGGCCGCTCGACAAATGCCGAGATCGTGGATCGCTTAGATAAATCGCTCCGGAGATCGTTTTTTCTTGAGATCCCTGAGTCGACTCTGAATAGAGGGAGAGGCCTGCCGGTGGGCGCCCTCGATGATGTCATGAACGACATATCGATGTTCGCGGTGCAGGCGATCGAGAACGCAGCAGATCGACACGAGAATTCCAAGCAGAACCTCATCAACCTATTTTCGCAGATGCTCCAAGATCGTCCCAAGGCTGAGCAGGAGGCTCTTTCGGATGAATTCGCCGAATTACTGAAGAGGGCTGGCTTAGACGGAGAACAGGCACAATGAGCGTCCGCAAGCGCACCTGGACGACGCCGAAGGGCGAGGACAAGACGGCGTGGGTGGTTGACTACACCGACACCACCGGCAGGCGCCGGCTGAAGACGTTCAAGCTTAAGAAGGCCGCCGACGCCTTCGCCGCGACTGCGAGCGTGGAGGTGCGCGAGGGAACACACGTTGCCGATCGCGAGACGGTAACGGTGGCCGCCGCCGGCAAGTTGTGGATCGCGACGAGCGAGGCGGCGGGGCTGGAGCGGTCGACCGTGGAGGCCTACCGGGCGCGCCTCGATCTTCACATCGTTCCGTTCATCGGTGGCGAGAAGCTGTCGCGGATCACGGTGCCGGCCGTGCGGGCCTTTGCCGACAGCTTGCGCGGGGCAGGGCGCTCGCCCGCGATGGTCAAGAAGGCTGTCACCGCCCTCGGCGCCCTGCTGTCAGATGCGCAGGAGCGGGGCCTATGCACGCGGAACGCCGTCAAGGAGATGGGTCGCCGTCGCAACGGATCCGAGAAGCGCAGCAAGAGGCTGCTTCAGCCCGGAGTGGACATACCCACGCCCGACGAGATCCGTGCCTTCCTCGCCGTGCTCGACGGCCGATGGCGCCCCATCCTCCTCACCGCAGTCTTCAGCGGGTTGCGGTCATCGGAGTTGCGCGGGCTGCGCTGGCAGGATGTGGACTTGAGCAAGGCCACGATCACCGTGAGGCAGCGTTCCGATAAGTGGGGCGAGATCGGGTCGACGAAGTCGCATTCGAGCCAGCGCACGCTGCCGGTTCCTCCTGTCGTCGTCAGCACGCTCAGGGAATGGAAGTTGGCGTGCCCGCCTGGCGAACTCGTCTTTCCGAACGGGCAGGGCAATCCTGAGTCACACTCGAACATCGTCAATCGAGGCCTGATCCCGGCGATGAAGGCGGCAGGCCTTGCCGACCCGACTGGTGAGACTGACAAGGACGGCGTAGCGATCCTGGGCGCACGCTACAGTGGCCTGCACGCGCTTCGGCACTTCTATGCCTCGTGGCTGATCAATCCCAAGGAGGCGGGCGGGCTCGGTCTGGACATGAAGACCGTGCAGTCGCGCATGGGGCACTCGTCGATCGTCGTCACCGCCGATGTCTATTCACACCTGTTCCCGCGCCGCGATGACGGGTCAGAAATGGCCGATGCCGCAGACGCTTTCTTCGCCTGAGTGCGACATGGATGCGACATGGCAACGGATAAGGCAACGATGTCAGCGGTCCAGGTAGGCCTTCTAAGCCGATGGTCGCAGGTTCGAATCCTGCCGGGGTCGCCAGACTGCTCTTCAGGCATTGATTTCGTTGACATTTTCGCCCTAAGCCCCGCACCCGGCTTCAGGTGCGGGGGTGGGTTGTACACGTACAGCCCGCAGCGCCTTCCGCATCCCGCGCGAGCGGCTGCCCGCCTTCTATAGCGGGCAGCCATTCCGGGCGGCGTCCACCCGAAGAACGAGTCGATGACGCGGTTTCCCGCGCCGTCGAAGCCCGGCTCAGGCGGCGCGGGCCGCCACGAAGCCGCGCTCCAGATCTGCCCGCAGATCGTCCACGTCCTCGAGCCCGATCTGCAGGCGGATCAGGAAACCTCCATCCGGCTCCCTGGCGATCGTCCGGTCGGATAGTTCGGACGGGACCGCCAGGCTCTCGTGACCGCCCCAGGAGAAGCCCAGCCCGAACAGCGTCAACGCATTGAGGAAGGCCTCGCCGGCCTTCGCGTCGCCCTTGAGGACGAAGCCGAACAGGCCGCTGGCACCGCCGAACTGCCGGCGCCACAGCGCGTGACCCGGAAAATCGGGCAGGGCCGGATGCAGCACGGCGGCGGCGTCGTCATGCGCCGCCAGCCACTCGGCGAGGGCGAGGGCAGAGCGACCATGGCGCTCCAGCCGGACGCCCATCGTCTTCAGCCCCCGCAGCACGAGATAGGTGTCGTCCGGCGCGGCGTTGACGCCGAGTTGCAGCTGCGTCGCCCGCAGTCGCGGAAAGGTCTCGCGCGTTGCCGAGACGCTGCCCATCATGACGTCGGAATGGCCGCCAGGATATTTGGTCAGCGCGTGGATCGACAGATCGACGCCGTGATCGAGCGGCCGGAACAGCAGCGGCGTCGCCCAGGTGTTGTCCATCATGGTGACGGCGCCACCCTTGCGGGCGGCTTCGCAGACGGCTTCCACGTCGACGATCTCGAACGTGTGGGAGCCCGGCGCCTCGATGAACACCACCTTCGTCTCGGGCCGCATCAGCGACGCGATGCCGGCGCCGACATGTGGATCGAAATATTCCACCGTCACGCCCATGCGCGTCAGTGTGCCGTCGCAGAAGCGGCGCGTCGGCGAATAGACCGAATCGACTACCAGGCAATGGTCGCCGGCCGAGAGGAAGGAGAGCAGTGGAACGGTCACAGCGGCGAGGCCGGAAGGCAGCAGGATCGTGCCTGCCGATCCCTCCAGCTCGTCCAGCGCATCCTCCAGCGCTTTCGTCGTGGGCGTCCCGGACAGGCCATAGCTGAAGGTCTGGCTCGCGCGGTTCCGGAGCGTCGCGACGTCCGGAAACAGTACGGTCGAGCCATGAAAGACCGGCGGATTGACGAATCCGAACTGCGAGCTTGGCATGTAGGGTCCGTGGGCGAGGCGCGTGTTCGCTCCAGCCCTTTGGTCAGGCTTTGGTCGTTCGGTGCTCAATTCGTCAGCCTTCTGATGGGATTCTAGGATATTGCGGAAGAGATTTGGCAATCGCGCCGGGAAAAAAGTGTCAGCTTATTGACCTGCCCATTTTTATGACATGTCATTGCGAGGCCGAACAGAACCAATGATGCGCCTGCAGGTCGGTGGCCGGAAGCGGGCAGGTTCCGTTTTGAGAAGAACAAATTGCACCGAAAACCCAACTTGGGAAGGTAACCTGATGAAACTGAAGCTTTTGACCGCCGTGCTCGGCCTCTCGGTCGCGGGACTGGCCGTGAACGGCGCCGCCGCGCAAACTCTCCAGACGGTCAAGGATCGCGACAGCCTGCGCTGCGGCGTCAACACCGGGCTTCCCGGTTTCGCCTCCCAGAACGACCAGGGCGCTTGGCAGGGCCTCGACGTCGACTACTGCAAGGCCGTCGCAGCCGCCGTCTTCGGCGACGCTTCGAAGGTCCAGTACTCGCCGCTCTCGGCCGTGCAGCGCTTTCCGGCGCTTCAGAACAACGAGATCGACCTGCTGGCCCGCAACACCACCTGGACGATGGATCGCGACACCACGCTCGGCCTGACCTTCGCCGGCGTCAACTACTATGACGGCCAGGGCTTCATGGTGAAGAAGGACCTGAACGTGAACTCCGCCCTGGAGCTCTCCGGCGCGACGGTCTGCGTGCAGAGCGGCACGACGACGGAGCTCAACCTCGCGGATTACTTCCGCACCAACAACATGGATTACAATCCGGTCGTCATCGAGTCCCAGTCGGACGTGAATTCCGCCTATGACAGCGGACGCTGCGACGTGCTCACCACCGACGCGTCCGGCCTCGCCGCCTCGCGCCTCGAGATGGGCAACGCGGACGAGCACGTGATCCTGCCGGAGATCATCTCGAAGGAGCCGCTCGGACCGGCCGTCCGCCAGGGCGACACCGAGTGGTTCAACGTCGTCAAGTGGACGCACAACGCGCTGCTCAACGCCGAGGAGCTGGGCGTGACCCAGGAAAACGTCGACTCGATGCTGGATTCGGAGAATCCGGAAATCCGGCGCCTGCTCGGCCAGGACGGCAATTTCGGCGAGTCCATCGGCCTGTCGCAGGATTGGGTGATCAACGTCATCAAGGCCGTCGGCAATTACGGCGAGATCTTCGAGCGCAATATCGGCGTCAACACGCCGCTGCAGATCCAGCGTGGCCAGAACGCGCTCTGGACGAAGGGCGGCCTGCAGTACGGCATGCCCATCCGCTGATGGTGAAACGCGGCGGGCGCCTCTTCGGCGCCTGCCGCGCTTGCGGCTCTCCCAATCCGGTTTCAACCGCGCTGGCTTCGCCACCAGCGCCCGGGATAGTTCATGACCGCCGAGACACAGCCACTGCCCCGACGATCAAGCTCCGGATCGCTGCTCACGAACCCCACGGTCCGCAGCGTCGTCATTCAGGTCTCCCTGATCGTCGCGATCGCGGCGTTCACATGGTGGATCATCGACAACACCGCCCGCAATCTCGCCGCCGCCAACATCGCGTCCGGCTTCGGCTTCCTCTGGTCGCGCGCCGGCTTCGACATCGCGCAGCTGCCGATCGAGTATTCTAGCAACAGCACCTATGGCCGCGCGATTCTCGTCGGGATCGTGAACACGCTCCTCGTCGCGGCAAGCGGTATCGTGGTCGCGACGATCGTCGGCTTCCTGGCCGGCATCGCGCGCCTGTCGCGGAACTTCCTCGTCCGGATGCTGGCGACGGTCTATGTGGAGACCTTCCGGAACATCCCGCCGCTGCTCGTCATCCTGTTCTGGTATTTTGGTGTCCTGTCGGTCCTCAGCGGCCCCCGCGGCGTCGACGTCAACCCGCTCGGGGTCTACCTGACCAATCGCGGCCTGCAGGTGCCGACGATCCTGTTCGAGCCGCTGGCCTGGGCGACGGCCGTCGCGCTCCTCGTCGGTGTCGTCGGATCGATCGCGCTGGCACGACGAAACAAGGCGGTGCAGCTCGCAACGGGCGAGCGGCGGCCGCTGCTCTGGCCGGCGCTCGGCCTGATCCTCGGCCTGCCGCTGGCCGTCTTCCTGCTGACCGGCATTCCCGCCGTTCTGGAGTTTCCCGAAGCGACCCGCTTCAACCTCGTCGGCGGCTTCCAGATGCGGCCGGAGTTCATCGCCCTTCTTCTGGCGCTCGCGATCTATACCGCGGCGTTCATCGCCGAGATCGTTCGCGCCGGCATTCTGTCCGTCTCGCACGGACAGACGGAAGCCGCATCGGCCCTCGGTCTGAAGCGCGGCCACGTGCTGCGGCTGGTGGTCGTGCCGCAGGCCTTCCGGGTGATCATTCCGCCGCTGACCAGCCAGTATCTCAACCTGACCAAGAACTCTTCGCTCGGTCTCGCCATCGGCTACCCGGAGCTTGTCGCCGTCGGCTCCACCGTGCTGAACCAGTCGGGCCAGTCGATCGAGGTCGTGGTGATCTGGATGGCCGTCTATCTCGGCATCAGCCTGACCGTCTCGGTGTTCATGAACTGGTTCAACGCCAAGATGGCGCTTGTCGAGCGCTGAGGAGCGAAACATGGAAGAACAAGTCGCTTCCTACTCTCCCTATATCGCGCGCGAGCAGTTCCAGCCGCTGCCGCCGCCACGCAGCGAGATCGGCATCGTCGGCACGGTGCGTCGCAGCCTGTTCGCGACACCGCTGGACGCCGCGCTGAGCATCGCGGCCGGCATCTTCGTCCTGTGGGCCGGCTGGAACATCCTCAACTGGGCCTGGTTCGACGCCGTCTTCACCGGCAGCGACCGCGAGGCCTGCATCGCCGAAGCGGGCGGCCACGGCGGCGCCTGCTGGGCATTCGTCAAGGCGAAGTTCGGCCAGTTCATCTACGGGATCTATCCGCTCGGCGAGCGCTGGCGGGTCGATCTTGTCTTCGTGCTGCTGGCCGTGCTGGTCGCGGCGCTGGCGATCCCGTCGGTGCCCTACAAGCGCATCAACGCGATCCTTCTTTTCGCGGTCTTCCCCGTGGTGGCGCTGGTCCTGCTGACCGGCGGTCGCTTCTCCTTCTCCGGCGGCGAAGTGACGCTCTTCCTGCTGGTGGCCGCGGCGGTGACGATCAGCAATGTCGGGGCGCGTCCGGAGGTCGGCTTTTCGCCGCTGCCGATAAGGGCCGCCGTGTGGCTGGCTCTCGCGGCCCTCGTCATCCTGCTGCTGTCCAACGTGGTGACCAGCGGACGCGTTGATCTCCTCGGCCTCCGCTTCACCGTGCTGACGCTGGTCGCATTCCTGGCCACGGTCGCAGCATTGGCGGCGGCGCTCGTCATGGCGATCCGCTCGCGGAACGGCAGCGCGCTCGGCGCGCTGGTGCCGGCGCTGACGGTTTTCGGCTTCGTCGTGGTGATGATGGCAGATTTCGGTCTGTCCTACGTACGGACCAGCCTGTGGGGCGGCCTGATGCTGACCCTCGTCGTCGCCCTGACCGGCATCGCCGCGTCTCTGCCGCTGGGTATCGCGCTGGCGCTGGGACGGCGGTCGCAGATGCCGGCGGTGAAGCTGGTCTCGATCATCTTCATCGAGTTCTGGCGTGGTGTGCCGCTGATCACGGTGCTGTTCATGGCGAACTTCATGCTGCCGCTCTTCCTGCCGGAGGGCGTCAGCTTCAACCAGCTGCTCCGCGCGCTGGTGGGCGTTGCCCTGTTCTCGGCGGCCTACATGGCCGAAGTCATTCGCGGCGGCTTGCAGGCGATTCCCAAGGGTCAGTACGAGGGCGCCGACGCGATGGGCCTCACCTACTGGCAGAAGATGCGCATGATCATCCTGCCGCAGGCGCTGAAGCTGGTCATTCCGGGAATCGTCAACACCTTCATCGGCCTCTTCAAGGACACCAGCCTCGTCTACATCATCGGCCTTGCGGATCTCCTGGGCACGGTGCGGCGCGGCTTCAACGATCCCAACTGGATCACGCCGTCCACGCCAGCGACCGGCCTCGTCTTCGCCGCATTCATCTTCTGGCTGTTCTGTTTCGCCATGTCCCGCTACTCGATCTACACCGAGCGTCGGCTGGACACCGGGCACAAGCGCTAAGGATTACCCATGACCGTCGCCACGGAAGCCAAGCCGCATACGCCGTTGCAGGAGCAGATCTCCGACGAGGTCGCCGTCGAACTGCTCGGCGTCAACAAATGGTTCGGCGAGTTCCATGTCCTGCGCGACATCAACCTCACCGT
>JAESGL010000337.1_pt1 | contig 27927 bp, 33 predicted proteins | sample 9269711 | NCBI WGS metagenome assembly JAESGL01 (sample SAMN14515918, study PRJNA621676) | algae metagenome | isolation source: Kastovskya adunca ATA6-11-RM4 and co-occurring heterotrophs from soil and... | place: Chile: Atacama Desert | collected 2011-06-27
CCGACAGGCGGTCGCCGACGCGCGGGCTCATCCAGCCATGGATCTGGAGCGTCCCCGGCGTCGGCACGCCTTCGGAAAGGAACTGCGTCAGGATCTCGTGGCTGCGCTCGCTCGCCCCGATCATGGGGGCTGCCTCGACCACGAAACCGCGCGAGGCGGAATTGTAGAAGATATGCGTCTTGGGATCGAAGCTGCGATAGGGTAACCAGTGGACGAGCCGGGGGACGGCTGTCGCGGGGCGCGCATTGTCGGGCTTGTCGTCATCGCCGAGGATGCCGCCGAGGATCGAGCGCAGGACGTTCATTGGGGTGCTCCCGGGAAAGAGGGTGCGCGCAGGACCGGTAGCGCGACCGGTGGACGGGCGCCCGTCGCGGCCGCGCTCATGCCGCCGACGCCGGCGGCAAGGGCCGGGTTCGCCTGCAAGCGTGCGACCGCCGCCTTGCCTTGCGGCGTGGCATGCGTCGGCGTCGCGATCCCGGCCGCGACCGGAGCACGAACAGGCACCGGGGCTTTGGCTGCGGTCACCGCCTGGTTCGCCGGGGCGCTACGTGTTCCGGCCGGTGCCACGGGGACCTTCACGGCGACAGTCTGACCGGCGGGAGCCGAGACCGAAGCATCTACCGGCAGTGCCGCCTTGCCGACTTCGAGGCGGGGCGGCGCGGGCCGGGCGGCACCGGGGCGGGTCACGGCGGTACGCGACGGAGCCGCCAGCTTGCTCGCCACCTGTGCCTTGATGTCCTCGATCGGATCGGATGCACGCGCGCGTGCCGCCGCGACCGCGGCCGCGCTCGGTGCGTCTGGATCGCCTCCGGCATAGCCGTTGCCCATATCGGTAAGCGCGACGCTGACGCGGTCGACCGCCGCGAACAACGGTCCGCCAACAGCCGAGGACGCGACCTGCGCCGGCGACGAGGCAACGGGCGCGCCGACCGAGGCGCTCTGCCAGTCACCGTTCTCGACGACGGCGTGAACCGCCGTCTGCTCGTAGAGCCGTCCCGACGCATCGATATGAGAGGGGAAGACGATCCGCAGCACCTTCTCGCGGGTGCGCGAGGGGTCGGCAGCGGCGATCTGCTGGCCGCCCCGCGCGGACGGAGCCGGGGTATAGGGACCGGCCGGCGTCGTCTGTGCCTCGGGCGCATCGCCGAGGATCAACGCGAGCGCGCGATCGTCGATGACCGAACTCGGCGCGCAGATGCCGTCGGGCGCGCGGCAGGCGAAGTCGCCCTTCACCGTCCCGCCCATCGTCATGCAGCCCGAGAGCAGCGTGCCGGCGAGGATCGCGGCGAGCGTGTGCGCGCGCGCGGTCACGAGGGCTTCCCCGCGAGCCACGCGGCGAGGAACTCCTTCGGCCGATAGCCCTCGATCGCGGCGCCATCGGCGCGCACGATGACCGGCGTGCCGGTCAAGCCATGCTTGCGCGCGAAGGCTTCGTTGGCATCCAGCCCGGAAGTATCGCAGGAGGCATCCCCCTTGACCGGCTCGCCGGCGTACGCCGCGTGAAGCGCCTGTTCGCGGTTCTTCGCGCAATAGACGCGGTTGGCGAGGTCACGGCTGCCGAGCGTCGAGATCGGCCGCTCGATCACATGCACGTTCATCGAGCGCAGCGTATTGGTCAGCGCGCGGCAATAGCCGCACTGGAAATCGCTGAAGACGGTGACGCTCTTACCACCGCGCGGCCCCCACTCGATCGCGCCGGTCGCCGGCAGGGTCGAGATCGGCAAGGACTTGAGCGACGGCGCGGGCGCGCGCGCCGGCGCGGCGCCGGGCGGGGAGGGCGGTCCGCCCGCCTCGGCCGCGGCATTCGCCTTCGCCGCACCGCCGACCAGCATGTCGGGATTGATCTCGAGCAGCCGCGCGGCGGTCAGGTCCTGGCGCGTGTCCATGTCGTAGACCCGGCCGATGACGAGATAGCGCGCGCTGCGATCGACGTAGAACAGGTTGTTGCCGGCGGTGACCTCGCACAGCCCCGCGACCTTGCCGCAGTCGAGCCCGGAGACCTGTGTCTTGGGCAGCCGCTCCTTGAGGAGGGCGGCGACCTTGGTGTCGGACGCGCCGACGATGCCGATGCTGGACGCGTAGCTTGCCGCGCCGAACCCGGCGAGCGGCGAGGCGATCACGGCTGCCGCGAGCAGCGCGGACTTCGCGGGCCGCGCACGGATGCGGTCAATTACGGACATGGACACCCTCCAGGAAAACGACCTCGACATCGACACCGGTCGGCATCTCGATCACGGGCTGGTATTGCTCGGCGCGCTCGATGAGATACTTCGAGACCATGTCGCCGCTCTCGGCGACGCCGTTGCCCAGACCCCCTTGGGCGATATCGCCGAGGCCGAGTTGCTGGCGGCGACCGTTCACGACGACGTTCCCAGGTTGCAGCGCGAGATTGGTGTTGGTGGCAAAGCCGCGCCCGATTCCGCCGACAAGCCCCGCGATGAACGCCTGCCCAACAAGAGAGCCTTCGCGGCTGACCACCCGCCCGCGCACGCCGGTCTTGCCGGCAAACGCGATGAAGCCCTTCACTTCGGACACCGCGTAACGCCCGCCGGGCTGCGGGCAGGTCATCTTTTGAAGCTTGACGTAGACCTTCTCGCTCGAGAGTTCGCCGCGTGCCGCACCGTTGATGAGGCAGCCCTGGATCCGGGTGGTCAGGAGCTTGCCGTTCTGGAAGACCGAGCGTGCAGGACCGGTCACGCGCAGCACGACCGGCAATGGGTCGGTCTGGCTCTGGACGCCGGCCGCCGCATCGACGCCGACGATGACGCGCGCGGTCGCGAAGGAGTTGGGCGGCAGGTAGTTCGGGCTGTCGCTATAGACGGTGTTGCCCTTCTCGACCTGCGTCGCGGTGCCGCCCGCCGTCTGGAACGAGACCATTTTCACCTCGGATAGCCGCGCCGGGGCGGGGGCTTCGGGGACCTGCGCGCCGCCTGCCCCATCGGGCCGCTGGTAGAGCGCCGTCCCGGCCGGACCGTACATCGCGGCGGGGCCGGGGGCAGGCGGCGTGCTCGCGCGCTCGTTGACCTGGCGGCGCAGCTGCTCGTTCTCATTCTGGTAGGCCGAGACCACACGCTGGCCGTCCGAGGCCATCGACTGGTTCTGCGCCTTGAGCGCCTCGATCTGCTCGGAGAGCTGGTCGACCCGGTGGTTGGTGCCGTTGATGCCCTTCAGCTGGTTCTCGGTGGAATCGAACCGGTTTTCGCTGAGCGCCATCCACTCCTGCTCGGAGAGATTGCGGTTCATCATGTCCTTGGTGGAGACCTTCACCTCCTCGGCGGTGTCGGCCGTCTCGGGTTTCGCGTCACCGCCGTCGAAGATGTAGAAGGAGGCGCCGACCAGTGCGACCGCCGCCACGCCCGCCAGCATCATCTGCTGCTTCTTTTTGGTCGCGTCGTTACCGGCGAGTTCGGAGGCGACCGGCGAGACGCCGTCGCCCTCGGGCGCGTCGAGCGCCTTGCGATTGCGCGAGAACATGTCTTTGAATGCCATCGGCTTACTTCCCGCTGCGTGAGACGAGATAGGCCGTGGTCACCTTGCCCACGGCCAGTTTGGGATCCGCGATCGAGACCGCGAGCGCGCCGCGCGGTGCGACCATGTCGTCGGTCAGCACCGTCTCGGTCGTGCCGGTGTTCTCGATGCGCAGGACATGGCCGGTGAGATCGGACCCGCGATATTCCGCGATCATCTGGACCTTGAGATCGCCGACATGAACCGGCCGGATCGCGCGCTGCTTCATCTCGTAGCCGTCGCCGACCTTGTTGGCGTACATCGCCTGGATGAGCTGGATCGCGCCTTCCTGCGGGCTCGTGGTTGATGCCGCTGCCCGGCCCATCGGCGCCTCGTCCGCTGCCTCGGCCTTCTCGATCGCGGGGTTCGAGAGAAACACCTGCGCGGCTTCGTTGCCCGCGATCCGACAGGCGAACTTGTAGACATAGCCGCGCTTGCTGGTCGCAAAGAACGACAGCACCGGGCGGCTATAGCCGTCGGGCACCGACAGGTAGATGTCGCCGCGCACCGGCTCGTTGACGACCGAGAAGTCGTCGCTCGGATTGCCGGTGTTGATCTTGGAGACGCTGGCGAACTCGTCCTGGACGAGACTGATCCGCGTCAAATCCCTCGCCGAGGCATTGCACTGCACCGCCGCGCCGTCCGAGACTTGGAGATTCTGGTCGGCGAAGGCGGGCGTGGCGAACAGCAGTACCGATGCCCCGATCAAGGCACCGCCCGCCAGACGGCTGAGATGGCAGAAGCTACGCGAGGCAAGCACGGTGCCGAGCGCTGCGCTGCCGAAGGCGAGGTAGCTGGTCATGCGGGCATGCCCTTCTTCTCGGGCTGGACCATCCCGAAGCCGATGAGCTTCAGCGACACGCCCGAATATTCCCAGTCGAACCGGAAGGTGCGCACCTGCGAGGTGATGATCTTCTGGCCGACGACGGTGTTGAGCTGGCCCGTCACCGTCGACTGGAGGTTGGCGGGGTCGATCTTCATCGACTGGAGCGTGAAATACTGGCTGATGCTCGACCCGCGCTGCTCGTCGACGATGCGCAGCAGATCGGCCTTGATCTTGCCCTGCGCGCGCGGCGAGACGATCTCGAGGACCGACTTCATCCAATAGTCGAGGTTGGCGGGCGAGCGGTCGAGGGTCAGGATCGCGGTATCGCGCGTGACCATTTCGAGATATTCACGACTGACGCCCGCGCTGCTGACGGTCAGCGGCGAGCGCAATACCGGCTGCAACACGACCTCGCGGTCACGCGAGGCGGAGAAGAGGAGGAGGAGTGCCACGGCTGCTGCGAGCACGATCGCGACCACGCCGAGCAGGTTGCGCTGGCGCAGCACGCGCTGGCTGTGCGTATGTTGATATGCGAAATCCATCTCAGCCCACCATCAGCCGGAGATAGGAAGGTGGCGTGGCGCGCAGCGACGGAAATCCGCCCGGCAGATGCCAGTAGGCCAGGTGTATGAGCCACGATGCCGCCCGCCCAGCTTTGGCTTTTTTTAGACCCCACCAGCCCGCGAACCCTAATGCGATGCCGATGATGATATGCTGGGACAGGATCCCCCACACGAAGGGGATGACCATGAAGAGGAACTCATCCAGCGTCCAGAACCCGATCAGTTCGGGGTCATCCAGATGAGACGGGATCACGTATTTGTCGGCTGACATCACACCACCTTCCGGTAGGGACACCGGCCGGGCTGCAACCCGGCCGGTGCGCACGGGGTCAGACCGTCGCCGTGACGGTGGAGGTGACGATCGGGATACCCGTGCCCGCGCCGACGCCGACACCGACCGGGATCGCGACCTGGCCGAGGCTGAAGCGCCCCGAGGCGAGGCCGACGATGCCGCCCGCGAGGCTCAGCACGGTGATGATCTTACCGCCCGAGCCTTCGAGGAAGCCGGTGAACGAGTTCAGCGCGGTGTTGAACGTGGCGTCGGCGCCGGCGAACGCCGGACCGGCCAGAACGGCTGCGGCCCCTACGAGGCCGAGGGCTGCGAGGCCCGCGGTCTCGATGCGGCCCTTGGTCAGTGCTTTCATGGAAGTCTCCTTCAGATGGAGCGCTTTGTGCGCCCAAGGGAAGGATGCGGGGGGCAGGACGGCTTCGGCAAACGGTCGGTTAACGATAGAGTGATTTTTTCAGAATGTATTTGAGGGCAGCGGCACATTTTCGTTCGAAAACCCCGATTCGGGCCTCGGGTGGCCCGCCCAGCGGGCCAGGGCGGCCCGCCCAGCGGGCCGGGGTGGCCCGCCCAGCGGGCCGGGGTGGCCCGCCCAGCGGGCCGGGGTGGCCCGCCCAGCGGGCCGGGGTGGCCCGCCCAGCGGGCCGGGGTGGCCCGCCCAGCGGGCCACCACCGAACGGTATAGCGATTCGCCATGCATCGAGCGCAAATCGGAGATGTCGCAACTACGGCACTTGCGTTAGCGACATCCCGGCTATCGGCCACGGCCGATGCCTAACAACGGTTTTTAGCGAGAGACGTTTCTACCATGACCGCCCCCGGCCAGGTGCCGCAAACCCAGATCGACATCGACGCTTCGGAAGCGTTCTTCCGACTGACGACGGAAAGCATCCGGCAGTTCTCCAACGAACACCAGCTATACGCATCGATTTCAGACGTGATCACCGCTCGAACCGCGCTTGCGCTGGAACATAGTCGCTATCTCACTGCACGGATGATTTCGGCGCATCTGGCCGCCGTCGAATCCCACGGGCCGGTCACCATTCAGCTGACATTCGAGGAGGGCAGCGTCGATATGATCGATGAAATGCGCGAGGAATTGTCACAAATCATTTCCCGAGCGTTATCAAATGTGGATGCGATCTCGATCCTGCTCTTCGACTATATCGCCGAGCAGGAGAGCGCACGCCTGGCTACAAGGCTCGGCTTCTACGGTGACGATGCCAAAAACTATCGCGATATCCTGCAATCCCATCGGGACAACGTCACAAAGATGCGAACGCACTAAGCCAGCGGACAGGTTTTGTTCAGAATGAGGTTGCGAGGCTGTCGCAGTTAAGGTTAAGGAATCGGCGACAGAGGGGACTTACCCGACATGGCGCACGTCGAGGGACCACGGCAAAACCGCACATCACTGGCCGATGCAGTACGCACTCGTATGGGTTTGGTTCCCGCCGATAGTGTGGTCGAAATCCTGTGCGGCCTGATCGACGAGGTCGGCCTGAGCCAGCGTTATCTGTCAGGCGTCACCGGCATCAAGCGAACGCGGGTTCAGCGTATCCTACACGCAGATCCCGAGCAGCGAGCGCTCATGACGATCGACGAGGTCGAGGCATTGAAGGCCGCGTTGAGCGTCGATGATTATGACATCGCGGTCGAGCTTGAGTTCCGGCGCCGCAATCTCGATAATTCAGGAGACATCCCTCAACGCAAAGGCATCATCAAAGGGATCCTCCGGGGGCTACCGAGCGAGCTCATCGATGAAATGGATCTGATCTGCGAGATCGACTACGATGAGGTGACCCCGGAACTGACCCTCAACCTCCAGAAGATTCTGGCGAAATGCGCGGGCCGGTCGCTGAAAAGCTTCAAGCGGGTGTGCGACCGACATAATCAGGAACGCTCGGATCCGTTTCGCGACTGAGCCACCTCAACGTAGTTCCTCGAACATTCTTTAGAAAATCAATACTGAAGTTGATCCCGTCGACCAAATGCCTTATGGCCGAATCATGACGGATTCGGCAACCCCCGCTACGAAGCGCCCCAGCGGCAAGAAGGCGTCGCAACAGACGACCTTTTCGTCCGCACAGTCGGCGGTCGCCATGCGGGAACGGTCCAGGCAACTCAGGGCCGAGGGCTATGTCCAGTCCGCGATCTGGTTCGGACCGGACGCCATCAAAATCCTCAACGAAACGCAGAAGAAACTCGGACAGTCGTCGCGGAGCGAGACCGTGAACCGGCTGATCGAGTTCCTTGCCGCGGACAAGGATCTGTATCGGGAGTTTCTGGCCGTGACCACATAAAGGAAAGCCCGGCACGAGGCCGGGCATCCCAAAGTTCGGATCGGGGGTCGCCCGATATGTCAGCGTCTGGAAAACGCTAAACGGCTTCAACATCAAGCCCCGACATATCGACCCTCGGTCCGGCCGTCAAGGATGCGCGTTTCGCGCCACGCATTTTCTTTGCCTGGGCCCGGCCTCCATAGGGAGGAAGGAAGATGGGGTTGTTTTCAGTCGGCGAGGCCGGCATCGCGGCATTGTCGGGGATGCCGGTGTGCCGCTCGCGTGCCCGATCGGGCGCGCCGCATCCGACCGGCGCGCCGGTGCTGCGCGGCAGCCGCGAGGCGGGGACGTTCGAGGAGACGTTCTTCGCGGTGCCGGCCAAGGGCGAGACCGATCGGCTGCTCAGCGCCGCCAGACGCGCGCTCGATGAGGGACGCCGGCTGAAGAGTGAGGCACGCGCGGGCAAGCGCTCGCTGAGCGCCGCCGAGCGTCTGCTGACGTTGCTGACCGGCGCGGCGATCCGCGTCTACGAGGAACTCCTGACGCTCGCGCGGCTGTGCCGCGGGGAGGTCTATCCTTCTTACGCGGGCCTCGCCGAGCGGACAGGATTGGGCGAGGCCACGATCGGGCGAGTGCTGAACATCCTCGAGGAGGTGGGGCTGCTTGCCCGCCAGCGCCGGTTCAAGCGGGTGCCGGGCAGCGGGCCGGGGCCGCGTTATGCGCAAACCTCCAACGTCTATCGCGCCTTCCTGCCCGATTGCGTGAAACGGCTGCTGCCGCGCGGCTTGCGCCCTGCTCCGCTACCCGACGACGACATCCAGCGCCGCGCCGATGTGGAGCAAGCGACGCGGGATATGCTGGCGAGGCTCGGCCTCGGCGAGCGGGCACGCGTCGAGATCGGCGGTGAACTCGGCGAGCTGCTCGCCCGCATGGGGGCGACGATCGAGCGCCGTGAGCGTGACACTCATTATGATGCTCAACCGCTACAAGATTCTATTTGATACAACGCCAATGGCGTTGCCCTAGTCGGGCAACACGTCGGGCCTGACGGCCTGAATGCCGAAATGTCCAAAATCACCTCAACGCTCGCATGTGCCGAACATGCGGGAGCGTCGGCTATCGCCGCCGCAATGCTCCCCGATGGGAGCAAGCGGATATGGCGTGCCCCCTTCCCGGCGTCGCGCAGGTAGCACCGTCAGAAGGTGGAGACCGCGACGCCTGACCGGCGTACCGGCATGGAGGTGAGAGGCGGTGTCCCGCGTGACGATGACGCCTGGAGCGTTGCGACCCGACCGAAGCCGGAGAGGCGCGACCAGTTGGTGAGGATGTTGGCGACATAGTCGCGGGTTTCGGTGATCCGGGGGATCTGCCCGCCGCGAACCCGGCCGGGACCCGCATTGTACGCGGCCAGCGCCAGATGGACCTGCCCGAAGCGGTCGAGCTGCTGGCGCAGATAGCGTGCCCCGCCGCGCAGATTTCCCATGATGTCAAAGCGATTTACGCCGAGGCCATCGGCGGTGCCGGGCATCAGCTGGGTGAGACCATAGGCGCGCTTGGGCGAGATCGCGGCCGGATCGTAGCGGCTCTCGCGCATGATGACGGCATCGAACAGCCCGACCGGGATGCCGTGCTCGCACGCGATCGCGCTCATGTTCGCGTAGAAAGCGGCACGGCGTGCCTCGGCATCACGGGACAGGATACCCGACGGGCGATAGCCGCCGGGCGTACAGCCAGGGGTGAAGACCGCCGGCGCCATCGCGAGGACCGGGCTTGCCGGCCGCATCCAGAACGGCACCGAGATCGGTGACGACGCCGCGACCGGAAGGGTCGGCGCGGCCATGTTCGCGGCATCGATCGGGGCAGGAACGACGCCGTCGACGTTGCCGCGCAGCTCGTTGGCCATGCGATATTCGACGTAGCGCCGGCTGAGGTCATGGACCGCGAAGCCGGGGATTTCGGGTGGCGACGAGATGCCGGCAGGCTCGCCGGCCTCACTTCGCACGACAGGACCGGCGGGGTCCGACACGCCGCCCATCGCGATCATCTGCACCTGGCGCATCGTGTGCTTCGACTGCGCTTGCACCGGCGCAGCGAAGGTTGCCGTCATGGCGACCACCCCTATCCATCCCTTCATGTTCCCAAACCCCGCTTCACTCATTCGATGACGCCAAGGAAAGCCGGGGCGACGATTGCCCGTCAAACGCCGACGACAAAATCAGCCGCCGAATGAAGAAAGTTCTGGACATCGTACAAATCATGATTCCCGATATCGGCCTGACCATCATCTTCGACGGATGCGCAGCGCATGTGGCTGGTCGACCGCGACACTTCGGGCGAAGGCCCCGACCGTATCCCGCTCCGGGGCCGCTGCGCGCGGCGCTGGTGCGCTGGTACGTCGGCGACGGCGATCACGGTGACGAGCAGGCGGGGATACGCCTCGTCCAGAATGCACGCGTCGGCCACAAATGGCTTGCCTGCGACTGCCTCGGCCGCGGGGTCGCTCCGCCGATTCTGACGCCGGCCTATCTCTCCGAGGCGGAGACCTATTATCTGCGCCGCCTGACCGGCACGAAGCGCGCCGAACATCGTGACGACTGCCCGTTCTTCCGCGACCAGGCCACCGCGCGGATCTCGGAGGTTCGCACCCGGCATGCGCCGGCCAGGCCGCTCGAGGGCTTCTTCGAGGTGCTGAAGCCCGCGCCAGAAAAGCTGTCGCAGCGCCCCGAGGACGACAGCACCGACGACCGGACGCGCAACGCCGCCACCCCCAAACTCGCGCGGCAGCTATGGCGGCTGCTCGATGTCGCCGGAGTCAACCGGATCGCGCCGCTCTCGGCGCGGGTGGATTGGTCGCTCGGCACCAGCCTCGCGTCGGCCACCCGCGCGGCCAGGGGCATCGCCGTGGCGCCGGGGCTGGAACTGTCGCGCGCCTTCTGGACGCATGCCGCCCCGCTCCATGCCGGTCATGTCCATACCCGTCTCGACACGCTCACCCCGCACTGGCCGCTGGGGCACGCACCGCAGGGCTTCCTGCTGCTTTACGCCCGGGCGTTCAGGGGAACCGCGATCGAGGTGGCGGACGGCGAGCCGGTTACGCTGGTCAACCGCCTCCAGTCACCCTCCACGCTCGGCAACCGGATCGCGGGGCCATACCTCGTGCTGGTCGTCGTCGGCGAATATCCCGATGGTCCAGGACACATGCCGCTGCGCGGCTATGCCCAGCCCGTCCTCAACGGCCGCCTTCCCGTGCCGGTCGAAAGCGAGTTCGAGCGCCGGACGCTCTATGCGATCCTCGCCGCACAGGTCCGGCTGCATCACCGGGGAATCGACATGGCGATCGACAAGCCCCTGTTCGATACGCTAACCAGGGACGGGCCGTGTCGCCCCGACTTCCGGATCGAGGCGCGTTCGCGCGTCACCGGCGAGATCCGCGATCTGGTCATCGAGGCGATGGGACTCGACAGCGATGCCTATCATGCCGGCAAGGCGGTCACCCATCCGCGCATGGCGCATCTGGGTCGTATCGTCACGATCGAGCCCGAGGACGTGGGCAGCGACCGTGCGGTGCGGCGCATCCTCGACGCGCTCGATATGTAGGACCAGGTCAGCTCCAGCTGAGCGTCGCGGCGAACCAACCGACGATGCCGAGCGTAACCGGGGTCGACAGGAAATACAGCTTCTGCCAGCGCCACCACAGCTTCGGCAGGAACAGCGCGGCACCGCGGACCGTGCGCGCGTCTTCCCACGCCCGCTCGCGCCAGGCGCCGTGCGCGGCGACCGATACCGACATGACCATCGCGATGGCGCAGCACAGCCCCGCGGCCAGATAGATCGCGATCCAGTTGGCGATCTCGACGGGAGTGAGATGGGCCATGGGCAGCAGCACTCCTCGAGGGGGCTCGGTTCGACATGAACCGGCGGACCCATCAGCGGTTCCAGCTCGCTGCATAATGAAAACCCCTTAGCGCTCCGTAAAGCCCGAGGCAGCGGGAGAGAAGAGGGCGGGGAGAAGGCGGTCGCGGGAATAGTCCCGGGACATGACCGCCGGTGACAAGCGTCACCGCCCTCCTTCGGACACCTCCCATGCACGCTTTATATCTTCGCGATCTCGCGGGACGCGAGACGGTTACCCTGCACGCCTCACGCGACGAGGCCCGTTCCAGTCTGGTCAAACGGATCAAGTCGGACTGGTCGGCTTCGCTCGGCACGCAACCCCTTGACGATGACGCTCTGATCGAGCGCTATTTCGCCTCGGGCGTCGCCCGTTACGCCATCGCCGGCGTCGCACCGGATCTCTGATCGTCACCGGGAAGGAGGCAAGCTGATGCCGATCACCGCCCATCGACCAGAGCAGCGTCTGGTCGATCTGGTCGGCGCGCTCGGCGGCACATGGCATGGCAACATCGCCATGTGCCGCTGCCCGGCGCATGCCGACACCACGCCCAGCCTGTCGCTGCGACAGGGCGACACGGGCATCCTCGTCACCTGCTTCGCCGGATGCAGCGCGCCCGATGTGCTGCGCGAGCTGGACCGCGTGGTCCTCACCGGCCGCTACCGCGCACCCGAACCCGCATCGGCACCAGCGATGCGGACCGGCAACGTCACGCGGCTGTGGAACGAGGCCCGCCCGGTCGCGGGCACGCTTGCCGAACGCTATCTCGCCGGACGCTTCCTCCTCCCGATCGCGGGCGACCTGCGCTTCCACCCCCGCTGTCCGTTCGGCCGCAAGCCGCTGACCGTCTTCCGGCCCGCACTGCTGGTCGCGGTCCGTGAGGAAGCGACACTGGTCGGGGTGCAGCGCATCGCACTCGATCCGGCGAGCGCGGCCTACACCCACAAGGTCACGCTCGGGCAGCTCGGCGCGGGCGCATGGCATGGCGGTGGGCATGGCGCCCGCATCGCGCTTGCCGAGGGTTTCGAGAGCGCGCGCGCCTGGTCGATCCTCCACGACGACATGCCCTGCTGGACATCGCTCGGGAGCCGCAGGCTCGACCTGGTCAACGTGCCCGACAGCGTGACCGACCTGACCCTGGCGGGCGACAATGACGCGCCCGGACGGCTCGCGGTCCGCAAGGCGATCCGTCGCTACGTGTCGGCGACCAGGATCGTGCGCGTCGCGTATCCGCCACCCGGCTTCAAGGATTGGGCCGAGGTTCTGGAAGCCCGGGAGAAGGAGAGAGCGGGAGAGGGGTGAGCTGCCGGGAGGGCAGCGACCCTGACGGAGTATCCCCGATGACCGACCTCCTCGACCTCGTTACCCGGTCCGCCCCGGAACCGGCGTCGATCGCCGCGCATGCGTTGCTGCCGCTCGTCGCCGGCGATGCGCCAGTCACGCGCCGCGATCTCAACGCCGCGATGACCGCCGCTTACGGCGGGAGCGACGCCGACGGCCACTGGACCCAGCGCGACAGCTTCGAGGTCCTGGAACATGGGCTTGCGCTGCATCTCGCGTCCACGGCCTGGTCGATGACCGCTCTCGCCGACGTCGCCCGCGCCTCCGCGCTGATGGAACGCCTGCCGACCCAGACGGTGCGCAGCGAGGAGCAGATCGACCTCCAGCAATTCTCGACGCCCGCCGACATCGCCGGACTTGTGGTCCTGCTGGCGGCGATCGGGGCGGAGGACATCGTGCTCGAACCCAGCGCCGGCAACGGCATGCTGGCAGCCCAGCTTCCGCCGCATGCGGCGCTGCAACTCAACGAGATCGATCCGCGACGCCGCGCCCGGCTCGCCGACATCTTCCCCGCCGCCACCATCACCGGGCATGACGGGGCGGCGCTGGTCAGCCGCCATGCCGACCTGCCCCAGCCCTCGGTCATCGTCATGAACCCGCCCTTCTCGCGCAGCGTCGGACGCGGCGTCGACGACCTGGCGGCGGTGCGGCACCTCCAGGCAGCGCTTCGCCGGGTCCTCAAGGGCGGCCGCGTCGTCGCCGTCATGCCCGACTGGTTCGCGCCCTCGGCGCGGATGAGGAAGGCGTTCGACACCGTGCTGTCGGGCGTCACGGTCCGCACCTCGCTCCGGCTCGAGCATTGCTACCGGAAGCACGGCACCGACATCGCGGTGCGGCTCTACGTCATCGACAAGGCTCCGGGCGACTTGCCGCCGGCCACGATCCAGCGCGCCTCGGTCGCCGAACTGGTGCCGGCGCTCGCCATCCCCGAACGTCTGGCTCTTGCCGACCCGGCGCGCGCCGTCCCGCGTGCGGCGGTGCCGGGCATCTCGATGTTCGGTACGGCGCGCGTCACCCGATCGGCCCCGCCGCGACCGGTCCATGCGCCGGCGCGCAACGACGTGGCTCCGGTCGGCTATACCCCGCTCGACGCCCCGGCGCCGCTCGGCGACCAGGCCGGGGTCTATCTGCCATACCGTCCGAGCCGGATCGCCTTCGACGCGGCGGGCGAGCATCCGACCGCGCTGGTGGAATCGGTCGCGATGGGCTCGATCCCGATGCCGGTGCCCGCCTATATCCCGCATCTGCCCGAGCGCACGGTGAGCGAACGGCTGCTGTCCGCCTCGCAGCTCGAAACCGTCGTCTATGCCGGCCATGCCTGGACCCGGATGCTGCCCGGCACCTTCCGCCCCGACAAGCAGGGCGTCGGCCTCGTGCTCGACCCCGACGGGGGGCGCCAGTACCGGCAGGGCTTCTTCCTCGGCGACGGCACGGGGGCGGGCAAGGGCCGCCAGGTCGCCGCCTGCGTGCTCGACCATTGGCTGGCAGGCCGGCGCCGCCATATCTGGGTCAGCAAGAACGAGCCGCTGCTCGACGATGCGCGGCGCGACTGGACCGCGCTCGGCGGGCTGTCGGGCGACGTCCAGCCCCTGTCCAACTGGAAGATCGACCAGCCCATCGCCATGGCCGAGGGCGTGCTGTTCGTCAGCTATCCGACGCTGCGCTCCGCCCGCGCCGACAGCACCCGGCTCCAGCAGATCCTCGACTGGGCCGGTCCCGACTTCGACGGCGTGATCGCGTTCGACGAGGCGCACGAGATGGGCGGGGTCGCGGGCGGCGAAGGCGCGCTCGGCAAGACCGAAGGCTCGCAGCAGGGCATCTGCGGCGTCCTCCTCCAGAACCATCTGCCGCTCGCCCGCGTCCTCTACGCCTCGGCCACCGGTGCCTCGGACGTGAACAACCTCGCCTATGCGGTGCGGCTCGGCCTGTGGGGACCCGAGACCAGCTTCGCCGATCGCACCCAGTTCATCAGCCAGATCCGCCAGGGCGGCATCGCCGCGATGGAACTGGTCGCGCGCGACCTGAAGGCGCTCGGCCTCTACATCGCGCGGGCATTGAGCTTCGCCGGCGTCGAGTACGACGTGCTGCGCCATACGCTCAGCCCAGGCCAGATCGAGGTCTACGATCAATATTGCGAAGGCTGGCAGGTCATTCACCGGAACATGGAAGCCGCGCTCGCGCTGACCGGCGTGGTCGATGACCTCGACGGCGCGACGCTGAACAGCGGGGCGAAGGCATCGGCGCGCAGCCGTATCGAATCCACCAAGCAGCGCTTCTTCGGCCAGGTACTGCTCGCGATGAAGCTGCCGACGGTCATCGCGGCGGTCGAGGAGCATCTCAAAGCCGGCCAGTCGGTCGTGCTGCAACTGGTGACCACCGCCGAGGCGATCCTCGAGCGCCGGCTGTCCGCGCTTTCGCCCGAGGAGCGCGCCGACCTCGATATCTCGCTCAGCCCGGTCGAATATGTCGTGGATTATCTCAGCCGCGCCTTCCCGACCCAGCAGCAGGAGAATTATACCGACGACAGCGGCAACGTCCGCGCGCGGCCGATGCGCGACGAGCACGGCAACCCGGTCCATAACCCGGAGGCCGAGGCCGCGCGCGACGCGCTGATTGAGCGGCTGTGCTCGCTGCCCCCGATCGAATCCGGGCTCGACGCGGTGATCCGCCACTTCGGCACCGATGCCGTCGCCGAGGTGACCGGGCGTACCCGCCGCCTCGTGACCACCAGCGACGGTCGCCAGAAGGTCGAGGCGCGGACCGCGCGCTCAGGCCAGGCCGACAGCGCCGCCTTCATGAACGGTGCCAAGCGCATCCTCATATTCTCCGATGCGGGCGGCACCGGGCGGTCGTACCATGCGAGCCTCGATGCGGTGAACCGGGAGCAGCGCGTCCATTTCCTGCTGGAGCCAGGCTGGCGCGCCGATCGCGCGATCCAGGGGCTCGGGCGCACGCACCGCACCCATCAGGCGTCCTCGCCGCTGTTCCGCCCGGTCACCACCGACTGCAAGGGCGAGCTGCGCTTCACCTCGACCATCGCGCGCCGGCTCGACAGCCTTGGCGCGCTGACGCGCGGCCAGCGCCAGACCGGCGGGCAGAACCTGTTCGACCCGGCCGACAATCTCGAAAGCGACTATGCGAAGGACGCGCTCGTCACCTGGTTCCACCTCCTGAACCGGGGGAAGCTCACGAGCATCTCGTGCGACGACTTCACGGCGCGTACGGGCCTCGAACTCCACGACCAGGACGGGGTGCTGAAGGACGAACTGCCGCCGATCCAGCGTTGGCTCAACCGCCTGCTGGCGCTGCCGATCGCGTTGCAGAACGTGATCTTCGACGAGTTTCTGACGCTGGTGGAAACGCGCGTCGCGGCCGCGCGCGAGGCCGGCAGGCTCGACGTCGGCGTCGAGACGATCCAGTGCGAGCGCGCGACCCTGATCGAGGATATCGTGCTGCGCACCGATCCGGTCAGCGGCGCGACCTCGCATCTGCTTACCATCGAGACCGAGCGCCGCAAGACGCCGATCACGCTGGACCGCGTCCTCGATTTCGCCCGCTGGGACGATAGCGCGCGCTTCGTGCGCAATGCCAAGTCCGCCCGCGTCGCGCTGATGAGCAAGGCGCGTGCCTGGATGGACGATGACGGGCTGCCGATCGCGCGGCTCGAACTGCAACGGCCCTGCCGGCGCGAGTATCTCCACGAGGCGGACTTAGGCGAGACCGCCTGGGAGGAGATCGACCGCGACACCTTCACGACGCTGTGGGAAGCCGAGGTCGCCGAGGCGCTGGTCACGCCCGAGATCGAGACGGTCCGGCTCGCTACGGGTCTGCTGCTGCCGATCTGGTCGGCGCTTCCTTCCGACCACATGGCGGTCAACCGCATCGTCGATGAGCAGGGCAACAGCTGGCTCGGCCGGCTTGTCTATGAGCAGCATATCGTCCAGCTTTACGGGAAGCTCGGGCTGGCGAGCCCCGAAGAACTGCCGGTCGATGCCATCGCACGCTCGGTCCTGTCGGGGCGCAGCGTCGAGGTGACGCGGCCGTTCGCGATGACGCTCCGGCGCTCGCTGGTGAACGGCAAACCCCGCGTCGAGATCGTCGATGCGCCTTCCGCGCAGCTGCCGTGGCTGAAGTCGCTCGGCTGCTTCACCGAGATCATCTCCTACAAGACCCGCGTCTTCGTCCCCGCCAACGACGCCGAAGCCGTGCTGGCGAAGATCCTCAAGGCGGCGTGAGATGGACGGCAGGACTTCGCAACCGGACAGCGGCAGCCTATGTAGATACGTAACGACATAAGGAGGCCGACATGGCGACCACATTCTCGAGCCGCGACTTCAACCGCGAGCCGGGCCGGATCAAGCGGGCTGCGATCGACGGGCCTGTCATCATCACCGAACGCGGTGAACCGACGCTGGCGGTCATGAACTATTCCGAATATCGTCGGCTTACCGGGCAACCGAACGATATCCTGAGCGCACTTGCCCTGCCCGGCATCGGTGACATCGACCTCGATCTTTCCCGGCCCGCTTCGTTCCCGCGCGCGGCGGTGTTCGACTGATGTACCTCCTCGATACCAATGTCCTGTCGGAGATGCGCAAGTATGAGAGCGGCCGCATCGACCGTGCGGTCGCCGCATGGGTGCGCAGCGTGGCGAAGGAGGACCTCTATCTGTCGGTGATGACAATCATGGAGATCGAGCTCGGCATCGCGAAGCTCGAACGACATGACGCTCCCCAGGCCGCACTGCTGCGCCGCTGGCTGCGCGAGCATGTCGAGCCGGTGTTCTCCGACGCCCTCCTGCCGCTCGACCTGTCCATCGCCCGCCGATGCGGACCGCTCCACGTCCCCGACCCGCGTCCCGAGCGCGATGCCTGGATCGCGGCGACGGCGCTCGAGCATGATCTGATCGTCGCCACCCGCAACGGCAAGGATTTCGCCGGCACCGGCGTGACGATCGTGAACCCATGGGACCATCCATTGTCCTGAAGGGGAGAGGGAAGGGGGCTGGTGTCCGTCGATTGGGCGGGCCACAGATAAGGACCCTCTCTCATGACCATTCAGAGCGTGAAGCTGGCGAAGCTGGTGCTGTCGCCGATCAACGTCCGCCAGGCGGGCGAGGATTTCATCGAGCAGCTGGCGGCGGATATCGCGGCGCGCGGGCTGATCCAGAACCTGATCGTGACGCCGGCGAAGAAGCCGCGCGGCACCTTCGCCGTGATCGCGGGCAGCCGGCGCTTCCGCGCGCTCGAACTGCTGGCGCAGCGCGGCGAGGTGGATGCGGCTGTGTACGACGTGCCGGTGCTGGTGCTCTCGGGAACCGATGCGGCGCTGTCGGAGACCTCGCTCGCCGAGAACTTCCAGAAGCTCGCCATGAACCCGGCCGACGAATGCCGCGCGTTCCAGCATTTCCTCGGCACCGGCGGCGACATTGACGGCGTGGCGAAGCGCTTCGGCATCACCCGGCGCTTCGTGGAAGGCCGGCTGCGCCTGGCCGATCTCGCCGAGCCGATCTTCACCGCGCTGGCCGAACGACGGATCAGTCTCGATCTCGCCAAGGCCTATGCCTCGACCTCGAGCCAGGAACGCCAGCTGATGGTGTGGCAGGCGTATGGGAATCAGGCTTACCAGAGCGCGGACTCGATCCGGCGGATCATCGCCAACGAGACGATGAAGTCGAGCGAGCCCATCGCGCGGTACATCGGCGAGGACGCCTATGTCGCGGCGGGCGGCAAGGTCGAGAGCGACCTGTTCAGCGACGACGGTGACCGCTGGATCGATCCCGGCATTGCGCAGACGCTGGCGGCCGCGAAGCTCGAAGCCGAGGCGCAGCGGCTCGGTGAGGAACAGGGGCTGGCCTGGGTCCGCCCGGTCGCCGGCACCAGCACCTGGGAAGCCGCGCGCGACCTGCACCGCGTCCATCTGCCGACGCTGCCGCTGACGCTCGCGGAAGCCGAGCGGCTCGATGTCATCGCCGACCGTCTCGAAGAGATCGAGGACGGGATGCAGGGCATCGAGGGTGACGAGGACGAGGCCACCTATGCCGCGCTCGAGGAAGAGCATGAGACGCTGTCGGACGAGCGCCAAGCGCTCCATGAGCGTCCCCAGATCCTGCCCGACGAATTGAAACAGAAGGTCGGCACGTTCCTGCTGCTGAACCGCGACGGCACCACCGCGCTCGACACCACCTACTACAGCGAAACCCCGATCCGGGTCACCGCGGTCGAGGCAGACACGGACGAGGGTGACGACGCCGGGAGTGACGGCGACGACGGCGAGCGGCGTCCGGCCGCGACCTTCCACATCGAGGAAGGTCCGGCCAGCCCTGCCCGGGGCGGTGCGTCCGCGCCGGTAGCGGCCGAAGCCGCGGCTCCGGGCGGCAAGGCGCTCAGCCAGGTGCTGTATGACCAGCTCGCGGTGCAGCGTCGCGACGTGCTCGCCGCCTCGATCCTCGCCAACCCGGCGCTGGCGCTCGACTATATGCTGTTCGCGATGATCGACGGGCGGGTGAACATGGGCTCGCACAGCGGCACCACGATCCGTGCGGGCAATCCGCAGGATCCGATGCTGGCGAAGAACGTGCCGGCCACCCGCGCGCGCGATTACCTCGCCGAGGCCTATGACGGGCTCGATGCGTCGTGGTGCGAAGGCCGGGACGCATCGAGCAGCGGGGCGGCGACGATCGCACGGTTCGAGGCGTTCCGCGCGCTTGGCGACGAGGCGAAGACCGCGTGGCTCGCCTGGATCGTGGCGGCGTCGTTCGAGGCCAAGGACGGCTATACGAGCCGGCAGAACGCGCTCCAGAACCGGCTCGCGACCATTCTCGACATCGATGTGGCGACATGGTGGCGGCCGACGGCGGAGAACTTCTTCGACCGGGTGCCCAAGGGCGCGCTGCTGTCGCTGCTCGACGAGGTCGGTGGTCCGGCGCTGTCGGGACGCCATGCCAGCCAGAAGAAGGGCGAGATCGCGGCGAGCTGCGAGAAGCTGTTCGCCGGCGAGGCGATCGTGGAAGCCGAGGTGAAGGCCGCCGCGCTCGCCTGGGTGCCGAGCGCGATGCGCTTCCTCGACCAGGCCGACGATGCCGGCGACGACGGCGACGAAGACGGCCTCACCGACCTGATCGTCTCGGACGAGCCCGACATGGACGACGACGCCGGAGACGACATCGATATCGGTGACCTGATCGATGACGAGGACGCTGACGACGACGATCTCGATCTCGTCGCGGCCGAGTAGCGGATGAAGGCGGAACGCCGGCGACCGGGGCAGCCCGGCGCCGGCGTTGCCGTCCAGTCCGCGCCTTGGGGTGTCATTTCGCCCCGAGCCGGAACCACCGTCCCGCCACATTCATGGGAGGATCGTCCCCATGTCCCGTTCGACGTCCCGTATGCCGACCGTCCGCGACATCGCGGGCGAGGTCACCGCCACCATCCTTGCGCGTCTCGAGGCCGGCACACTGCCATGGGCCAGAGGCTGGTCGCTGACCGGCGAGGGCGGGCGACCGCTGCGCCACGAGGGCACGCCTTATGCCGGCATCAACACGCTGTGGCTGTGGTCGATCGCCGACATGCGCGGCTATCGCAGCCGCTACTGGATGACCGCGCGACAGGCTAACGAACTCGGCGGGCGCGTCCGCCCGACAGCCATCCCTTCGATGTCGATCTACGCCTCGGCGTTCCGCAAGCCCGGGCAGCCCACGCTCACCGGTGAGAGCAGCGCCCGCTTCATTCGCTTCCTGCGTTCGTACCTGGTCTACAACGCAGACGAAATCGACGGCCTGCCGGCATATTACTACCCGCGCGACATACCCCCGACGCCGGCACTGCTGTCGCAGCGGCAGGATGCGATCGACGCCTTCTTCGCCGCGATCCCCGCCAGGGTACGCCATGGCGGCGACGAGGCATATTACTGCCCCGGCACCGACCGGATCCAGTTGCCTCGGCCCGGCAGCTTCGTCTCGGGCGATGCCTACGCATCCACGAGAGGTCATGAGACGGCGCACTGGTCCGGGTCCCCGGCACGGCTCGCGCGCACCTTCGGCAAGCGCTTCGGCGACCGCGCCTATGCGATGGAGGAGCTTACCGCCGAGCTTTGCGCCTCGATGATCTGCGCCGATCTCGGGCTGCCGACCTCGCTGCACGACAGCCATGCCAGCTACGTGTCGCACTGGATCGGCATCATGCGCGCCGACAGCTCGGCGATCTTCACCGCCGCGGCGAAGGCCGAGCAGGCGTTCGCTTATTTGCGCGGCTTCTCGGCACCCGCCGCGGGCGGAACATCGCCGCCCGTCGCGCTCGCGGCCTGACACTGCGCCCATTCACCCCGTTCATTTTAGGAGAGCCGTCATGGGATGGTTGTTCATGAGCCGCTACGCCATGGGCGGACACGAGACGCCCAAAGCCTATCTCGACGCCCAGTTCACGTACGAACGCGACCTGCCCGAAGGCGGCACCAGCGGCCTGCGCATCCTCGACAGCGCGATCGTCGGCCTCACCACTTATTATGCCGCCGCGCAGGTCACGCGTGACGGCACGGGCGGCGAGGTGTTCGCCATCGTTTGTCTCGTGCGCTGGAACGCGCGCAGCAAGGACGGAGAACATTTCGGGTACAAGGATATGGAGGAATCGATGGGGCCGTGCGAGGACGATTGTCCCGAGCGGATCCTGCGCCTGCTGACCTCCAGCGACAGCGAATCCGCGCTCCAGTGGCGCCGGCGCTGCCTCGCCAACCTGCGCCTGCGTGCACGCAAGCTGAGCGAGGGCATGCGCATCCGCCTCGCGGTGCCGCTCCACTTCACCAACGGGCACGAGGGCACCGACTTCACCGTGGTGAAGCACAGGCGCGGGATCGCCTTCCGGCCCGTCGACGGCTTCGGCCTCTACCATATCCGGGGCGTCCGGACGCTCGCATGGGAGGTGCTGCCGCAGACCCGTGTCCACAAGACGCTGTTCGCGTGAGCGCCGCATCATGCCACACCAACCGGATCGTCACGAGGATCGTCATGCCCGAGCCCCTGTCCCCCTTTCGTCGCCGCCTGTGCAGCCGTTCCAACGCGGTCCGCGTCGCGGCGCGCCTGACCGCGGCCGGCGAGCACGTTGCCGTCGTCGCCACGCCCGAGCCGCTGCAACCCTGGCGCGTGGTCGACGTCGCCGAGGCCGCAAGCCCGTGCCTGCCAAAGCTCGACCGATGCGCCTGACCGCCCTTGCCGCGCTGGTTCTGGCCGGTGCCTGCTCGGCCGCTACGCCGGCCGACACCGGTCCGGGGGAGACCCGCGCCATCACCGCGCGCGGCCGCGCACTCGACGGCGACACCGTGTCGATCGACATCCGCCTGTCGGGCGCCGACGCCTTCGAGAGTCGCCAGCTGTGTCGTGGCAATGCGGGTTGCTGGCAATGCGGCAAGGCGGCACAGGACATTGCCGCCCGCGCGCTCAAGTCCGGCGATGCCGTGATCCGGCTGACCGGAACGACCAGCTACGGTCGCCCGGTCGGCACGGTCACGATCGGGGGCCGCGATCTCGGCGAGACCATGATCGCGGCGGGGCTCGCGGTGCCGGTGACCGGCTATCTCAGAAACGACCCCGACCGCGCCTCCCGCTATGTCGCCGCTTACGATCGCGCGGTCGCGACGCGGGCCGGCGCGCATGCCGGCTATTTTATCGACCCCGCGCGCTGGCGTCGCGGCGAGCGGCTGTCGTGCGAAACCAAGGGTTCCCCACGACCACCGCGATCCTCGCGACCACCGGGGACATAGGAGCGGAGGGGGAGGGGGCCGGATGTGTCCGTATCCAAAGGAGCACCCCATGACCAGGACCTTCGCCTCTTCCCCGCGCCCCGAACATAGCCCGTGGGGACCGCTCCAGACCGCCACGCAGCGCCTCCCCGGCATCTGGCATGTCACCACCGCCAGCCATGGCGGCTTCCTGCTGTCCGACGAGCGCCAGGCCGCGGTGCCGGGCGTCCTGCGCCGCGACGACGGCGCTTACGAGGAAGACGTCGACTGGACCCGCGTCATGATCGCCTTCGAGCGCGAGTGGCGCGCGTCGCGCGATCCGCTGCTCGACCTCGAACTTCCCCTCGCGCACGACATCGCGCGCAACTGGCTGCCCGAAGCCTACGGCACCTTCACCGGCAAGGCGGTGCCCGCGCGCGACAGCCATGTCCTGCGACGCCGCGCCGCCTACGAGGCGGCGATCGGGGACTATGTCTCGACCTCCGCCTATGGCGATTGGGCCGACTGGGTGCCGGCGGGCAAGGTCGGCCTGGTGTTCCGCAAGGTCGCCGGCGTCGATGCGATGGGGTTCGCCGACTATACCGCGGATCAGATGTACGGCCTGGTCGACAAGGACCGCTACGCGACCCGTGCCGAGGTCGAGACCTTCGAGAGCCTCGGTGCCGTGCGCGTCGAGAGCATGGCCCCGATCACCAAACAGGTCGCGGCACTCGCCTGAGCGCTGCCCCTGACGCGGGTGCGGCCAAGCCTTCCACGTCCCTTCCATCCAGAGGACCGACACGATGAGCGTCTACCTCTACCTCTTTCACGGCCGCGACCGGTTCGACCAGGACATGGATGCCTGGGGCCGCGAGTGTCCGGCGATCGGGCCGCTCTCCTACGTCCACACCACCTATGGCGGCGACGTGAAACTGCGCGGCCCGCGCGAGGTCATGGAAAGGTTTTTCCCGAATACGGAAATCCATTTCCACGACGGCTACGGCGAGCACGCCATCCCGCTCGACGGCGACTGCCTGCCGCATGGCGGCACGCTCTACGGCGACTGGTCGGTGTGCGGTGCCGAGGCGCTGCGTCCGCACGGCACGGCGCATGTGACGCCGGTCTGCGATATCTGCGGCAGCGACGACCTCGTAAAGGATGCCGCGGCGGTCTGGGACCGCGAGGCGCAAGCGTGGTCGCTCGCTTCCACCTACGATTCCACCTCCTGCCAGTCGTGCCTGCGCGAGGGCGACGACGTGGAGCAATGGATCCCTGCCGCGGCCTGAGCCGGTGCCACTTTGCGCGTTCCCGGCCGTTCACCCATATGATAGAAAGATCGACGACGATGGCGACCATGTTCAACAGCATCCGCGCTTCCCGCGAACTCGAAACCGCCGGTGCGGCCAAGCCGCTCGCCGACGCGATCGCGACCATTCTCGGCGATACCATGGTGACCTCGCGCGAGGACCTGGTCACCAAGGACTATTTGAAAGCCGAAATCGCGACGGTGAATACCGAGATCGCGAAAGTCCGAACCGAGATCGCGTCCGCCAAGAACGACACGATCCGTTGGCTGATCGGCAGCCAGGTCGTGCTGATCGCGGCCCTTGGCGGCATGATGAGCCTCATGCGCGCCTTCGGCTGACGCCGAACAGCCGGGGCACTGGGAGAGGAGCGGGCGAGGGAGGGCGAGCGCGAAGGTTGCGCTCTGACCCGGAGACGCCCCCATGTTCGACGTCGCATTCCGCCATCAGCAGGCGCTCGACCCCAGCGCGCTGACCACCATCCCGACCACGATCCACGCGATCGAGAAGGCGATCGAGGATTGCCGGCACGCCGGGCTCGACGCGAACAGCGATCCCGCGATCGTGCTGCTCGCCCGTCACCTGGCCAGTATCTGCGCTACCCGCCCTGACGACACGGTGCTGCGCGGCACTTGCACCGACCGCATTGCGACGCTCCGTCGTTTTCCGCCGCTGGTCGCGCTCGCCGTGCGCGGCGTCGCCTATGACGCGGTCGCCAAGGAGCGTTTCCACATCGACGGGCGCAAGGCGCTGCGCCGGCTCGCCGCCGCGCTGGATCTGTCCGCCAAGGATTATGACCTCCACTCGCTACCCGGCGAGGTATCGATGGCGGGCGAGATCGTGCTGCACACCCGTGCGATCCATCTCGAACTGACGATCGGGCGGCTGCGCGAGGGACGCGAACTGCTCTACCGCCGCGCGGGCACGACCCGCGATCCCGCCGGACCGCGCAACCATTATGCCCCGATGCGCGAGGTGATCGCCCCCGACCGGCTCGCCGCCCGCATCCGCCGCGATCTGGATCTGGCCACGCTGCCCGCGCTGCCGGTACTGCTCAGCGCCTGACGGGAGAGCGGACATGCACATCGATCCCGCCATCATCGCCGCGCGGGCCGAGGTCGCCCGGCTGACGCGCTACATCGCCAGGCGCGAGGACTTCCTCGACGCGCTCGACTGGCACGCGTTGTCCGACGACACCGCGCGCCAGTCCGCGATGCTCGACGAATTGCTTGCCGGCGACCTCGCCGATGCGATCCTCCACCGCGACTGGCTCGAAGAGCGCGCCGGCGACGGCCATACGCAGGTGGTCGGCGTCCTGCGCTTTGAGCCGAGGCCGCGCCCGTGGCACGCTGAATGGAACACGCTTGCCGCCTGACCGGGAGAATGCCCCATGAGCTGCCACCAGTTTCCCGGCCTCGACGGCGCGTCCACCGTCGCCATCGGATGGGACAGGCCCTTGCAGACCTTCTTCGTCCATGTGCTCCGCCCGCATCCCCATCTCGCCGGCGAGGAGGAGACCGTCGCATGGCACGGCACCGCGATCGGTGAGCTTCGCAGCGCACGCGAGGCGGTGACGATCGCGTCGCGATGGGCCGACCTTCCGCACGACCTCGCCATCCACCTCGAGACCGACCGGCTGAAGACACTGGGACAGTCGGACGGCGAGGCGCAGATCGCCGCGAAGCGGCTGATGGGACACTGAGCGCCCGCGGAATCGGAAGGGGAGCGGGAGAGGGCGTGTCGATCCAGTCAGGATCGACGGAGAACCCAAATGCCCTACACCATCGACCTCGGCGCAGGCCCCGCCGAAGAGGATTGCGCCCAGCTCGGCCGCTCGCCCGACTTCGACACGCTGAACATCCTCGAGATCGAGGCCTGGCGCTGCGCCCTGATCGCCCGCCACGGTCCGCCCCCCGAAGGATGCCGCTTCAAGGTCATTCCCAACCCGCACGACTTCGGATGCTACCGCACGCTCGGCTTGCGGGTCATGTCCGAGGACGATGCGACGGTCGCCGACTATGCCGAAGCGGTCGAGGAAGGTCTCGCCACCTGGATCGAGGCGGGCTTCCGCGCGCCGGTCCGCTATGACGGCGCAGCGCCCGTCGTCGAGCACGCCGATCCCGCCGAAACCGTCATCGCCGCGCTGATGACTACCCGGCCCGCGGCCGACGGCACCTTTCCGATTCCCGGCTTCGCGGTCCTGCACACGAATCTTGTCGCCGCCTTCCCGGTCGAGGCCGCGACCGCCCGCGCGCGCATCGCCGCGCTCGCCTGACCCTGCCCCAGGCGGCTTTACCCCCGATTCATCCGGAACGGAGCAATTCCCATGGCCAACAGCTACACCAAGGCTGCCTTCCACCTGCTGGTCACCGCCGAAGAGGCCGCGATGCTGCGGCTCGCCGAACGCGCGGTCGACATTCTCGACACCAACGGCGCCGACGAGGACCTGGCGCTCGGCTATGACAGCCTCGGCACCGCCTTCCACGCCCTGTTCCCGCCCAGGGGGGCGAGCCGGTTCGAGAGCTTCCTCGACCTGTTCGACGACTGGAGCTTCCCCTATCTCGATTGCCGGATCGGTCTCGACGCGCCGGACGAGAACGGCAAGGTCATGGCGTTCTTCCACGGCGACCAGTTCGGCGTCGAGCCCGTCGCGAAGCTGATCCGCATCGCGTGTCCTTCCGCGCTCCCCTGCGGCTTCACCTGGTCGAGCGACTGCGACCGGCTGCGCGCCGGAGAGTTCGGAGGCGGCGCGGTCGTCATCACCGCCGACGGCATCGACTGGCACTCGACCACCGGGATCCTCACCCGCGCGCTGCTGCGCGCTGAAGACCCCGGGGAAGGCCATGACGGCTATGTTCTCGCGGTGCGCAGCCCCGAAGACGACATCGCCTACTGGAACAACACCGACGGATTGGGCGCGCTATCGAGCGCCACGGTCTTTCGCGGCGACGAGGCCGCCGGGGTGAACCCGCTGCCGTTCGAGGATGCGGCGTGGCTGGCGCTGCCCGCGCCGCGCCACGGCTGACCGACGATGGCATCGCCCTTCGATCCGGCCTGCGCCGATCACTGGATCGCGCATGGTCGTGACCCCGCGCATGCCGCCGCCATCGCGCGCGCATGGCATGACTTCCCCGACCTCGCGCCCGACGCGCCGCTCGCCGAGCGTCAGGCGCGAGGCCGCGAGCGCATCGCCGCGATGCGCCCGATCAACGATGCCATCGCCGCCGAAGGCGCGGCGCGACAGGAAGCGACCAACTTCGCCTTCACCGATCGACAGGTCCGTGACGGTAAGGGCAGCGACCGCGACATCGCGGTCCTGCGCGGCCGCGACGATCATGGCTACAGCTGGGACCTCGCCAACCGCTACGCCGATGGCTGGTATGCCGCGCATGTCGGGTGGCCGCACCGTTACCCGGACGGCATCCCGTGTCGCGCCTCGCTGGAAGAAAAGCGTGGCGCCTATGATCTAGGCTTCACCGCGGGCGGGGGCGACCGCACCGACCTGTTCGATGCCGCCCGCCGCACGCTGGCTGCCGACATGCGCCGCGACAACCTGCCGCCCGCACCATCGGTCACGCTTGCCGGCAGGCCGCTGCCGGGGAGCTGGCCGAAGCCCGGCGACGCGCCGCGTCCGGCGCGCTGGTCGCGCCGGCTCGCGATCCTGTCGGCCGGCGACATCGGCGGTGATCCGGCATGGGACTTCCTCGGCCTGCTTCGCGCCCGCCCCGGTGCCAGGGCCGCGACGGTTATCGTGTTGACTCCCGCCGGGTTCGTCTCGGCAGATGACCCGGATCGGTCCGATGTGCCCGCCCGACACCTTGCCGATCCCGGCGAGGCCGCCCGCCAGCTCGGGCACCTCCTCGCTTATGCCGAGTTCGACGACATACTGGTCACGCTGCAGGGCCACGACCTCGACCTGCTCGACGCCATCGCGCCCGTCCTGCCGCTCGCCCGCACGATGGAGCGCACCCGCAACTCGCGGCTCCAGCAACGCACCCACCTGCGCACCTGGCTCGATCGCGGCCTCGCGGACGGCGTGACGATGGCGCAGGGCCATATCCGCTGGGGGAAGGTCATCGCCGCCTTCTAGGGGGCACCTCAAGGTTTGTCATATGGACAGCGGCAGTCGGAACAAATGGTCAACAAAAGCCTGAGCGTTGCCGCAAAGTATATTAAGTTTCGTGGGTTTGTGAGGTTGGACGAGTTGGAAGTTAC
>JAESGL010000340.1_pt1 | contig 27764 bp, 32 predicted proteins | sample 9269711 | NCBI WGS metagenome assembly JAESGL01 (sample SAMN14515918, study PRJNA621676) | algae metagenome | isolation source: Kastovskya adunca ATA6-11-RM4 and co-occurring heterotrophs from soil and... | place: Chile: Atacama Desert | collected 2011-06-27
CCGCAGATTAGACAAAGATCACGAGAAAACCATAGAAAGTTCTGAAGCTTGGGTGCTATGGCAAAACTGTCAAATTATTCTTAATCGTTTAGCCCCCGCTGCCTAATAAAATTTTTAAACATGCTCTCAGATTGAATATTGTCCAAGATGAAGATAGAAGGAGGAAGAAAATATTGGTTCTATAAAAATAACAAGTATTCTGTGGATGCATACATTGTTAAGGGGTGCCGCGCTCGATTGCATGACAGTTAACAATTAGTTAATGCTGAATTAGCTAATACATTGTTGTTTTTCGACGCTGCTATATCAATGAACAGCAGCAGGTATAATGCTACTGGGAACTGCATTACACTGTATTCATTGCACAACCTTGTCTGTTGATTGTTTTGATGTAGTACATCAGATCTCCTGAACAGGCTCATCTGCCATAATCACATACAGGAAACTACAGGGGTAATATTTGTTGATAAAAGGCGGTTTACTGAACAGCCTGCTCTGGCCCTAAAGCAGCTTTTACTACATCTCTAACGGTTGCAGCTTCTCATAGCTTTATCCTGATACCAGGCATAGTTAAGACTGATGAAGTTAGATTGACTCTAAAAGCAGGCTAATAAAATGATTTCAGTAGTGACTTTCTTTGCAGGATAAGAGTGAGCCAGCGGAGTTATTTTTAGGAAGGATCTGAAGCTGTGCAAGGCTTGCTTAATGTAAAATTGATCAGAATATTTATACTGACTTGCCGGAGCGGGTAGGGGTGAACAGAAAGGGAAGAAGGGGAATATCAGAAGCAGCTATTTGTGCAGCTACTATGCTGTTAGCTATGATGTTGGGTAGATGTTTGATTTTAGTCAGACCCTTAATAGAAACAGCCCTGAATTAGGTTCAGGGCTGTTTCTGATTATATCATCCCTTCATTGAGTAGGGAATGTATTTATGTAGAGTGTCTGTTTAGCGCTATAGATGCTTATGCACCCTGTAAAGCTTCTTTTACACGGTCGGCAGCATCTTTCAGAACAACTGCAGATTTTACCTTCAGGCCGCTCTCATCAATAATACGGGCACCTTCTTCGGCATTGGTACCCTGCAGGCGTACAATGATGGGCACGCGGATATCACCGATTTTCTTGTAGGCTTCTACCACACCGTTGGCAACACGATCGCAGCGAACAATACCGCCAAAGATGTTTATCAGGATAGCCTTTACGTTAGGGTCTTTCAGTATAATGCGGAAACCAGCTTCTACAGTCTGTGCATTTGCTCCGCCACCAACATCCAGGAAGTTGGCAGGCTCACCGCCAGAAAGCTTGATGATGTCCATGGTAGCCATGGCCAGGCCAGCGCCATTAACCATACAGCCCACGTTGCCATCCAGTTTCACATAGTTAAGACCGCTTTCGCCAGCTTCAACCTCCAAAGGATCTTCTTCGCTTACATCGCGCATTTCAGCCAGATCTTTGTGGCGGTAAAGCGCATTGTCATCAATGTTTACTTTGGCATCAACAGCCAGAATCTGCTCATCAGATGTTTTCAGAACCGGGTTGATCTCGAACTGAGAGGCATCGGAATTGATATAGGCATTGTACAGGGAGGTGATAAATTTCACCATCTCTTTTTGTGCTTTGCCTTCTAAGCCTAATTTAAAGGCAACTTTACTGGCCTGGAACGGACGTAAACCAATGGCTGGGTCTATCCACTCTTTGATGATCTTCTCAGGGCTGTGTTCCGCTACCTCTTCGATATCCATACCACCTTCTGTAGATGCCATGATTACGTTACGGCTTTTGGCGCGGTCGAGCAGAATAGAAAGATAATATTCTTTAGGCTTATGCTCGCCTGGGTAGTATACATCCTGGGCAATAAGCACTTTGTTTACTTTTTTACCTTCCGGACCAGTCTGGATAGTTACAAGCGTGCCACCGAGGATGCCCTTTGCTTTTTCAGGTACTTCGTCGAGGCTTTTGGCCAGTACTACACCGTTAGAGCCGGTTTCCTGTACTTTGCCCTTACCACGACCACCTGCATGGATTTGTGCTTTTACCACATACCAGCTGGTGCCGGTTTCTTCGTGCAGTTTTTGAGCTACCTGCTTTGCCTCTTCCGGGGTTTCTGCTACGTAGCCTTCCTGCACTTTCACACCCCATTTTTTCAGGAGTTCCTTTCCCTGATATTCGTGTATGTTCATCCGTGCTAAAAATTTTTTTGCCCGAATCTACGGCTTATCCGGCAGGTTTACAAACCAGAAGCCACGATAAGGAGGAGGCCTGCGGTTAATTGATGACTAGTACCTGATTTTTGTATCAGGGTTTACGGTTGTGCCTGATCACCACTTCATCATTTTCAAAAACCAGCTGGCCGGCTTTGTTCATGTATGCGCTAAAGCTAGTTTTGGCAGAGTCGCTGCAGTTAAAAGTGATAGTATTATGTTCATCCAGCGACCATTGCCCCCCAACCGCCAGGCGTTGCCCGTTGCTTGTCAGTTCCTCTTCAGAATCGTTTATATAGTAAGTATGATCGGCATTAACCCGAAGGCTTAAAACGTAATAGCAGTTCCACTCAGTAACGACGCCCTTTGCCGGTTCTTCGAACATAAAATTATTTGCTTTGTGCTTTTTATAAACCACAAGCCATTCGCCTGTAATTGTTTCTGTAAGTGGTATCTGTGGCGTGCCTTCAACATCTTCTTCACAGGCAAAAGAAGAGGCTAAGCAAAGGAATAAAAAAAGCCTGAAGAGGTACTTCATGGTTGAAAAAGCTTAAAAAGCCGGTGTTGAAAGAGTGTTATTAAATAAAGCAGAGGAGCAGGCTCAAAGTTTTGATTTATATTGGTTGAGGAATAACATCTGCTCCCCAAATAGCCTTAGCCGGTTAAAGAGCCGATAATTTTATCTCCAGGTCTTCGGTAACAGCTTTAATGTGGCAGCAGTCGTGGCCTATTACAAAAACCCTGTTTACTACTTCTGCACCATTTTTAAACCCTACAAATTCTATGGGTGTGCCTTCTGCACTAATGCTGTGGAGCTGGCTATCGGTGAGGATGGGGTAATAGCCATTGTTTTCCGGTAAGCTGCCCTGCCAGCTTTCCCAGGTATATTTTTCTCCGCTTACAATGTTTTTACTGTAATAGCTGTCGAGTACCACAGCCTGGCCATTGCTGTTGGTTATGTGCACCTGCACACTCACAAATATTTCGGTGCAGATGAGGTCCTGTGGGCAAGGCGCTTCCTGGGGGAGTTCTGTAGAAAGCATATCTTCAGCAGGTTCTTTTTCACAGGCATGCCCCATGAACAGGAGGGTCAGCGGTATAAGGAAAGCAACGGATTTCATAGCAGTAAAAAGTAAAAGAAATCAATGTTCTGTTCTGTCTTTCTCAAAAGACAAGCACTGCTATAAAATGGTTGGCTGCTACAGGGGCGATATTTCAATTATTTTGATGTTGCTGCTATAGCGGGTAGGCATCATGCCGCAGCTAAATTCCTTAGGCTCTTCCAGTATTTCGTAGGTAAGCTGCACCTGCTGCACTTCCTGTTCCTGGAACGACTCCGGAATTACCTCTTCATTACTGGGTTTATATTCCTTGCCATCAATATCCAGGAAGTATCCGCAGCCATCTGCGGCAACCATGCCAGTCCAGCGAAGGGTTGCATTTGTGCTCATAGATTCTTTTGTATTGGTGCAGGATAACAGGCCAGGCAGCATGCAAGCCATGAGCACTGATGAAAGAATGATTCGTTTCATAGGTGGGCGTCTTAAAAATATCAAGGGCGAACTTAGTAAATAAGTTGTCATGTTTATGGATTTAAGGCATAGTTTTCGTCTGCGGCTGCTTTTTTTCGTATACTTGAACCGACATGCTGAAAGCTGATAATATTACTAAATCCTATGGTGCCTTGCAGGTACTGAAGGGCATAAACCTGCACGTGGAGCAGGGGCAAATCATTTCTATCGTTGGAGCTTCCGGAGCTGGTAAAAGTACGCTGTTGCATATTCTGGGCACACTGGATGTGCCGGATGGAGGTGTGCTGTACATTAACAATCAGCGGCTGCACAACAACATGAAGTCAAAGGACCTGAACCGCTTCAGGAACAAGCACATTGGTTTTATTTTTCAGTTTCATAACCTGCTGCCTGAATTTACGGCGCTGGAGAATGTGGCAATGCCCGCATTTATTGCCGGCGACCGCACAGAAGAGCAGGTAAAGCATGAGGCGAAGCTGCTGCTGGAGCGCCTGGGGCTGGCGCAGCGCCTGCATCATAAGCCGGGGCAGATGAGTGGCGGTGAGCAGCAGAGGGTTGCCGTTGCCCGTGCCCTCATCAACAAACCTGCTATTGTATTTGCCGACGAGCCCAGCGGCAATCTCGATTCTCACAGTGCCGAAGAACTGCATAAACTATTTTTTGAGCTTCGGCAGGAGCTGGGCCAGACATTTGTTGTTGTTACCCACAACGAACAGTTGGCCGATATGGCTGATTTTAAGTACGTGATTGAAGACGGGGTGATTCTATAGTGCCTTACAGCTTCTAACCCACCATGCCTTTTTCCCTGAGCTGGTTTACCATTTCCTCAATGTGCTTTTTGGCTCCAAACAACTTTTCGAATGAGCTGACAATGGTGTGGTTACTATCCAGCAAATAGGTAATTCGGCGTGTAAAATTTATCAGGGGCACGGTGGCTTTATAGAGTCCTGCAACATTACCATCTTCATCTGCAAGTAAATGAAAGGGCAGCTTATGTTCCTCCCTGAAGCGGTGGTGTGTTTCTACAGAGTCGCGGCTAATGCCATAAACAGGAATATCCAGGTCACGGAAAAAATCAAAATGATCCCTGAACTCGCAAGCTTGCTGAGTGCAGCCGGGTGTAAAATTTTTAGGATAGAAATAAAGGATAACAGCTTTTCCTCTAGCATCTTGGTTAAGAGTAAAATCTTCACCTTCGGTAGAAGGTAGTGTAAAATTGGGTGCCTTTGTTTGTTCTTTTAATGCCATATGTATACTTACGGTTAAGCGCGTAAGCGGTTTTTTTGATACTTGCTGCAGCTTTTCGTGCTTAATCTGGTATGTCGTCCACACTTAGTATGGTTCTGTGGATATGGTGCAGCCTTGATAGCAAAAGCAATTCTGCTGCTGCCCAAACTTACATTATTTGCTATACGTATACAGTGCTACTTACATAATTACAGTCATGAATAACGTAGAAATAAAAGGTGAGATAAACCAGATAAAAGGCAGGCAGGAGCAGAAAGAAGCCAGCCGTACCGGCGATCGTTTAAAATGCATCGAGGGTAAAGAGAAGGAATTGGCAGGCCTCCTGCAGAAAGAACTTGGTAAGGATGAAGAAAGCGTCCTTAAAGCCATGGATAGAGCAGAGGAAGAATAATTTATGCGTCACACACCATAAAAAAGAAGCACCATCAGTACTAATGAAGGTGCTTCTTTTATTTATTCTATGCATGTATCAGCATCATGATTTGCTTGTTTTTCTGCTACGCAAGCCAATATGTAAAACAATAGAGGCGTGATAACAGCTTAAATAGAAGGACTGGAACATCAGATAAAAAATAGAAATCAAAGCCAGTTTTATCAGAGTGTGTACAGGTCTAAAATAAATTATGGCTATCATAGCACGAGGACTTTACCTGCCTTTGTTTATTTTGGTATTGGCAGATTTTAATTTTTAGTATGGCTTATACATATGATTATCCCCGCCCTGCTGTAACGGTAGATGCCATCGTATTTTGGCTGCAGCCCAGTGACCTGCAGGTATTGCTCATCAAGCGTAAACAGGATCCGTTTAAAGGTTGCTGGAGTTTTCCCGGCGGTTTTATGGATATGGACGAACCTCCTGAAGTAGCAGTAACCCGGGAGCTGGAGGAAGAGACCGGATTGAAGCTTAAGCATATGGTGCAGGTGGGGGCCTTTGGCGCTGTTAACCGCGATCCCAGGCATCGGACTGTTTCAATTGCTTATTTAAGTGTTTTAAAAGATGAGCCCGATGCCGTTAAAGGGGCCGACGATGCAGCCGAGGCACGCTGGTTTTCGCTGCACGATATTCCGTTGCGGCTTGCTTTCGATCACAAAGATGTACTCACACAGGCAAAGGTATTTGCTGATATGTACTTTCATACTGCCGTGGCCGGCTCCGACGAAGCCTTTGGCCTTACACAGTCAGATTTAGATCAACTCATCAATCACATTGCATAATGGAGCTTTTTCAGGTAGATGCCTTTACTAATGTACCCTTCAGGGGTAATCCCGCTGGTGTATGTATTTCTGCAGAGCCACTGGCAGAGATACTGATGCAGCAAATTGCAGCAGAAATGAACCTGGCCGAAACAGCCTTTGTAAGTGCTGCCGATGGCTATAAAAATTTAAGGTGGTTTACACCAACAGTAGAAGTTACCCTTTGCGGCCATGCAACACTGGCCACGGCACATACCCTCTATAGCCAGGGATTGCTGGCGCCTGAAGAGGAGCATGTGTTTGAAACCTTAAGTGGCCAGCTGCAGGTGCGGCAATGGGATGAGGAGCAGCTGGAAATGGATTTCCCCCTGATTACCACTGAAAAGAAAGCAGTGCCCCAGTGGCTGAAGGAGCATTTTGAGGGCATCAGGGGCTTTGCCTCTACAGCTAAAAATGATATCCTTGAGCTGGAGAGTGAGGAGGCTGTACGGGACTATTTGCCTGATATGGGGCAGATTGCTAAAAACACCCGGCAGGGCCTCATCATCACTGCCCGGGGTCAAGATGATATCCACTTTGTTAGCAGGTATTTTGTGCCCAATGTTGGCGTACCGGAAGACCCTGTAACCGGATCAGCACATTGTGAGCTTGCGCACTACTGGAAGGACATACTGGAAAAGACCAGCTTCAGGGCATACCAGGCATCTAAGCGTGGTGGTTATTTAGAGCTTCAGATCGTTGAAGACAGGGTACTGATCAGGGGCAGGGCCATTACCGTATTCAAAGCAGAGCCAAGGTTCTTGTAGTTCTGCTGGATCTACAGAGCAGTGCTTTGGAACTGTATTGCCAGCTGCAGTTCCCTTACAGAATGGAAAAGCTAAGTTTTCAGCTTATCACTGGCCCCTATACCTATTAAACATTATGCTAAAACGTAGCTGCTACAGAGTATTTAAACCTGGTTCCCTGAACAGCTTAAAGTTCAGGGAGGAAGAACTACCTGCACCTTCTGCAGGGCAGGCAACCGTAGCAGTTAAAGCAATAGGGCTTAATTACGCTGATATTTTTGCCATTATGGGGCTTTACAGTGCTACTCCCAAAGAAGCATTTGTACCCGGCCTTGAAATTAGTGGAGAGGTAGTTTCGGTAGGAGCAGGTGTAGAGCGCCTAAAGCCTGGAGATGCTGTGTTTGGTGTTAGCCGATTTGGGGCCTATACCACGCACCTTAACCTGAATGAAAAGTATCTATTACCCTTACCCCCGGGATACACGCACCATGATGCTGCTGCCTTTCCGGTGCAGGCTTTAACTGCATACTATGCCTTGAGGCCCCTGGGCAATTTGCAGCAGGGGCAAACAGTGCTGATAAATTCAGCAGCAGGAGGGGTGGGCTTGCTGGCAAACCGCATAGCTAAAAAGTGGGATGCTCACACCATAGGCGTTGTAGGAAGCAGCAGGAAGTTTGATATACTGGCACAGGAGGGTTACAACAGCTGGCTGGTGAGAAGTAATAAGTTCCCCAAAGAGCTGGAGCGCGTACTGGAAGGGCGTTCCCTGCACCTGGTGTTGGAGGCAACGGGTGGTAAGTACCTGAAATGGTCGTACGAAGCACTGGCACCCATGGGACGACTGGTGACTTATGGCTCTGCCAGGTTTACCCCTGCAGGAAGTGCCCCGAACTGGCCCCGCCTTGCCTGGCAATACCTTACACGTCCTAAAATTGATCCCATGAAAATGACAACCGATAATAAATCAGTGATGGGATTTAACCTTATATGGTTATACGAGCAGCATGATCTTTTCCATCAGCTCATGCAGGAGCTCCTGGAACTGGAGCTGCAGCCTCCTCATATCGGGCATCAATTCTCATTCAGAGAAATTCCGCAGGCCCTGCAACTATTCCGTTCAGGAAACACCATTGGCAAGATTGTGATAGCAGTAGAGTGACGATGCACTTTCCTTTGACAGCTGGAGCGCTTTTATCTGTATCACATCATTGCTGCACCACCTGTGCTGGTTGATTTTTCCAGGCAGGAGAGGCTGTGGTGTAGGGGCAGGCACAAAAAAAGCCGGCGTTAAACCGGCTTTAGATATCAAAATTTAGGATGTTCCTGATTTTAGAACTGCGCTACTCTGGCGATCAGTTCGGCAGTGCGGGCAGAGTAACCTGCTTCGTTGTCGTACCAGCCTACAACTTTTACCAGACGGCCGGAAGCCATGGTTAGCTCGGAGTCAAAGATACAGGAATGCACATTGCCAACAATATCGCTTGATACGATAGGGTCGGTAGAGAATTGTAGTACACCTTGCAGGTCAGACTCTGCAGCTTTACGAACCGCAGCATTGATTTCTTCTGCGGTTACATCGCGGCTAAGAATAGCAGTGAAGTCGGTTACAGAACCATCAGGAACCGGAACACGCATGGCAATGCCATCCAGTTTGCCTTTCAGCTCGGGTAGTACCAGGCCAACTGCTTTAGCAGCACCTGTAGAGGTAGGTACAATGTTAATGGCAGCAGCACGGGCACGACGCAGGTCGCTGTGCGGACCATCCTGCAGGTTTTGATCCTGGGTATAAGCGTGGATGGTGTTGATAAAGCCTTTTTCAACGCCAAAGTTCTCCTGCAGCACTTTTACCATAGGAGCAAGGCAGTTGGTGGTACAGGAAGCATTAGAGATAATGGTTTCCTGGCCTGTCAGGCTCTTGTCGTTAACACCAATTACAACGGTAGGGATGTTACCCTTGGCAGGGGCAGAAATGATTACACGTTTAGCGCCAGCCTGAATGTGCTTGCCAGCGCCTGCTTCGTCTGTAAATCGGCCGGTGCTTTCCAATACTACGTCTACGCCCAGGTCTTTCCAGGGCAGTTGAGATGGATCTCTTTCAGCAAATACTTTTATAGCATCACCATTTACGCTGAAGCCAGTTTCAGAGACCTGAACATCTCCCTGGAAGCGGCCGTGTACAGAGTCGTAGCGTAGCAGGTGTACGAGTGTTTTAACGTCAGTCAGGTCATTGATTGCCACAATGTCAACATTACCTTGGGCTAACAGAGCCTTAAAAGTAAGGCGACCAATACGGCCAAAGCCGTTAATCGCAACTTTAATTCTAGCCATGAAAAAAGAAGTTTAGGTTCAAAAATATTTAAGTTAAGAGTACTCTGTAAAAGTACTATACGGGTTTATTTAATGCAAATTGGGTTTTTAGCAGATCGTGGGCTCCAAGGGGCAGGGGAGAAGAGAACAAACGTTTTACTATGTAGGCAAACCCAGTATTGTACAACTTGTTCGCCTAAAGAGTTTTTTTACGTATATTTTTTTTAGAATCTGTGTTTGCAAATAGCGGGAAGACCCCTATATTTGCATCACAATTCACGAACGCTCCGTTCGTCTAGTGGTTAGGACGCCAGATTTTCATTCTGGTAGCAGGGGTTCGACTCCCCTACGGAGTGCTGAAAAGCAGCGCATAGGCTGCTTTATGATTTTAATGCTCCGTTCGTCTAGTGGTTAGGACGCCAGATTTTCATTCTGGTAGCAGGGGTTCGACTCCCCTACGGAGTACTACAAATCCTCTAAGTCATTGATTTAGAGGGTTTTTTATTTATTGTTAAACAAATCTGTTAAACATTTGTCCTGAAACTTTACAATCTTTGGAAATCGTAAAGAAATATTCCTAAATGTGAAGATAATCGAGTTTTACCTAATATTTTTTGTAAAGCCATCCTAGAGTTACCAAAAAAAGGCTCATACTTTTGTTTAACAGTGTTTAACAGCAATCTAGATGTTAAACGTTTCAAATAGGTAGCATTCTTTGTATATCACAATCTGTCCCTGCTGTCGGCTAGGTGGTTAGGATTTTTTTATGAAAGTGATTATCTACCGCACACAAGTAGATTTACTCTTCCTCTAGCTCGCTTTCATCCTCCAGAACATCTGGATACTTCTGCATGAGATAGCTATGCTGGTCTGGAGTTAAGAACAGGTAGCCCGAAACTTAGCCGTCAGAGTACGTATGGTAAAACTTACCAGCAACATTATTCTCTTCCAAAGCCTGCTGGATCATCTCAAAAAAACTATAGTCCAGCCAATCTCCATCGAATTCCAACATTGCTTCATACTTCTTATCCTTAAATACGAAGTTGTAGGGAATATTTTTTCTTTTGCCGCTAAATCCTTTGCTGAACCCATCTTGTATATGTGCGGGAGTAAAGCTTCCTCGAGAGGCAAGACTTAATTTCTTTGTCAGCTCCTCATATGGATTTTCTAGGTTTCCTGTTTCCCAGTCAAACACCACCAGTGTTTTTGGGTAGCAGCACAGCAGCTCGGAAAATGAACCTACCAGTTTGCTATCAAGACATTCCTTGGCTGCGGTAAGCTCTTCTTCATTCAGATGTTCAAACAAGCCAATGTTAGACAGATCATTGATAACGGACTGGATGTTGTTTTTTTGTAAATCTGGTCTCATAGGTTTCATCGGATAAGAGGTAGGGATCGCTACTAACTAGTTCAGCTTCGCCATTCTTGAGGAGTATGAGTCCTATCTTGTCTTGTCCGTATATGTTTGCTAGATTATAGTTTTCTGCATTATAGCCACCCATGCTCATCTCATTTCTTTCGGGAATATTGATGGTGTAGAGCCTGTACTCTGACTCTACATCAGCAAGGTACTTGTTAACACCTTTGTGGAATTCCACGCTAATTTTGGTTGGTTCAGTTGGATAAGGCAAGGCTTCTCCATCAACTCTTCGCATATCTTGAAAAAACTGATGGTGGTACGCCATTCCGTTTGCGATGAAGCTGATCATCACATACTGTGTCACCAGCTCCTCTGACTCCTGCTCTTCCACAACGTTGATGGATAAGTCTGTATACTCAAAGGTAGGGATGAGTTGCTGGATCACTTTGAACATGTGACCATAGATTTGTTGCGGATCAGCATCATACTTGCTCAAATCTACAATGGTAGCTCTGGGGGAGATAGCAAGTATCTCATGAATCTCTTTTAGCTCCCACTCACTATAGGCGCTTCTTAATTTTTCTACTCCATCCCATGTAGGGATTCCTGCATCTGCTAACCTGTCAGCATATTCTAGTTGCTCCTGCTTGTTATGATAGTACTGCTCGTAAAATTGAGTGCGTTCGGCCAGAAAGAGCATAAGCTCAAACTCTGTAGTAAGGGACACATCTTGTAGCTTAGCTTTAGCCTCCTGATATACCCGATCGTCTACCAGTCCTATTTCTTTAAGCTCTTCTAAAGTGCGGGTACGGGTAAATCCATAGGTACTACGGGTAGCGGGTACCATTGCAGAGTAGTTACTAAATAAAGGGAAGTCCATAGAGGAGAAGCTACGATCAACGTAATGATCTTCTGGTTTTATCTTTTTTTCAATTTTTGGCTTTTTGATACCCCTATACCAAAATTCACCATAGTATACTTCAGCTAGAAATTCTAATATCACTCCTCTACTCACTGTATCCAACATTCCTTCGGCACCAGCTTTTCTAATTCATCCTTACCCTTCTTGTTAAGTAAAGAGTATTCATCGAGCTTACTGGCATAATTTAGGGCTTCGGGCTTATTAAGTTGTTGCTGGCTCAGGGCTGGAAAAAAATTGAGCAAGAGGATGGAAATTAGGACTTGGATTCGGTATCTCATGTTTGGGGTAACTGAAGCGTTATTCATCAATAGGTCTGGGAACTACGATCTTTGGCAGTTCAATACCTTTCTCTTGTGATGCAATATAATGAGACCATTTCTCTATCTCCTGATCACCATAGATGATCATTCGAACGGGTATGTCACCAGTATCTTGATCGCCAACAAACCGTCGGGTGTGGAGTGGCACTTTTTCATATTCCTCCCGCAGGCTATCCCTATTGGCGATGGTGGGAGTTGCTAGGTAGTGCTTATATGCTTCTGTGCACTTCTGTATGGAGGTGGGCTTCCCATTCAACTGTGCATGAATATCATGTGCCTCCAGCAGCTTTTCTTTTATGGGGGTAGCTCGCCCATGTTCGGCAATAAAGGAGCCTAATCCATAAACAGTCACTTCTGTGTTGCGGGAAATCTCCGATACAACCTTATGCTGTTCTACAAGCTCCTCTAAACTATTCAAGTCCGTAGTAAGTGGTTCTGCGAGACCAGAAATTAACACCTTGCCGTCCTTGAATATAATCAGGTTGATCAGACTTACTTTGTCAGAATCGGTTCTCAGGAACGCGTGGAGGATGTGTCCTTTAATCCGTTCTGGAAGCAGCCAGTCACCCTTCTCTTCTCGGTAGATGTTACCATCAGCTCTTGAGCCAAGCGTGATGCCATTCACCTTTTTTTCTTCGTAGGTAAAAATGTTCTGGGTAGTAGGATTGAGCTCTTTAACGATAGACACTACATACTCATAAAATTTCTTGCTATCAAAAATCCATTTTCCCTTAGAGACTTTCCACTCCCCGAGACCATGCACAGATATAGTTTCTCCATCTGGAATTTGGGGTGTGACCCATCCCTGCTGAAGCTTTTCTATAAAAATCTTAAGATCGGTGAGCTCCCAGCAATCCACCGCACCATCTGCATACACTTCTAGGTTTACATAGAAGTGATGGTAGTTGTTGATGAAGGCGGGTACCGCTTTGCCATCGATGACTCTGGTTCTTTCTATACTGGGAAGAATATCAATAGAAGGCTTGTATTTCTTGTTTTTCATGGGAAGCTACGTCTGGTGTACGGTAAGTTTATTTAGCCCGTGATCTGGATTAAATAGTCTCCATTAGGCTTCTGCTAGCTGGAAGACGTGCCTTACAATAACATGAGAGTTAACACTATTACCCCTTTTGGTGGCAGGGGAGAACATTAGCTTTTGGATGTTAGCTTCCACAGCTTCGGTGATCCTGCCGTTGTCGGCCACCAAAAACTGATATTTTGTAACTCTACCATGAACGTCAACATCCACAAAGTAGGTGTAGGTAACCTCAGTGTCTTGGGAGTAACCGTCAAAGAGGGAAATATCAACCTGCATGGCCTGCGACAGATTGGTGTCATTGAGGGGGGCGGGGTATGTATCAGCCGTTTCCAAGCCTCTGTTGGTCAACCACTCATCTTCCATCTCGCACCTAATGGTTACCGCAACTCTCGCGCTCTGGAACATGTTAAACTCCTTCTCAGAAATGAGTTGACCGTACTCATATACCTTTTCTTCCTTAATATTTCCATTATCATAGAAGTTCAGAGTAACCCCATGTTCTTTTCCCTCAAAATACTCTTGAGAAAGGCTAAGAATGCCATTGCTGTAGCTCAGGCATAAGCCGTGTCTTTGGTAGTTCTTGTACTTGGTCTCGTACCGATGCTGACCGCGGCCAATTGTAAATTCATTGATGTACAGGCCTGTACCGTTAATTAGAAGTTGCTCGCCCTGCTCGTTCCAGTAGTTATGGAAGAAGACCTCACCGTCCTTACCCTCGGCCTCCATCTTTTTATGTCCATCTGGGTAGTACATGAGCCAAGGCCCCTCGCGCTCAAAATTTGAAGTATAAAAAGCTTCTTCCTTTAACTGCCCGTTCTCGTACCACTTCTTTTCCTCGCCTTTGTTTTCATTCTTGTGATCCTTATGCTCTAGCTTCTTTTTGTTGCCGTTCTCATAGTATGAGAGGTGGCGGATAGTGTCATCGGGCATGGGAGTGGCCTCACGTTGGAGTTTGCCATTCTCGAAGTAAAACCTCTCTTCACCTGTTTTTTCTCCAGCAGTGAAACCTACGATGCTTTCAGGATTGCCATTCTCGAAGTAGGTTTTATAGTCACCATCGATGACCCCATGCTTAAGAGTGAACTCCTCTTTTAGCTGACCATTAGGGTAGGAAGTAGTGATGGCTCCATAGTAGGATGTGGAATATTCTTCTCCTGTTTCGGTAACGCAGAATTCGCTGGGGTGCTTACGTATATATTCCTCCAGTTTGGTCATGGTACCATCGTGGAGCTCGTAGTAGTCCTCATCTAAGGCTGTAAGCTTATCCAAACGCTCGTAGACATCTGTACCAAAGAAATCTGTTTCACGGTAGCGGTCAAGCATTTTCTTGTTACGCAGGTATTCATTATGAGCCTTCTGCACCAGCGAAGCCATTTTCTTATCACCAATAAGTTCTAATCCCTTTACGATCGTTGGAGCATACTGGCCGTAGCCGTTATAGTAGAATTGAACGAAACCACCATTGGTGACCTGGGCATCCAAATACCACCAATAGTACAGGGCTTTCTGCCCAAAGGACATGCGTAGGTTTTTTTCCAACTCCTGTTCAGGTGAGTCGACCATTATTGATAGTGGTTCTAACATGAGCCAGCCGAAGTCAAATGCTGTCTTGGTAAAGAAGTCTGCCCTGTTAATTTTGGGTTTATAGTGAATTTCAGGAGTAAAATGCCAATATGGATCAGTTGGCTGACTGCCCTTAAATAAATCAAGAATTCCCATAGCGATCACAAGCGATGTGTTGTTACCGAAATATGGAAAAATATATTGGATGATAGAGCGAATGAAAGAAATTTTGAGTTTATGAAGTGGCTCCTAGCTACTCCTGCCTTGCCCTTATGTTTCGGAACTTTTGGCCTAAGTCATCATATTTCTGGAGTACGTCACCAAGACTGTTCTCTTCAAGCTCCAGTTGATGGCAGGGAACCCCTTCTAGCCTTGATGTTCATATCATTGTGATGGGAGCTGAAATGGTGCTAGAAGTATCGGTGTTAAAACCGTTAGGTGCGTGACGTTCATATGATAATCATCCTAACCTGTAGGCTAGGTTGGTAACTTCTTTTATAATGATTACTATTCATTTTACGGTTATCTCATGAGACAATTTTTATTATCATACCCACACTCAAAAAAACCTATGTTTAGCTACGCACAAGCAATTTTAAACTTCGAGAGGTATCAATCAAGCGGTAGTCATCACGAAAAACATAGTACTTCCTGAAGTAGGTCAAACCATTAAGTACAGTACTGGGAACCTTCATCTCCACTTTATGGCTTTGGTGTTCAGGAGAATGAAAATGGTACGATCATGAAGGTGACTCAAGTGAAGGCTACAAAGTTTAATGAGTTGACGTTGGGGTCATCATCGTACCTATCCTTTTTTAAAATCGATCGATTATACAAACTACCCCGTATTTTTATACTTACAATTGATATGATATTTTTCGGGTATCCTGATATTATGTTCGATATAATGACCAGTTTTGTTGTTGAGGTGATGACATGTATGTCATTGAGAAGACCTTTCTCGCTGGAGGATTGATATTCGGGAAATATTAAGGATATCATCAGGTTGACAGACAAGTGTATTAAGGGGAGAAATGCGGTTAAGAGACTTCAAAAAACTTTTTATCGAAGACCATATTGATGTTGATGTCAAGACCAGCTACGTGAAGGGTTCAGGGTTCGGGATGCTCTATGACATCAGAATACCTCTGACGTTGTTGACGGTAGAGCAGGTGGAGTACAACAGAAAATTGAAATCTCTGGGGATGCTGTTAGTAAGTGATGAGCTGGGGCTTAGGGTAAATGTATCTTTGCAGGAAGAACAACGGGTTATATTGGCAGACAGTACCTTATCTGAGGCAGATTTTATGAAGGAGTATCAAAGACTGGTAAGTTGATGTAATACTCACTTGGACTGCCTGTAACAGTCAATTTTATCTCTGCGATACATAACATTCATCCATTCCACAAATTCTGGAGTTTCGCGTCCTATGAACGGCCTCATGTTTGTGACGATATCATATATAAATTGTTGGTCAGCAATATCTATTCTGAATAGATTTCGGAGGTCTTGTATGTACTCATGATGATCTAAAAAAATATCTTCTAAATAATCTACCGTCTTATTATATTCAGAAAGATACTCTGCATGGAAGCACTTTCTATTCTGTACTAATGTACTGACTTTAAAGCTATAGTGAAGTATTTTCCCAGATGCTGGGTCTGTAGATTTAAGAAGGACTAAGGTCATCATGCTTTCGTTAGTTATTTTTTCTTGTTTGGTATAAAGCACACTTTTATCCTTTCAGGCTCGATGTCACTTAATACCGCAAAGGTTTGACAGTACTTGAAGGCAATCCGTACATACTCCTCATCTCTTAGAAGTTTATCAATATGAATTATACCGTCACCACCCATTAAACCTTTGATGTCGCTGGGTAGATCATGAGTTGAAATGTGAAAGCCTTGCTTACCCAGTTTAACTTTACCCATGCGCTTCAGTATATCCTGAAAGCGGGGGAGGTCGGTTGTGAAGGGTAGGTCGGAGCAATCTACCTTTAGCGTCACATCCAAAGTTGGCTCTCTAAATAGGGAAGGATTGGTACTTAAGAAAACTGGTACACCAGAGAATAAATCTGGAGCATAGTCAGAGTAGAGACTTCTAACATATTCAGTCGTATAGGGTAGTTCAATGTAATTTTGCTGTTGTGGATTAATTCTTAATCCGTGTGATAAGATCGATACTAAGTTCGTTGCAGGGGAGTTGTGATACAGCGTCGGTAAGTTATCAGAGAGCTTGCTTACAAGGTTAAGGTATTGCTCATATGTGTGTAGTAACCGCATATAATGAATATTCTTTCCATTATATATTCATAATACATATTCACTTTTTGCTAATAAGTGGTTTTGAAATAGCCTGAAAAGCTCCGTTATGGCAGCCCTTTTTTGCTAAGTCAGGGAGTTATAATTTGCGAGGTATGTTCAACCTGCTGTATCCAGTAAGGAGGAAGTCTGGAGTATTTTTGATAATATTTTTACTCATGAGTAAACATTTGAAAGATCAGATTCTATAATGGATAGAGGGGACAATTAAGCCCATAAATCCTTAAATCTTTTAGAAAATGACAACACAACAAAACAACAATGATTTCAACGTTTCTTTACAGGATATAGAAGCCCTATATAAATTTGCAAGAACTAAGGGGTTGAGCATGGAGGGGGTACTGACATATACTTATTTCTTCTCTGGCTCCACTTTGAGTACGATAAAGAACTTTGCTAAAAGTCTGAAATCAGAAAAGTTTGTTATAGCTAGAATCTTTCCTATTAACAAAGGTAAAGACTTTGTTATGGAGCTAAAACGTAAAGAAAGCCATACCCCCCAAACATTATATGATTTGGGTAATAGGCTTGCCCAGCTTTCTTCGAACTTTGCTGTTGAATATGAAGGTTACGAAGCTGATGTGTATATGCCCTCGGTTAAGTAATAGGATAAGCGGTTTATCACGGTACCTTGTATAGGTTGAATCCAGTACCTCTACAATAGACTGGCAGTACCTGTACTCCATTGATTAAGCTCTAGCAATTCTGAAAAAGAAGCTAGGGCTTTTTTGTGGACTAAGTATTGCCCGCTATCATGTACGGAGTGGGTAGTTATTTAGGGGTGAGGTTTTTTCTGCCAGCTTCCCAAACGCAGGACGGCGAGATGAAAGCTTATATTAGATGGTCACTGCTAATTCTAGCTAAACCTGTTGTTAAAGTCTGGAGAATTCAACAGTTTTATCAGCGGGCCTTTCCGCACTGACTGACATTGGTAATTATTTTATGAAACCTCAAAGGAGCCTGCTGATTTTATTGATTGCCATTGCTCAGGTATCAAACCTGTTTGCTCAGGACGCTACCTTCTACAGATTATATAATTATGCCAAAGCAACACCAGAATCTATAGAAGAAAACATAGATGTATTAGCTAATCACTTAAAGGTAGTTGCCAAGAATGATAAGGAAGCTGTAGAAATAATATACTACTGGATAGCCTTGAATATTGATTATGATGTAGCTGCCTATCAAAGTGAACAATATGGTATCATAACAGCGGAGAGCACATTATTAACAAAAAAATCTGTATGCCAAGGGTATGCTGAATTATTTGCAGCCCTCTGCAAAGCTGTTGATATTGAGTGTGAAGTAGTGAGTGGCTATGCAAAAGGGTTTGGGTATTATGGGGGACGAATCCCAGAGGCAAATCATGCATGGAATGCTGTTAAGGTTAATAATGAATGGAAATTGATTGATGTTACTTGGGGAAGTGGTTCCGTAGACAGTGAAGGTGAAGACTTGGTTTATATACCACTATTAAGCTTAAGATATCTCTTCCCTGATCCTAAAGAATATATTGTCGATCACTTACCCGAAGATCCCAAATGGCAGTTATTGAAGGAGCCTATCACAGAAGATATTTTTTATAGTGATGACTTCGAAATCATTAGATTGAACAGGCGTTTCAATGCACCAAAGAATTAAAAATAATCAATGCCTAAGCACAATATATAGCATATGACCAACAGTTTTCAGTTATTATCGTCAGGAAGTTGGATTTGCTTACTTTTAGCAGAGGCTAGTAAAGGGCACCTGCTTTACTAACGGTATAAGTGAATGAAACTGAATTTCTTCAATAAGAAACTTGGATCGGCTTTTACGTTCCCATACTCTAATGATGTGGAACTTAAAAAGAGCGAATTATTATAAAATCTTGAAAAAGGAATTCTATTTGAGGATACTAAAGAATTTCTCCATTGGGGAATGTCTTTTAGAGACATAGAATCTCATTGTATTAAAATTGAAGAGAAAGGAGATAGAGTCAATTATTATCTAGGTGAGCATACTTTGCTGGATGGACTCAAATGTAATGTGACAGTTATGAGATGGATAGACAAACCTAAATCGAACCCTTTTTCACAAATAAACTTCTTTTTAGGTTTCGATTCAATTGCAGTAGATAAGTTAAAGGATATCGAAGAACATATTACAAAAAAAATAGGTAAACCAACAGCCAAGGAAAATTGGTCAGTTGATGAAATAAAGGTTGAATGGAAATTTGATCAGTCTTATATTACCCTGATAACATGGGAGCGATTTGCTATTCATGGAAAGTTAAATATTGGACTTAAAGAAAATACGAATAAAATATAAATACACTGCAACAATACAAACAGGCTGTTGATCATAAATTTGTAATTTTTTTCACCACAGCCATTTACCAATCAAACAGAAAGAGCCCCGAATGAAGGGAGACATTTACTACCACGCGTCACGGAACATTTCCGTAAGAACGGGGGTTTAAATTCCCTCGCGTGACTCGATTGTAATTAATTTAAAAATGCCGAAGCTCAAGCGGAGAAAGAAAGTTCAGGAACCTGAGACCAAGGAACAGAAGCTTTGGAAGTGGTTCTATGTGGCTTCCTTTTTTGCTGGATCAATACTAATGATTTTTGAAATAGGTATTTACAGGATTACGATCATTGACTTTAAGATTCCTCTTTTAGTCATTCTCTTATTTACAGGCCTGACTTATATACCTATTAAGAATCATTATCAAAACCTATATCAGGTAAAGAGCTTTTTCTATCCATTAATGCAATCAATGATTTCTTTTGGTTTTATAGCTTGTTATCTATTCATGGCAATTAATTACTATGGAGCTGAGGACGACCTTAAAAGCTATGAATTCCATATAAGGGAAAAGTCAACTTTAACAGGATCGAAGGGGAGAAGAAGTGAAAGAAAGCCTGTAGTTCGTTTTGACTACTTTGGCTTTGAGAAAGAATTAGTATTTGGCTTCAACAGTACTGATAAAGTAAATAATTCCGACCGAGTTATTTTGACTGTTAAAGAAGGGGCATTGGGCTATGATGTTATAGACAGTTATGATGTGAAATAAAAAAAACTACACACAACAATTAGAACCTAAAATTCAGTGGGCTCAGGAATCTCCTGCAATTTATTCTAGATGTTGCACAAAGCCGCAGGTGACTATAGGAATGAGGCTTTCAACGCTCTCATGTTTGAAATTGTAAATACTCGGCGTTTCCAGTTATATTGAGGATAAAACAACAAGAGCCGTATGAAGAGAGACTCTCAAGTACGGTTTCCTGATATAGTGGGTGTACTTTCCTTAAATTACTCAATTCGCACACACATATATATGAATGCCAAAGATAGAGTTGATTACAGAGATTAAGGCACCAATTGAAAGATGTTTTGATTTATCTCAAGAAGTATTGATCTGCATGTGATTTCAACTCAACATACAGGTGAACGAGCAATTGATGGAGTAACTTCAGGGCTAATTGGGCTCGGTGAAAGTGTGACGTGGAGAGCAAAGCATTTCGGTATTTGGCAAGATTTGACTAGTAAGATTATAGATTACCACAGGCCTATTTTCTTTGCTGATGAAATGGTAAAGGGAATCTTTAGGTCTTTCCGTCATGAGCATCATTTCAGACAAAAGGATGCAGGTGTAGTGGAGATGATTGACTACTTCAATTATCAATCACCGCTGATGATTTTGGGCAGGATCGCTGATAAATTGTTTCTTGAATTGTACATGAAGAATTTACTGCAACGAAGAAATCAGATAATAAAAGAAATAGCTGAATCAAATCAGTGGAAAAAATTACTGACCACAAAAAGATAAATTTTACGTGTGCTAACCATAAAAAACGCCAACGACTGGTTTATTGGTGTAGCCAAGTTCTCTGCTTTTTTATTACCTTAATCTAGATCAACAGTGAGTCGGCTGGCCATCTGTAAAAAACAATCGATATAGAGCCGTATGAAAGGAGACTTTCACATACGGTTCCGTGAAAACGTGGGATGATTGGATTTTCTAAGGCAACTCTACTGGCGACAATATAAACCACCTTGAAGAACTTGAGCAAATTCACTAAAGCTGTATTAGCGGTAGGACTGCTTTTCACAATTTATGGCTATCTATGTCGGGCAGCGGGAATCTACTTTTTCTGGGAAAGTAAATCCATTGGTTGGGCCCTGATCCTTGTTGGTGGAATTGGACTTCTCTCCAACAGGGTGCAAAAAAAGAGCAGTAATAATGAAAAGTCACTTTACGAAAAACTAGGAATTGGAGTTATTGCTTTCATGCTATTCGTGCAGATACTTTTGGTCTTCATCATTTCTAACACTGATGCTTACGCAGAAGCTAAACAGTTTTTCCAAAATGATGAAGAAATAAAAAGTGATGTAGGAATGATAGAAGGGTTTGGGTTGATACCCTCAGGGGGTATACAAAAAACTACCGACTCACAAGGAACCTATGGTTCAGCGACAATCAACTTAATCGTTAAAGGACAGAAAAGATACATAGATATTACTGTCTATGTAGTCAAATATGCAGACCAGCCCCATTGGATTGTAGAAGGAGTAGAATAAATCTGTGCCCAACAACAGAACAGTAGCTGATGCACAACTCCTTTAAGCGCAGGCTAATCTTCGTTTATCTAAAACCACATGATCCTGATTGTATCAAGCAAATACACCTCATTTATAGCCGCCAAAGAATAGCGGAACCAGCAGTATCGGGAGCCAGTAAAAAATCTAGATTATGGTCTGCGATCTCAGATGATACATTACTTAATTTAGCTAAACCTGTTGTTATTCTCTAGCATTTTCAACACTTTTAGCAGCAGGCCTTTCCGCACAAACTGACGTTATGGGTAAACATATTCAGTCAAGTATGAAACTAGTGCACATAATAGTTTATGGGTTTTTGCTATTGCTTGTTATATCAAAGGCAGTTGCATCCTTATACCATCTATATGATCTCTTAAGTTGGGGGCCTGATATAAACATTGGAATGCTAGTAGAGCCAATTCTTCTGCTCCTAATGGTATTAGGAATGATTGTTAGAAGATATACAGGCTGGATACTGTCTCTTCTTCTACCATCTATAGTCTTATTCTATACTATAGCCAATCTCCTTGAGCTGGTGAATTTCTGGGGCATAATTGAAATCCAATATTTCATCGTCTATTATATCTTGTTGATTGCGCTTAATATTAATATGGTAAGACAGATGTTTAATGTAGAATCAACAAAGAGGGCTTTGCAAGGAAATTTGACTACAATTAGCTTGAGTATTGGATTTTTGCTAGCACTGACGCTTACGATATAATAGTGACTAGCCCCAGCAGCAAACAAAGCAAACTCCTCAGATCAATAAGATTTTGTTGTAGAGAAACAATCATTGCTACTTTAATTAAACTCTAATGAATTGGCTTTAGTAAATGCAGGGCCTTTGTGTACAAATAGATGATACCCACATCCATCAGCACATATCATCAGAAGCGGCAGTGGATTTTTTTCTCCGCAATAGCAGTGCTATTGAGTGTTGTTTCATTTTTTGCACCTAGCAGGCTGACAGAAGCATCTTTATCAGAGATAGTAGAGATCGTTGAATTCGCTGGATTCTGGACGTTCCTCAGCATGTATTCATTACTTCTAGTTCCAGTGGCTGTGGTGCTTATCGCTATCAATAAATTTAAAACTGCCAATATCCTGATAAGCCTGTGCATTGTTTGTCAACTGGATGATAATTACAGCATCCATAGACTTTTATTTTTTGATACTGAAGCATTTTTGTATGTCTGGTTTCTTTTTGGCGGAACCTGTTACTTTTTGCTGTACAAAGAATTTAAAAATGCTTTTTTGAAGAAAAATGAAAGGGTTCTCCTTTTGTCTCTGGCAGGACTGTTTACCGCCATTAATTTGTTTCTTGCTCTTGAGCCAGCTTTAAGATTTGGGCCTTTTGAAATTTTCACCATATTCTGTTTGATCCTAATGCTTTTCAATGCAAGTGATAAATTGACAACTAAATGGTACTGGACTTGGTTTGTAATTATTGCAGGCCTAGCTGCCTATATGTTGACGATAGACTTGAACTGTAATATTGAATTCTTTGGGGATGTAGGACTTCCTAACAACAACCTATCACATATTTTAAATGTGTGCAGCACCTATTATTTATGGCTTTCAGTTGGGTTTTTACTAGCAATCTCTGCGAGACAAAAAATGATAATCAGCGCACAACAAAAGCATTAAGTAAATACCCTTTGTTTATTTAGCCATTGCTTGTGCAGAACTTTAGCTTTGCCTACTTTAAGTAAACTTCAGTGTCTGATCATCTGCTAAATTCTGAGCCGTTGGACTTAACTATAAAGATGAAATCGATACACATTCTCATTACATTTATTCTTTTCTTATCCTGCTCACCAAGCGAGGATAACGCCCAAGAAAATGAAGCATTCAAAACTATAGTTATAGACTTTGCGAGAGTGAAGGCGCAAGTACCAGTCAGCTATGTTCGTACAAACTTAGATGAATATGAAAGTATGCTTCTTGAATCTGATAGAGAACAGGCATTGAAAGATATTGACCTTCGTGCTAATAATAATCTGAAAAGTATTCCTGTCAAGACACAGCTTTATCTGGATAGCACAAATTATGGCAATCATATACTTTTTCAGGAGGGCGAGCATGTAAAGCTGACTAAAGAACTGGTTGGACAATACCTGCATATTTTGAATAAACAGTTGGAACAGAGCTGGGGAGAAGCAGGCCTGCATTATGAACTTCAGGATAAAAGGTTTTTCTCTAACAGAGAAGCGCAGGTAATTAAGATAAAATTTAAGGTCAGCTATAATGATTTTCAAAAATACGTAACACAGTATATTATATCTGGACGGGCAAAAACAATAGGAGTGTTCTCCAGTACAATTGCAGATACTGATGCAGATGAATTGATGAAGAGAATACAGATAAATTGAACAACTCATTAGAACCTACTACTGCGTCTCCTATGTAAGCCCAAGCTGGAGTGAGCTGATGATTGATCTCACTTACTAAATACCGCATTCAGGGTCTTCTCAAATTTAAATTTTAACTCTTCCTCTTTGCCTTCCACCACTGGAGTAAATAAACCCTCCACTTGCTTATCAGGATTAGATAGATCAACATCGTAGGCGAATGCTACAAATTCATCCTCCTTTAACTTACTATGGATATGGAACTCTACAGAAACAATATCTTTGCGGTCTAGCACCTCGGGGAGTAAGATCAATTCGAATTCCTCCATCTCATTATCTGGTTTTCCAGCCACAAACGAGGCTTCAGCAACGAAGGAGTCATCAAACACCTCTTCTGTCAGAAAAGAGATAAACTGTTTTACCTGCTCACCCGAAGGAATTTTAGATGCATAAAAATTGATAGGTTCTGCGGCTTTCATCTTTAATGTTCTGCTTGTTATAATTGTATTATTAGCCTTATACGAAGCCGTAAACTTTTTATCATGCCTGAACTTAAAAATTCTATAGGAGGGGTTGAGAAATGAAGGGCGGTGGTTCGTAGTACATTCCATGATAACATACCTATTCCATCAGGAGTTGGTGAATATTGGAATAATGAAGGGATGTTTTAATAGCTATGGCAACAGAAAATCTAAGCTTGGGCTTATTCTGCTCCTAGAGCTCTATCTGCTTCAAAGGCTTTCATCCACTCTAAGAATTCTGGATAGTACCCTCCAGTAACTTTATTAATGGCCTTAGTAGCTATTTCGTACACCACCTGCTCATCGGTGCTTTCAAACGCTTCATCAACTATAAAGCTGCTGAAGTATTCATAGCAATTTTTATCTGAAGAAGGATAAAATTCCGCTTCAATCCCGCCACAGCCCCTGATAGATTCCGAGTCGTAGAAAAGCACGTTTAGGAACTCTTTATCATTGGTGTGGAATATCTTTACTGTTTTCATATTTAGTATTTACTTTTTAAACTCCATTCTCCAGTATATATCAGTTATGTTATCCCCAGCTCTCCCAGTGAGCGTGATGCGGTAATACAGGAGAGTTGTATTAGGATTCGAGTTCATATCATTTATTTAAATTCAACAGATGAGCTGCCTGCAACCTGTTCTCATGCTGGTTAGATACTACCAGCCTGAAAGGATTATGACCGTGTCGTCTCCAACCGAATATACTAACCCTCTAGCAGCAATATAAATGGCCTTACAGGCTACTCATCATGGTATAATGTGGAGCTTGTAAAGTTCACTACTGGCGGACTGGTTCATCCCCGAATTATCAACACACCCTGCCCATCTACTCTCAATGATGTACCAGTCATTGCTTGCGCATAATCATGAATCATGCAACATAAAGATTATACTCTTCTAGTCAAATACTAAACTCTTTTGAATTAAATAGATGTAACTACCTTATTTACAGTATATTATATCAAACTCCGTATACAATAGGGAGATAATTAATCTATTATGAAATTATAGGGGGATTATTAGAGGGGTGAAAGGTTGAAGGGTATATGCGGTAGTTATAGATATTATATTGTAGATGATAGGGTATTCATTGTAATAAATATTACCTATACCCATTTATAAACCCTAAGAAATTTAGATATCAATATTTAGTAAACATATTCTTCCATGTCACTATAACAAGTAAGAAGGCTGTGGTAGTGGAAAAGAATCTTTTACAAGCTGGATATATAACCATGTCACTGGAGTCATGACCATTGGATAAGAGGGAAGGTTTTCGTTAGACTGGTTCCTTCCCTCTTTAATTACAACCAGCCTAACAACATAAAAACAAAGTCTATATGAGTGAAAACACAAAACAAGGTAGTCCTGTACTACCAGCAGGCGATCATCGACAAAATGAAACTATCTCTAAAGAATCACCCCGAGTATAGTTATCTGCTCAAGCCTGTCCACATGGAGAAGACCATTTCGTTGATCTCTCACCTCTACCTCAAACCAATTATTGACTCTAGATATGAAGATCGTACAGACTTCATCAGCCTATCCCAAGACTTCCTAATCGATCAATATGGTCGTGACTATTATAAGCCTATTATTGATGCACTCCAGTACTGTAAGGTCATTGAAGTCGACCACTCTTATAAAGTAGGGGAGCAAACTAAATCTTACCGTATCTCTGATGACTATCACTTCTTTGGATTCAAGGCATACAATCTACGAAAGTCATCTCTCTTGTATAAAAAACAGCTCGACCACAGGGAGGAGCAGAAGAACCAGTCGATATACGGGGGAAATAAACGTACTAGTAAAAACATATATGTGAAGCTGGAGCGGGAGCTTCACAATATGACCATTGATTTCGCGGGTGCTGAAGTATACCTGATAGACAGGATGATAAAGCAGTTATCATACCCCTCCAGTGTGGTTGTTAAGCCTCACCAGTACTACAAAAAGGATAAGTTCAGGCCTCTTAAGCAACTGACTCTAGAGGAGCAGGACAAGCTGTTTATAAAGCTTCAAGAGCAGGTATATTCACTCATTAGAGTGAAAGTACAGCTCGATGAGGTGATGACACTGGAGCGGCTTAAAAAGATTGTAACAATTTATCATTCTGACCTACTTGCCTGTACGATGATACGAGATGGCCAATATAATTTCAGTGTAGATATGAATGGCAGGGTGCACACCAATCTTACCAATCTCTCCAGTGAGTTGAGGCAGTTTGTCAAGCTTTATGGTGCACAGATTATAGGCTCTGACATAGCCAATAGCCAACCACTTTTGCTGGCCCTGATGTTGATCGATATATATAAGGGGGCGACGATCAGACCATCAGAGGTTGATATCTTCATTAGACTATGTCTAGCAGGTGAATTTTACGAGTACCTGATGGAAGATGCTGGAATCTTAAAGACTGATCAACAGGCTCGATCTAATTTTAAAACCCAGTTCTTCGGTAAAGTCTTCTTCAACAAGAATCCTAAAAAGAGGTGGAACAAATACCAGAAACAGTTTCAACGGTTATTCCCAGCCGTATGGGAGATCATCGTGGAGAAGAAAAAATATGACTATACTGCACTTGCAAACTGCCTCCAGAAGCAGGAACAATTCATTATGATAGTTCTCGCAGGCATAGCCTGTCTTAACCGTAAAATCCCTATCCTTACGCTCCACGATAGTCTCTATACTACCCAGAAGTACTACAATGAGGTGAAAGATATTATTATTGAGAAGTTCAGGGACATTTATGGAATAGAACCAACTATCAAGAATTAAGATGAAAAAGCTTTATACATCCAAAGACCGCCAGACCACCATGTTCCTGAACAGGCATGGTGTTATGATCTGCCAGACCGTGAATGGTAATGGCTATGAATACCACTTAACCTACACTGTTGATGCTGACCTTCAGCTCACAGCAAGTCTTACGGACTGGTCACTCATGAAGCTGGACAAGATCGACATGACAAAGATGTTTGAGCTAGGTGCTTAAAATGCCCGCAGAAGATGAACACCATCACCGCAAGGAAGCCAAGCCCGATAACCAAGATAAACATATCACCGCGTTCGATGGGCTCGTCAATTTAACCAGACGCGGGGGGAAGAGCAGGTGTAAAAAAATAGCGAGTAGTAGCTCTAAAATGACACTACGGATGGATCATCTACGGTAATAGATGAGATACCCATGACTAATTGAGCGAAAACAGACACTAAGATCTCGACGTCTTCTTTCAGGTCGTTGATGTTAACTCAACTTTTTCTTATTGCGAGATCGATTTTCTCCTGTCTCAAATTACTAGCAATGTCAGGAGCGTATTGCTTCAACACGGCCAGTCTAGAAGGATACTTCTTTATTATGTATCTGGAAATATCTAGAACTACAGTGGACCCTTTGCTTAGGACAGCATTGGGATAGTTTTAAGTTGAATTAAGCAGCCATATTATAGATGCTTTCTGGGGTTTTATAGTCCAGAGATTGGTGCAGTCTTTCGTGGTTGTAAAACAG
>JAESGL010000341.1_pt1 | contig 27531 bp, 25 predicted proteins | sample 9269711 | NCBI WGS metagenome assembly JAESGL01 (sample SAMN14515918, study PRJNA621676) | algae metagenome | isolation source: Kastovskya adunca ATA6-11-RM4 and co-occurring heterotrophs from soil and... | place: Chile: Atacama Desert | collected 2011-06-27
TAATCAACGGATTGGGATAGGGCGACAGATGGCAAGCCCAAAGCCGGCGCCACTTGCGCAAGATCACCGCTGATCCGTACCTCGGAGCCGTCAACCAGCGACACAGTGGTCGTGGCCTCGACCCCCCGAACCTGCACGATAGCTTCAGGGTTGATCACGAGACGGGACCCGTCCGAAGCGACCAACTCACGAGAATGAGCATCAACCCTAAAAAGAGCTGAGCCGCTGGCACCGGCGCTCACGTCCTGTGTTAGCACTTGATCGCCGACACGATCGGCTTCGGCATGGTCCAGCGCTTCCGCCAGCTTGCAGGCAAACAGGCTTGATCCGTTTCCGTTATCGTCCAAAACATTCAGCGCTTGACGCGCCAGTGCAATTGACGTGAGTTCCGTCTCTCGATTGTTCATGCGGCTTAGCCCAGGACCACGCCAGCAGTGCGCTGTTCGCTCAAATTGGTGCTACCGCACAAGCATGTAGCGTGCAATCTGATGGGAACGGCGTCGCGATCTGTTCACTCATTGGCGCGCTCAGAGAAAACCTCATTTTACATAAGATATATTATCGTTCTGATAGCGTAACGAGCTAGATGATCCTATGCGCCGCCGACCGCGGCCGGCGCTTCCAACAGCCACCTCGCCAAAAGCCGCTCGAAGTCGACATATGGGATGCGGTCGGGATCGAACTCGAGCGCCGCCGCAAGGTCCGGCAAATCGGCTCTGAACGCCTCGTATACGCACCGCACCCGGTCGGCGCTCGGCAGCTCGCGGCGCGACACGTTGGCGAGCCAGTCGCGCGTTTCCTGCAGCGCTCGCATCGGAGCGCCGCCGTGCTCGTGAATGTCCATGCCGGCGAGATCGGAGATGAACCGCTGATAGCGGTACTGCTCCACGTCGAGGATCAGCACGCGCTTGGCTTTCTGGTGCTTGCCGCCGTAGCGCTTCGCGCCCAGGAACAGGCCCAACTCGAGCGGCATGTTGAAGCGCGGCAGGTTGTGGACGGCGTCGAGCTCGGTGCGCGATAGATCGTGCACGCCGTAGCGGCATTCCTCGATGAGGCTCAGGATCTTGTCGATCCGGGTCTGCCCGCCATCGTCCAGCTCGCGCGCGGAGCGCGGCCGGAAGCCGCAGACGATGATCGCGAAAATGAGCGCGCGGAACGTGGGCGCGAACGCGTCGTCGAAGGGGCAGTTGATGAAGACGTCGTCGGCCGACGTCGCAGGCGCCGCCAATCTACTTCTTCTTGGCGAGCACGCTTTTCACCGCGGCGGTGATCTGCTTGTCCGACACGGTGCCCTTCTTGGTCGCGACCGGGGCCATGACGAAGCGGCCGGTCGCGGCGCTGCGACCGAGAACAGCCGGTTTCCGGTTCTTCGACGTGACGGAGTCAGGGTGCGTCGCCATGGATGTGATGTGAGCCTCCGGGGACGGAAATGCAAGGTGCGGCCCGACGGAACATCGAAGATCGGCAGCCTACTATCGCCAGCGCTCGCCGTCGCCGACGTCGAAGCTGATCGCGTCGACGAACGGCTGAAGGACTTCGCTCGGGAGGGCATAGGTGATCGGCAGGTCAACCTCGCCGATCGTCAGGCCGCTCGTCACCATGCCGAGCACCGCGCCGGTTCGAGGATCGCAGACCACACCGCCGCTGATCCCGCCGAGCGCGACCGAGCTGATCTGGAACAGCCTGGTCTCGCCGAGCTGCAGAGCCGGGACTACCGCACTGATGATGCCGTCGAAGAATGAGGGCTGCACGAGGCCCCGGTTCGTCGGATTTGAGAAGAACAGGTCGCGCCCGAGCGGGAAGCCGCCGATCAGCACGCGGTCGCCCACCCCTACCCCTGTCGAGTCTCCCCACGTCACAGGGGGCACGTCGTAAGGACATTCGGGGGTGCTCACGGCCGGGCAGATGAGCACGCCGGCGTCCACGCCGGGGCCACCATTCTCGAAGCGCGGGTCATAGTATTTGAGAGCCGCCGCGAACGGGTACGGACGCTGCGCCTCTACCCCGCCCAGCCGGCTGTTGGCCCAGATATACGCCTCGCGCTCTCGAAAGCGGAGCTGCTCGACGACGTGCCAGCAGGTGAGGAGCTTGCCGCGGCCGGCCTGGAAGGCGGTCCCCTGGATGTCCAGCACCCAGTCCTCGTGAGCGGGATCCTGAATCGGGATGTGCAACGACAGATCGCCCTGCGGCACGCCTTCCTTGTTGCCGACAGGCACGATGGACTGCGCCAGCCGGGAGATCGGCGTCACACGGCCCCGTGAGGCCCAAGGCACGCGCGCGAGCTTCTCCTTCAGGTCGCCGGAACCACCCTGCCCGCGGCGCCGTCCGCCGGACACCTGCGGCTACAGCCGGTCCTTGAGCGCCTTGGCCGGCGTGAACATCAGCTTCTTCGATGCGGCGATCGTGATCGCCTCACCGGTGGCCGGGTTGCGTCCACCGCGCTCGGGCATATCCTTCACCTTGAACTTGCCGAAGCCCGGCAGGTTGATCTCGTCGCCGGCGGCGGCCGCCTCGGCCACGGCCTCGACGACGGCGTCTACCACCTTCTTCGCCGCCGCCTCCGTCAAGCCCTGGCTCTGCGCGACCGACTTGGCCAGATCCTTAGCATTCATGCGCACCCTCCCCCTGCCCGAAATACCGACTCTGTAGCGCACAGCGGCGAGCGAGCAAGAACGCAGTCGCGGCGGACGACCCGCTTTGGCCGGCTTACCCGCTGATCGGCGCGCAGAGCTCTTTGCGTTAATACGACCTCGCCGAACCCTCGCAGCGTTCGCCACTTCCGACCGCCTAGAATGCCAGGGGGCTACTCAAAGGCCATCGTCCTGCCCGAATGCCTTGTTCGCCGGCAGGTGAGATGGCGGGCGACCCAAATGTAGAGGCCGGAGCCGGCGAGGACCGCGGCGGCGAGGCCAGCGAAGACTACGAGCGGGTCGCCCGCCCGGCCGAGACTACGGCCGGCGTGGAGCGAGAGCATCGCCTGGCCGATGGCCGCGCGCGGACCGTGCTGGCGGGCATCTATGGGTCGGACGACGCCCGGACAGGTCGCGTGGACGAAGGCGAGCGTGTCGCCCTCGACATGGTCGAACGGGGATGCGGTCTTGAAGGTAAGGCGATAGGGGTCGGTTCCGTCCGGAAGTCCGACCGTCGCGAGCCGCTGGCCGGGTAATGCGGCGCTCGCGGCGGCGACGGCCTCGTCGGTCGTGACGCGGCCGGCGCAGGTGCTCGCGAAGGCGGGGGCGAGCGCGGCGGGAACGTCATAGGGCAGGCCCGCGAGCAGGCCGCCGAACCAGCCGGAGTGCGACGCCGCCGTGCCGGTCAGGCCGAAGAACAGGATGGGGAGCGCGCTCCAGAAGCCGATCCAGCCATGGATGCGGTACCAGCGACCGAGCGGCCGGCCCGACAAATGCGGCGGGCGCGCCTTGCGCCATGCGGAGCCTCGGCGCGGCCACCAGAGGTAAAGGCCGGTCGCGGCAAAGGCGGCGAGCAGCAAGCCGAGCAGAGCGACGATCGCCGCGCCGACCTCGCCCGCAAAGAGCTGATGGTGGAAGTGGATGAGCTGGTGGCCCCAGGCGCTGTCCAAGAGGAAGTCGCCGCGGTACGCGCCCGTGGCGGGATCGACGACGAGGATCACGGTATCCTCAAGCCCGCCCGCGCCGGAGCGGAGGCCGTAGAACATGGCGGTGTCGACCTCCACGCGGCTGTCGGGCAGGAACAGGCCCAGCGGCTGGAAGGAGCGGCCATAACCCCTCTTCGCGGCGGCGAGCCAAGCGTCGACGCGCGGCGCCGCGACCCGGGCGGCGGCCCCGTCGACGCTCCGAACGAACGGATGCTGCGCCCGGAACAGCTCCGCGTCAAAGGCGAGCGCCGCGCCCGACAGGCAGACGAGGAGGAGGACCGGCGCGGCGACGGCCCCGATCCAGGCGTGGAGCCGGGCGAGAAGCCGCCGCGCGGGCATCAGAAGCGCGCCTCGACGCCAGCGCCGTAGCGTCGCGGCTCGTTCACCGTGCCGAAACCGGGAAAGTAGACCTGCGTGACCTGGAACCCGTCGAAGAGGTTGCGGACGAAGCCGAAAAGCCGGACGGGGCCGAGCTGATAGCTCGCCTGCGTCGACCGTGGCGAGGTCGCCCGAGCGGAAGGCGCGGGTGTTGGCGTCGTCGCCGTAGTAGCCGCCGCCATAGCGTCCTTGCGCGTCAAGGGTGAAGCGGTCGACGGGCGTCCAGCTCGCGGTGAGGAAGCCGGTCAGGCCGGGCGACCGCTGGAAATCGTTACCCTCAACGCCTGCCGCCGACACGGAGAAGCGGCGGAGATCGGTCTCTAGCAGGCCCAGGCCCCCGCGGAGCGACAGGCGGGGCGAAGGCCGGAAGGCGAGTTCAAGCTCCAGCCCGTAGGCGCGGGCGTCCTCCGCATCGTCGAACACGGTCTGGAGGAGCCCGGAGGGGCCGAGCGTGGTGGTCGGGCGCTGCGCGTCCTCATAGTCGGCGAAAAAGGCGTTGGCGTTGAAGGAGAGCCGGCCGTCCGGGGTGCGCCCGCGCAGGAACAGCTCGTAGTTCCACAGCCGCTCCGCCCCGAAGACGTCCTGCGCGCCGGTGTCGAAGGAGATGGTGGTGCCGCCGGGGTTGTAGCCGCGCGACGCCAGCACGCCGACCCGGACGTCCGGCGCGACCTCTAAGCGACGCTTACGCGCGGGAGGAAAGCGTCGAAGCTGCGGCGGCAGTCGACCACGAAGGGGCCGAGCGCGCCTTCGCGGTCCTGGCGGTCGTACTGGTAACGGCCGCCCAGCGTGACGGCGAGGCGCGGCGTAGCGCGGATCGTCGCCTCGCCGAATACGGCACGGCTGACCTGCTCATCGCGGAACGCGCCGGTAGCGAGACAGGCGGACATAGCGAATAAGTGACGCTCGACGATGCGCGGAGGACGACCGGCAGACGCTGAATGACACCGCCTCTCTCAATCCGTCAGTTGAAGCGTTGCCCGTCAGTCGAGGTTGTCAGGCACCAAGTTTAAGTTGCTCGCCAATTCCTACTGAATCAATAGACAATAACGCAGGAATGGGAGGCGGAAGGTGAACACAGCACTGCGCGTACTGCTGCTTGTTTCGGCCGCATCGCCCGTGTGCGTGTCAGCGCAGACCGCACCCTCGTCGGTAGCAGACGCCCCCACTCCCGCCGACCAGACGGGAAATGACATTACCGTCACCGCTCGCCGCCGCGAGGAGTCGGTGCAGGATGTGCCGATCGCGGTGTCGGTCCTGACCGATTCGGTGATCGCGAAATCGGGCAGCCAGAATGTCTCGCAGCTCGTCCAGCTTCAGCCGTCGCTCACCTATTACGGCACCAATTCGCGCAATGCGGCGATCAACATTCGCGGACTGGGCGCGCCGCTCGGGCTGACCAACGACGGCCTCGAACAGGGCGTCGGGATCTATATCGACCAGGTCTATTACAGCCGAATCGCGACGGCCGTGTCCGACCTGTTCGATGTGGCGGGCGTCGAGGTGCTGCGCGGCCCGCAGGGTACGCTCTACGGCAAGAACACGACCGCCGGCGCGATCAACGTCGGCATTCGCAAGCCCAGCTTCACGCCCGAAGCCTATCTCGAGGCATCGCTCGGCAATCTCGAACTTCGTCAGGCGAAGGGTGCGGTTTCCGGGCCGTTGACCGAAAACCTGGCCGCCCGCTTCGCGTTTTCGACGACATCGCGCCGCGGGACCATCTACAATGTCGCGACGCGGCGCTGGATCAACGAGCGCGACAATCTGAGCCTGCGCGGCCAGCTGTTGTGGCGCGCGTCGGACGATCTCGATCTACGCCTGGTCGGCGATTACAGCCGACAGCGGCCCGAAGCGGGCGCACAGATCTATGTGCGAACCGGCGCGACGCAGCGCTCGCTTAACCGGCAGTATGCCGCACTGGCGGCTGCGTTCGACTATGCGCCGCCCAGCACCAATGCGTTCGACCGTCTCACCGACCTCGACGCGGAGTTGAAGGCAGGGCAAGACTCGGCCGGGATATCGTTGATCGCCGATTGGAAGCTGGGATCCGGCACGCTCACCTCGATCATCGCCTGGCGGCTGTGGAACTGGCTGCCGTCCAGCGACCGCGACTTCACCGGGCTGCCGATCACGACCTTCTCGGGCAACCCGTCGCGTCACCGCCAGGTCACCCAGGAGGTACGCTACGCCTACGATGGCGAGCGTTTCGATTTCGTCGCTGGCGGCTTTTATTTCTGGCAGCGCTTCCGCACCGAGGGCGCGCAGGAACAGGGGTCGGCAGCGAGCCGCTGGCTGCTCAATCCCGGCAACGTGCCCGCCGGGTCGAGCGGATGCAATCCGCCGGCCGCGAACGCCTGCAACCCGGCGATCCTCGACGGGCTGCGTTCGGAAAACGACATCCGGTACAAGAGCGTCAGCGCGGCGATATTCGGGCAGCTGACCTGGAAAGTCTCCGACCGGCTGCGCATCCTGCCGGGCGTGCGCCTGAATTATGACAAGAAGGACGGAGCCTATTCCGCGACTGTGACGACGGGCAGCGGCAGCACCACGCTCAACAGCGATCAGCGCAATACCCTGCCGCCGCAATCCTACGCCGAGAAGTTCGACTCATGGAACCTGGCCTATGATCTGACGGTGTCTTACGACGTCGCCCGTGAGGTTATGAGCTATGCCACCTTTGCGCACGGGTTCAAATCGGCGGGCATCAACATGAACGGCCTTCCCCTGTCGAACGGGGCGCCGGTGCTGAACGCCGTCACCGTGCGCCCGGAGAAGATCGATCATTTCGAGATCGGCCTGAAGTCGCAATTTTTCGATCGTCGCGCGACGCTCAACCTTTCGGCGTTCTGGACCGAGATCAAGGACTACCAGACGACGGTGACGAACAACCAGTCGGGCGGTGTCGTGCTCGCCTATCTCGCCAACGCGGTCAAGGTCCGCACACGCGGGGCTGAGGCCGAATTCAGCTTCAGGCCCAGCGACAGGTTCTCGCTCTACGCCAACGGCGCGTTCACCGACGCACGCTACATACGGTTTCCAGATGCTCCGTGCCCGCCGGAACTGTCGGGCGGCACCGTGCTGCCGGTCGATGCGAACGGCAATATCGTCGGCACGCCGAGCGCGCCGGGCACGCCGGGCGGGTTCAGCCCGCCTTTTTGCGACGCGTCGGGCAGCTGGCTTCCCGGCGTCTCGAAATGGTCGGCCAGCTACGCCTTCGAATACACGCTGCCGGTCAGCACCGCGGGCAACGCCTACTTCGGGTTTGACGGCACGGCGCGCAGCAAGTTCTCGTCAAATGCGACGCGCTCTCGTTACACCGACGTCGACGGCTATTCAGTCGAAAACGTCCGGCTGGGATTTCGCACTGCCGACGACCGGCTCAACATCTTCGGCTGGGTCCGCAACCTGTTCGACCATGACTATTACGAATTGCTCGCGCTGCAGTCGGGCAACACCGGGTTGGTGGCCGGGCAACCTGCGGACCCGCGGACGTATGGGATTACCGCAACCGTCAGGTTCTAACGGTTCAGGACAAGCGAGCGTCGGCGACCGCTGTCGCCGCCGGTTCGCGCGGTAATCTGATCTCAACGGCCAAACCCGGCTGGAGTCTCGCAAACGCCAGCGTTCCGCGGTGCAGCCGAGCTACGGCATCAGCGATCGCGAGGCCGAGACCGTTGCCGGATTCCCGCCGCGCTCGATCCAAGCGCCCGAACGGGCGCAACATCTCGGCGACCTCGCCATCGGACACGCCAGGGCCGTCGTCCGCGACCGCCATCGTCACCATGCCGGGCTGCTCGGAAACCGAAACGTCTATCCGAGCTTCGTCACGGGAGTATTTGAGCGCGTTCTCGATCAGGTTGGCGAGAGCGCGCGCCAGCAGATCGGCGTCGCCGGCGACCACTGCCGCTCGAGCCGAGCTCACCGAGATGTGGCGGCTGGAGGCCTCGATTTCGGCACGGTAGGCATCCACCACCCGGTCCACGATCTCCGCCAGGTCGAGCGGCTCGAACCGCGCACGCGCCTTGCCGGCATCGATCTCGGCAAGATCCAGCACCGCGCTGAACAGACGAAGCGCGTCGTCCAGCCCGGCCATCGCCTGTGCCAAGGTCGCGGTCCGCTTTTCGTCGTCAGGCTGCGCGAGCGCCGTTTCGATCGCGTGCCTCACGCGCGTGAGCGGCGTTCGTAGGTCATGAGCGACCTCGGCCGACACACGGCGGATCGTGGCGACCAGCGTGTCAATCCGGTCGAGCATCCGGTCGACCGCCAGCGCGAGCTGATCGAGATCGGTGCGCGGGTTGGCCGGCGCGCCGATCCGCGCCGAGAGATCGCCGCCCTCAACCGCGCGGACGGCCGCGTTGATTCGCTGCATCTGCCGGAAGGTCTGCCGGGTGGCGAGGAGGCCGGCAACGATACCGAACGCCAACGCGATGCCGCCTGCGATCAGGATGGCCCCGAAAACAGCGTCGCGGATGGCGTCGCTGCGCTCCATGTCCTCCCCAACGATAAGGAGTGAGCCATCCGGAAGGCGCCGCGTCAGTGACAGCAGATGCACGCCCTCTACGCCTGGTTGCGGCGAAGGCTGCTCGACAAAGTGCCAACCGGCCGCTTTCGGCACGATTTGAAGGTCGCCGATCAGCCTGCGGCCGTCCGGCCCGATCAGATAATATTCGGGCGACCCGGGCCGCTCCGCCCTGATGCGGATCATATCGAGCGCGCGATCCAAGCCTCCCCGTTGCGCTTCGAGCGCGATCGCATGTGTCTCGAGCTCGACGCGGCTCCGCGCCTGTCGCTCGACGACCGTGCGGGTCGCGAGCCAGCCGCCGAGCGCGCCGGCGACCATGCTGATGACGAGCAGCAGCGCATTAAGCGCCACGACGCGGACCAACGTCGAGCGCAGCAGCCGGCTACTCACTCCAAGCGGCATAGCCTTCTCCACGCACGGTATGGATCAGGGGCGGATCGCCGCCCCGATCGATCTTGGTCCGCAGCCGGCTGATATGGCTCTCGACAAGGTTTCTGCCGGGGTCGAACCGGAACTTCCACACCGTTTCCAATAGCATCAGGCGGGTGAGCACGGCGGGCGAGTTGAGCATCAGGAGCTCGAGAAGCTGAAACTCGCGCGGGATCAGCTCGATCGGCGTGTCGCCTCTCCGCACCGTGCGGGCGAGACGGTCGAGCGTCAGATCGCCGAGCGACAGGATGCTGGGCGGACCGGCTGCGCGGCGCTGCAACGCTTCGATGCGCGCCAGGAGCTCGGCGATCGCGAAGGGCTTGACGAGATAGTCGTCAGCGCCCCCTTCGAGACCTTCAACCCGTTGCTCGATCGAGCCGAGCGCGGTGAGCATCAGCACGGGAGCCGCGATTTGTCGCTGGCGAAGTTCGGCGACGAGCGAGAGTCCATCGATCCCGGGCAGCATGCGATCGACGACCAGCAAGGCGTAAGCATCGGTAGCGGCGCGATCGAGCCCGCCTTGTCCGTTGGTCTCCCAATCGACGGCGTGACCGTGCGCGCGCAACGCCGCGACGACGGCGTTGCCGGTTTCCGCGTCATCCTCTATCAGCAGCAGCCGCATGGCGCCGGTTCGTTCTCCTCTCGCCATGGACGGTTGATGCTGGTTCAGGCCCAGGCCTCTCCGCCGGTCTGCTTGTCGCACGCCACCGCTCGGATCTCCGGGAGCGCGGTCAGACTTCGCTTCGTTGCTGCGAGAAGGTGGCGTACAGCCCATCGAGCAGCAGTGATCCTTTCGCGATGCGGTCCTCGTCATCCTCATTGCCCGCACAAATGCCGTAAATCAGCGCTTGAACACCTGCCGTTTCCGGACGGTTGTAGCGGGCATCCCCGATGTCGAGATCATGTACGATCTCGCCGATCGCCTGCAGCGCGCGATCGGCTTCAAGATCGGACCGCGTCACCAAAGTTTCGAAAGTGCAGCTGTCTCCTTCGTGCGTGAACTCGGCTCCGGACATATCGAACCGCAGTTCGCCTGGAGCGGGAGCGTAGTTTCGGCCATCGACAAATTTGAACGTCGCTGCCGGATCGATGAAGCGACCGATCAACCATGCCGAGGCGATACGGTCGACGTGGACGTGCCGGCGCGTCACCCATGTGCGCCCTTTGAGTTCCGCCGAGGTTAATTCCGGCGCGCCAGGTCCGCTGACGTCCGGATGTTGATGCGACAGACGGTCGAGCTCGACGATCGCCGCCTCGGCGACCTGGCGCCCGTGTGCGCCGAAGAAATCAATCGCGGTTACGTCATCCAGGCGTTTCCGCAGTCGCCCGACGTCCGCCGGAGTGACCTCGTCACCCGCCGCTAGCACACGAGCCTCGCGAGCTAGTTCCTCATAGTCAGCATCCCGCGCGGCATCAAACATGCCGCGAAGGGCTGCGTCGCCCAGACCGCCGACCAGCCGCGCTTCGAGGATCAGGGCTTCACCGTCGTTGGCCAGAATCTCCCGATGCAGTTCTTCAAACAAGCCTCGCGTGTCGTCGCGGTTAGGCAGCGCATGCACGGCATTTTTGAGCGGCGCCGCGCCGATTACCTGAAGCCGGCGCCACACCTTGACCCGCAGATAAGCCGGTTTTGCCGGAAGCTGAGGAATTAGGAGGAGCCAAGGGTTGGGATCTGGTGAGGGCATTGCAACTCCACTTTACGCACAAAAACCGTGCTTTTCACCATCCTCCGACGGTCTCAGCGCTGTGGTCTGCGCGACTGTCGACGCTTGACCCAGTTTTCAGCCGCTCGGCCTATCAGTTCCCCGGCGAGAACTCCTGCTCCCAAAAACAGCGTGGCCGGGACTGGTTCTTCAGTCGTGAAGAATGCCCATCCCCCAACCGCGATAGCCAATAGCTCCACCACCGCGCGCGTCCAGTCGGCAAGGCCAGGCTTTTGAATGGTCAAGCCACAGATCCCCATAGGACAGTGTGGCGATTAGTGAAACACCTACACGCCGATTGACCGTACTATATAGCAGTTGTATCGCGCTGCAAACCGGGTCGCGGTCACCGCGTGTGTCGCGCAAGGCGAGGAGCCGTACGATGAGCTTTCCCTGGGCCAGTCATTATGAGCCCAAGCAGCCACTGATGCGCTGGATTGATGAAAGGCTGCCCCTGCCGCGGCTGGTGTATAATGCGGTCGGCGCGGGTTACCCCGTGCCACGAAACCTGAACTATTTCTGGAATTTCGGAGTTCTGGCCGGACTGGCGCTGGCGATCCAGATCATCACCGGCGTCGTTCTGGCGATGCACTACACGCCTTCGGCCGCGCAGGCTTTCGGTTCTGTCGAACACATCATGCGCGACGTCAACCAAGGGTGGCTTTTGCGTTATTGCCATGCCGCGGGAGCCAGTTTCTTTTTCGCGGTTGTCTACATCCACCTTTTCCGCGGCCTATACTACGGGTCGTACAAGGCGCCCCGGGAAGTGGTTTGGCTGCTCGGAGTGGTGATTTTAATGTTGATGATGGCCGCCGCCTTCATGGGCTATGTGCTCCCGTGGGGGCAGATGAGCTTTTGGGGGGCCCAGGTAATCACCGGCTTTTTCTCCGCAATACCGGGCGTGGGCGAGACGCTGCGCGTGTGGCTGCTGGGCGGCTATGCTCCAGATAATGCAGCGCTGAATCGCTTCTTCTCGCTCCACTATCTGTTGCCGTTCGTGATCGCAGGCGTCATCATCCTGCACATCTGGGCGTTGCATATTCCGGGTTCAAACAACCCGACAGGCGTGGAGGTGAAGGGCGAGCAGGATACCGTGCCGTTCCACCCCTACTATACCGCCAAGGACGCTGTGGGGGTGGGTATATTCCTATTGCTGTTCGCCGCCCTCACCTTCTTTTCACCCAACCTTTTCGTCCCGGCTGAGAACTACATCGAAGCTAACCCGCTCTCGACGCCCCCCGAGATTGTTCCAGAGTGGTACTTTTGGCCTTTTTACGCGATTCTGCGTGCCTTTACGGTTGATGTCATTCTTCCGGCGAAACTCTGGGGTGTGCTGGCGATGGCCGGTTCGATCCTGTTGCTTTTCTTCTTGCCCTGGCTAGATACGTCTCCGGTCAGATCGAACAATTTCCGTCCAAAAGCCCGAATCGCCTTCTGGGTTTTGGTCGTTGATGTGCTGGTGTTGGGCTACTGCGGCGGCTCACCGGCGGAGCCGATATACGTCATGGTCAGCCAGATCGCGGCCGCCTACTATTTTACTCATTTCCTGATCGTGCTGCCGATCATATCACGAACCGAGCGCCCCCTGCCCCTACCGAAATCGATTACCGAGGCCGTTCTTGCCGACCGCGGGGGAACCAGTCTGACCGAGACGGCGCACGCGCAGCATGGCAACGAGATCGATCGGCAAGCTACGAATCAGCGTTAGGACCTAGAGATTGAGGGCAGAGTGACGGGCTTTGTGGTGTCTAACGATCAATATAGATGGCTCCCTGTCCACCGCGCCCTAAAGCACCGGATGTCGGTGAGCGGTGATGGCAAATCGCCTACGAGTATTTTTATAGGAATGACCTGAGGAGGCATTAGGTGGTTCGAGAGATTGCGGTCGCGGCGGCCGTGACGTACGCTGTGGTGTCGATACCTGTTGCCGCTCAAGTTGGGGAGACAGGCAATCAATTCTATGCGCGATGCCAAGCCGAGGCTGGTAAGGCAGACGGGCAGTGCGATACGTATATCCAGGGTGTTGCCGATACACTTGCGGCTTTCGGGAAAGGCGGTAACGCCAACGGTATATGTGGGCGGGGCTATAATCGTGGCCAGCTCAGCAGAATCTACCTTACATGGGCCCGGAGAAACCGGACCACAGGCAGCCTTCCTCGCCTAGCCGGCGTGACGTTCGCATTGCGCGAGGCATTTCCATGTCGGGTCAACTGATGATAGAGGAGTGATTATGTTCAAGAAGTTGACGGTGATGGCGCTTGCGGCGCTAGCGCTGCCAACCGCGGCGATGGCGGAGCCGGACTGGAGCAAGGTCGATGCGGCGCTTGGTCGACCCGGCACGGTCTCTGCAGATGGCGTGCACCGGTTCTCGTTTCCCCGGAGCGATCTTTCGGTCACCCTCGATGGCGTCTCGATCAAACCTGCCCTCGCGCTCGGTTCTTGGGCGGCGTTTCAGCCGATGGGCGATGAGGTGATGATCATGGGCGACCTCGTTCTGACGCATGCCGAGGTGAACCCTGTTCTGGCTCGCCTCTTCGCGAGTGGCTTCACCATCACTGCCCTGCACAATCACGTGCTTCGCTCATCGCCGGCGACTATGTACATGCACATCGCGGCACACGGCGATCCGGTTAAGCTCGCGCAGGGGCTGCGCGCAGCGCTCGCGTTGAGCCGCACTCCGCTCGGGCCGCAGCCAGCGTCTGCCCCGGCGACGACACTTCCGGGCCTCGATCTAGCGTCTCTGGATCGCCTGATGGGAGCAAAGGGCAAGATTGCCGGTGGCACTTACCAGTTCGGCATTCCGCGGGCAGAACGCCTGACCGATGCCGGCATGGCCATCCCGCAGGCCATGGGCGTCGCCAACGTAATCAATTTTCAACCCACGGGCGGCGGCAAGGCTGCGATCACCGGCGACCTCGTACTGATTGCGAGCGAGGTTCCTGAGGTGCTGCGGACGCTGCGCTCGCAGGGCATTGAGGTTACGGCTCTCCATAACCACATGCTGGAAGACGAGCCGCGGCTGTTTTACGTTCATTTCTGGGCAAATGCCGATGCCCGCGTTCTCGCCCGTTCGATGCGGGTCGCAATCAACAAGACTAATGTGAAGAAGGATTAGTGGACGTTTCGGGTTGACGATGACTCGGTAACATCATTTTCGATCCAATTATTCACAGCATGTCGCCGACATATATAACTTACGCCCAATCCTCCGCCGCTCTCTATTACCGTATCTGCCCAGCGGCGGAGGGCAACCAAACGGCCTCATCCAGGCCGGCCCCGCTTGATGGACGGGTTGCGACCACTTTCCCAAACAACGAAATTCAACCGGCAACCCTGATCTTGCGCCTGCGCCACCAGGAGAGAAGTCCCGTGACATATAGGACGGGCAACGCGAGCCCAGCCAGCAAGACAAGGAGGCGGCCAACAACTCCGGCGGCTTCGCCGTTATGGAGGGAGAAGACGGCATCATATAGCCGATTGGGCCAAGGCGCCGTTAGAGCGTCATGTCGCGCGAGGATCCGGCCAGAGCCAGCATCGACCACGACGCTACTAGTGCCAGACCACGCGCGTATCTCCCCGGGTCGGAGCACGCGGACATAGTAGGCGGGCGAACCGGCAACGGGCATCGTCACGCGAACGAAGCGCCCATCCGGAAAGACGCGCTGTGCGGCACTCCAGGCATCCCCAGCCGTCACCATACGCTCTGGGAGCGGGCCGGCTGCCTTGTAAGGCGGCCGAAAGGGTGTCGTTCGCTGTAACAGCGACCATAGCTGCGGACGTAGTACGGTGGCCGCGCCACTCAGTGCAACGATGATGAGCACGGCTGCGGCGGTGAGTCCCCACATGCGATGCCAGCTGCGCAATTTCTGCCGCCGCCCTTGCCACTGCGATGGCGTCAGCGCCGCAAGCGAGCCCCGGCGGCGCGGCCAGCCGAGCCAAAGACCGGTCGCGGCAATACTGGCGAGGAACAGTCCCGTCAGGCCAACCAACGTCGAAGCGCGATCACCAAGCAGCAACTCTTCGTGCAAGTTGTAGACCCAGCGCCAACCTGACGCGCCGGAACGGTCGTCCACGACTCTTGCCGACGCGGCATCCAGTCGAACATTGCGATCGTATCCGTGCGCGTCCTTGTATGAGGCTTGCAGGATGCCGCCCTTCGAATCAGCGACGGAAAGCATTCGCACCGGCGTGCCCGCCTGCCGTTCGGCGGCAGCAATGAGCCGGTCCACCGGCGCCATCGGGCCCGACGTAATCTTCACGCCCCAACGATCCAGTTCGCGATGAAAGACCAGGGCCGCCCCCGTCAAACCCTGCACCGCCCAGACCAGCCCGAGCGTCAGCCCGAACCAGAGGTGCAGCCGGACGAGGAAGTGGCGAGTTGTCACAATGGGATCCGGGCGGTCAGCTTGACCTGACGCGGCAAGCCGACACCGAGCAGGTTGTTTCCCGCGGCCGACCAGTGGCGTTTGTCGAACAGGTTGTCGGCGTTGAGCTGGAGCGTCATCGGCGTGGCGCCGGCTAAGGTGTAGCGCGCTGAGGCCGAGAAGAGCGTGTAGCCGTCTACCGAGGCGGTGTTGGCGGCGTCCACCGCGCGCGCGCCGACATGGAACACGCCCGCACCTAACCCTAGCCGCTCGATCGGACGATATTCGGTAAACAGGCTGGCCGTCCATTCCGGCGTGTTCTCCGGCGTGTTGCCGACAAGCGCGGCCTGATTCGACCGGCGGATCTCCGCGTCGAGCCACTGGCCAGATGCGTAGACCGACAGCGCGCGCGTTACCTCGCCCGACAGTGATGCCTCGACGCCCTGATAACGCGTGTCGCCGGCCAGCTTGAAGACATTGTCCGTCAGGTCGGTGAAGGCAAAGCGCCGCTCGATGCGGAACCCCGCCAGCTGGAGCACGACGCGGCGGAACAGCTCGCCCTTGATGCCCGCCTCGTATTGGCGAGTGACAGCGGGAGGCAGCACCTCGAAGGCGTTGACGACGTTGGACGGCGCGGTGCCGCCCTCCTCCAGCCCTTCGATATAGGTGACGTAAAGCGACAGCTTCCCGGTCGGCTTGACGATCAGGCCAACTGACGGCGTCCATTTCGACAACTCGAACCGGGTGGTGATGCCGGTCGCCGAAGTGGCGCGGCTGCGATATTCGGATCGGCGCAGCCCTGCGAGCAGGTCCACCGGCCCCGAGCTCATCCGATCGGTCACGTAGTAACCGAGGTCGCGGATGTGGAGCGGGGCGGCGGTGAAGCGGGTGGGCTCCACCGGCTGCACGTCGCGCGGTGCAAGGAAGCTCTGGGCGACCGTGAAGGACGCGCCGTTACGACCGTTCTGGAAGCGCCAGTTGCTCGTCACTCCGGCGACGAGGTTGTGTCGCACCGGACCGGTCGAGAAGGCGGCGGCGAGCTCGGCGCGGGCGTTCCGGTTGCGGTAGCGCTGGTCGCGCGTGGGAAAGATGCGAAGCACCCCCTGCCCGTTCGCGCCGCCATAGCTCTCCAGCTGGGCGAAATCGCGGTCGCGCTCGGTGCGCGCCTCGCCATATTCCGCGGTCAGCACCAGGCTGTCGAACGCCCGCCAATCGGCGCGGCCGAGCCAGTTGGTGGCGTGTGCGGCGTAGCGAAGATTCTCCCCGCCGAAGTTCGTCCGCGGATCGGGGATCGCCGGCACGCGCCCCTGCGCGGCCGGGAGCAGCTGGAGCGCGGCGGGCTCCGTCACGTCCTTGGACACATGCTCCACGTCGAAGGCGAGCTTGAGCCGGTCGGTGGGCGCGAGGTCGCCCGCCAGCGCCGCCACGAAGCGCTCGCCGGAGAAGCGGTCGATCCCCGTCTCCACGATCCCCGCCGCACCGTTGAAGCGCAGGCCCGCCCGGTCGCCGAAGCGCCGGCCGAGGTCGATCGCGGCATTGGTCCCGGCATATTCGTTCACCTGCAACGTCGCCTCCGTCACATCGCGGTCGGCGCGCTTGGTGACGAGGTTGACGATGCCCGAGGGCGGCGCGAAGCCGTAGTAGAGCGCGCCCACGCCCTTCAGCACCTCGACGCGGTCCTTGTTCTCCACCGGCAGGTCGACGAGGTTGATGACGGGCAGCATGCCGTTCAGCCGGTAGCTGGTCCGGTTCTCGACCAGGATGCCGCGGATCGCGACATTGTCGTAGGTCGCCCCGTTGAGCTGCGCGCGGCTGACGCCCGCGGTGTTGCGGAGCGCATCATAGACGCTTTGCGCCGCCTGGGCGCGGAGCAGCTCACGCGGCACCACATTGACCGTCAGAGGGACGTCGATCAGCCGTGCGCCGCGAAACGTGCCGACTTGAACCAGATCAGCGCCGAAGCCGCCGCGTCGATCCGCGGTAACGACAATTTCGTCCACTGTCTGTGTTTCGAGCGCAGGCGTGGCACGAGCAACAGCATCAGACGCAGCGAGCAACATGGCGGCTACTACGGGCACGATTATCTCCAGCTTTTCTAACCCTGCTAATGCAAATCGTTAGCAAGGGCAATAGTTCACTGAGTACGAAGGTCGATCGCGTTGCCAAGGAGCTGCCGATGGGCGGCACGATTGCTGCTCTGCGCATTATTCCCCGGAGCCCCACGGCCCGCACCGTCGGGCCGAAGAACCTTCTTGATCGGCTAGAAACCGACCCGCTGTCGTCAACAACTATCACCACGCTCTCTGCGGTGGTGTCGCGCTTTCCGCTATGATCAGCCTAGGTTCACGATGAGAGAACTATTGTACTCGTCTGACCGGTAGGCTGAGCGACCACCTTCTTTGTCAGGGCGAAGTGTTTTCCGTGTTCCACTCCCCCTTTGTTGCGACATCGTCTGGCTGGAGGGACTTGAATGAGCCCTCCAGCCAGTTGGTTACTCGGGCGTATAGCCAGTTGATCTCGGGAAACGCGTCATATTGATGGCCGTCGACCGTCGTGGCCTGTTTCTTCGACCGGAATTTGGGAGCCATTGAATCCCAGAGCTTGCAGTCGCCGACGATCGATGCGCTACTGAAGGCCTACAAGACCGATCCCGGCCCCGATAGCGAGCGCGACTGGGGTCGCAAGCTTGCTCTTCCAGCGATAGAGCAGGACAAGTGCTCCGATGAAGATGAGAGCGCTGATCGCGAGGTTCGGCGTCTTCGCGGCCGTGGTTCGTCCCAAATCTAGGAGCGTGACAACAATAAATCCTACGACACTTGCCGCGATACCGGTGAGAACGAGCTGCAGGCGATGATGCTCCACGATCGTTTCCAAGCGCTCGTAAAGGACCAGCGAAAACCCGAAAGCCGGCAGGAACATCCCGACCGTGGTGGCAAGGGCGCCAGGTAACCCGCCGCAGATCCATCCGACGAAGGTGGCGAAGATGACAAGTGGGGCTGGAAGGATCCCCGACAATCCTAGCCCATCGAGAAATTGCGCATCGCTCATCCAGCCGCGGCCAACCGTGTCGGCGCGGACGAACGGAATGGCGGTGTAGGCGCCTCCGAACGTCAGTAGTCCGCCTTTCAGCCCAGCGATGAACAGCGCGAACGTGGTTGGCGCGGGGCCTCGCGTTACGGTCGTCACGGCTTGGTCTGGCCCCGCTCCGGCATAAGCGGCTGCAGCTGCGATCGCGACCGCAACCAATACCCCACCTGCCAGCACGTAGCGTCGTGACACCGCCAGAGCGTAGCCGATACCCGCAGCTGGTAGAACAATCCAGAAAGTCACTCCGGCGATGGATGCAAGCGCCGTGATGATCGCCGCCGCCCATAGCCAGGGATCGAGCAGAATGTGCTCACCGATCCGGTGGACCGCGCGCGCAATGACCGCGACGACGGCTGCCTGGACACCAAGGAACGCTGCACCAAGAAAGGTACCGGCGATCGGAAGGCGCGTGTAAACCCAGGCGAGCAACAGCATCAAGACGAACCCCGGCAGCATGAAGCCGAGGCCGGCGAGCAGCCCGCCTACCCGCCCCTTAGCGCGCATGCCAAGATGCACGCACAACTCATGAGCCTCGGGCCCGGGTAGCACCTGCATGACTGCGAGGAGCTTGTTGAAGCGATCTCGCGAGATCCAGCGCTCCTCGTCGACCAGCTCGCGGCGAATCATGGCGATCTGCGCGACGGGCCCCCCGAAGGCGAAGGTCCCAAACTTCAAAAATCGCCAGAACAGACCGAAGTGGCTCAACTCAGGAGGGCTAGGCTCCGCTTGTTCGGTCGAGGGAGCCGCAGCTTGTGCCGGCGAAATATGCTCGACCTGGCTCATCCTAATTCCTCCATTCGTAGCCCCTTGCGGCACAGGTGTATCTATCTTCGACAACATCGTGTAACGTCTGCATCATCACTGTGGCAAGATAGAAGGATTGCTGGCCGGCAAAGCGACAACAGCATCGGTGATCAAGGTGCCTGATCCACGGCTCTCGACGGCGCGCCTGCCTCGAAATAGCCCGGCGAGCGGCATGCGATAAGGTACCGGGTACGCCTCAGACATCGTGGCGACGAAACTTAAGTGATGGGAAGGGAGCTTGACATGCCTTATGAAATTAAACCGCTGGGCTGCGATCCCCAAAAGGTGAAAGGCATGTCGGAGCGGCTGATCGTCAGCCATTACGAAAATAATTACAGCGGTGCGGTCAAACGTCTGAATCTCATCGACGAGCAGCTTGCCGAAATAGACTTAGCGACGACACCCGGATACGTCGTTAACGGACTGAAGCGAGAGCAATTAGTTGCAGCTAATTCCATGATATTGCACGAACTGTTCTTCGATGGTCTGGGAGTCGAAAGTGAGCCCAGTTTGGTGTTACGCGGCGCCCTAGAAGGACAATTCGGCTCTTACGAGCGTTGGAGAAGTGAGTTCGCCAGCATCGCTAAAGCGCTGGGCGGCGGTTCGGGCTGGGTGCTGCTTACATGGTGCCCACGAGATGGAAAGCTTATCAATCAATGGGCGCCCGATCACTGTCACACGCTTGCAGGGGGCACACCCTTGCTCGCACTCGATATGTATGAACACTCCTACCATATCGACTTTGGCGCCAGTGCCGCCAGCTATGTTGGAGCGTTCATGGATGCGATCAATTGGACGAACGTTGATTGGCTGTTTCTCAATGCACAGCGTGGTCAGGCGTGCTCGGGAACGACGGACGCCCGATAGGTAACTTGTGCTGGGTTACCTCAGATCAGTTCGGCTTCGATATCAACAACGCCGTCCCGCCATAGCTGCAGCCAGCGTCCGTCACGACTCGCGCGATAGCAGAGTTCCCCGTATCCCGCGTTGATGCAGAGCTTGTCGCCTTGGATGCGCCAGCGCTGTGACGATTGTTCGCCGTTTTCCTCAGCGATCAAGCGCCCATTGGGCTTGAACTTCCACCCCCAGTGCGCGCCGTCCGTGAGTTCATGTCCAACGACAGCCCGCCGAATGGCCGCCCCCGACAACATCTTCGGCGCCGCCTTCGTAGGAGCTAGGGTTTGGACTGGCGCAGCAACGGGGGCGGCACGATCGTCGCCGTATTCGTGCAGAACGATATCGTTGCCCTGAAGCAGAGGATCTTCGACTGTGTTCAACTCGGCTAAGTCGCGAGAGATCGACTGATCCTCCTGCGTCGTGTTCGCTACATCGCCCGGACTGCCGCACCCGGTCAGTGCGCAGAGCGCCACCAAGACTGAACCTATTGCAGTTGCACGTCGCTGGGCCGACCCATTGTAATCGACAAACGTCATCGCTTTGACCTCTCCTTCAAACATTATCGCGGTGCGTCACGCGTGCCTCGCCTGCGCGCAGCACCAGCGGCGCGGCCGATCGCAGCGGCGGCAAGGGGCAGCACGGCGCTCTCCGGAAATGGGGCTACCGAGCTGGCGTTGATCTCGCAGAGCACGTGCTCGCGAGCGGCATCCGTCGCGCCGCGGCGCAGGAGGAAATCGGCATCCCAAAGAAGCGGAAGCTCCTCATCCGTGATCGCGAGCAACCGCTGCAATTCGGGTATCCATCGGTTTTCCAGCATCGCCCGCAAGTCGGCGAAACGGTCCGCATCTGGACTGAACATGATGCGTGGTCCTGGTGCCGGGAGGGCAGCCTGATTGTTTTCGCCGACAGGCGTCAACAGCGCGGTGATAAGCTGGTGGCCGAACCCGACCACCTGTGATCCGCAAAGGTAGCAGCGGGTCATGCCTTCGCTCAGACGAGGGTGGTACTCCTGATCAATCAACACGCCGCCTTTTTCAAGGTAGGGTCTCCAGCGATCAAGGAAAGCGCCAAGGGTCATGTGTTTCGGTACGCTCGTAAGGCCGGCCTCCAAGACGCTCACCAGCGCATCGGGGCTTAGCGGGGGTGGCGTGACCGCGAGCAGCTCGACGCGCCAGACGTTCTGGCCGCCATTTCCCTTGTTCGGCTTCAGGACGCGAGGGCCGCTCGAGAGGCGACGGGGGAAACCTGCGCTCAGACTTTCGGCATCGGCATAGCGATCAACATCGCTTCCCCAGTCCATCTCTCGCGTGGCATACAAGACTTCCTTGACGCCGATTTTCGCAATCACGTCGGGATGCGCGCTGACCGAAATCCCCCGCGCGGCAACTGCGCGCAGCATGGTGTCAAGCGTCGTACGATCGCCAGAGGGATCGAGAGGATTTACCCAGACGAGGACCAAATCGACCGAAAGCAATTTATCACGAACCGCGTCAGCGATGCTGTCCTCGTAGAGCATCGGTTCTGCGACTGCGCCCATCGAACGCAGAGCTTGGATGATTGGCCATTGGCGAGCTTCGTGAACCCGTCCCGCCCATTCGGCCGCGCTCCCGCGCCAGAGGAGAGCAATCTTCATGACTGACCTCGCACCTTGTATCTCGTTTGCGCTGCTTAGATTGGCTCAACCATTCGTAGCCCGGCCCAAACCAAGGATACACTTATCACATAGTCCGGGTATAGCGTGGTATAGGTATGTCAAGAGGGTATCGCTGGCTGCCCACGTTGAAGGGCGGGCAACGAATGTGGGCCTGGGATCAAGCCGCCCGCGCTGAACGGACCTTTGAAAGCTCGGCTATAGGCATTTTCGCATGCAATTGATGAGGCAGCCTAGGCACTGGTATCTCCGCGCTGAAGCCGCTCGTTATTTGCGGCCGGGGGCGCCGCAAGAGGGTCTGACCTCGTGGGGACCGAGCCATCGTAGCTTGTGAATCTACAAGGTGCGTGCTCGACGGCGAGGATGCATAGGCTTTGCGGCTCCGGAGCTGCGGCCATCGTCAATCGCTGCGGCAATCCGGGTCGGACGACGGCTTGAAGGGCCGAGGCCGCCGTCCGTTCACCTCCCTTGGACCCTGAAGAAAGTGGAACGGATCATGGCTAGCAAACGGAACCTCATGATCGGCGCCGGTGCCGCCGTGCTGGCGGTTGCCGGCGTGGCGTTCGCAGCGCAGCAGAACAATGAGGCGAACGAGAACCGCCTTATCGGCGAGCATACGGAGAAGGAAATTCCGCTCAACCAAGTGCCGGCGGCGGCGATGAACGCCGCGCGTGCGCAGCTCGCGTCCATCCGCGAAGCCGAGCTGGTGACCAGAAAGGCGGACGGCAGCACGCTCTACGAGCTCGAAGGCAAGGACAAGGCCGGCAAGAAGGTCGGGCTGTACATTACGCCTGAGGGCCAGGTGCTGGGAGGCGGTGCCGAAGGCGATCACGACGAAGACGGCGATTGAGGCGGCGACGCACGGGCCTGAAGGGGGGCAGGCCCGGCGTCCGGCTGCTGGTAGTGGCAATTTACTCGCCCTGATCGCATTGGTTCTGCATGACGTTGACATGGGTTTACGGGCTCGCCTTGGTGCTCGCACAGGATACAACGGCCGCCCCGGACGGCGCCGCAGCCGCTGGCGGGCAGCCGGGCGTCACATCCTTCCCTGCCGCGTCCTTCGCGGCCGCGCGCCCCAACACGGCATTTGACATGATCGCGCGGTTGCCCGGCTTTGCGTTCGATGGCGGGGAGAGCCTGCGCGGGTTCGGCGGGACGGCGGGGAACGTCTTGATCGACGGGCAACGGCCTTCGACCAAGACGGACAGCCTGGAAGGCATCCTCAGGCGCATCCCGGCGTCGAGTGTGCTCCGGATCGACCTGATCCGTGGCGGCACGCCGGGTATCGACATGCAGGGCCGCACCGTCGTCGCCAATATCGTCCTGAGCAGCGCCGCACGCACCGAGCTGACTGCCACCGGCGCCGTGAACGCGTATAGCGACGGCCGGGTCAGCCCGACCCTCCAATTCGACGCTTCGCGGCGGAACGGCGAGGGGTCGGTGTCGGGCTCGGTGCGCTACTACGACGAGGATGGCGGCGAGTTCGGATATGGCTCTCGACAAGTGCGCGACGGAGCGGGCCGAGTGCTCCGCGAGGCGCGCGCCCGACTGACCGACATCGATCAAGGGTTGGAGGTCCGCGGCAACGCGCAGTCGCCGCTATTCGGAGGGCTCGCCCATCTCAACGCCGCCTTGGACGTGACCGGGACCGACAAGTCCGAGCGATATGATTACCGTCAGCCTCGGGATCGGCCCGCCGACGCCACCGTCGAACGCTACCGCCGCACCGGGGGCGAGGTTGGCATGGATTACACCATCGGGCTTGGGCCGAGCCTTCAGGGCAAGATGGTCGTCGTCCAATCGCTGCGTCGGCGCACCTATGACAGCCGCTCGAACCAGAACCGGGTGCTGAGCGACTTCTCCCAGGTCCGCACCTCGGGGGAGAGCATCCTGCGCGGAACCATTACCTATACGCGCTCAGCCGACTTCAGCATCGAAGGCGGCGGCGAAGGGATCTTCAACTTCCTGAACGGCACATCGGCCTTGACGCTCGATGGGAGGCCGATCGTGCTTCCCAACGCCAGCGTTCGCGTCGAGGAGCGGCGCGCGGAGGGCTTCGCCACCGCCAACTGGCGGATCAGTCCCCGCTGGCACATTGAGGCGGGCGCGCGGGTGGAGACCTCCACCATCTCCCAGACGGGGGATACCAACAGCGCCGCGTCCTTCTTCTTCCCCAAGCCGCGCGCGGTCGTCACCTGGTCGCCCAGCGAGAGGGTTCAGGTTCGCGCTCGGGTCGAGCGCGAGGTCGGCCAGCTCGACTTCGCGGACTTCGTGGCGACCGCGAACCTGGCGACCGGCGTGGTCAGCGCCGGGAATGCCAAGCTCGAGCCCGAACGCCGCTGGGTGTTCGAGGCGGCATTTGAGCGTCGGTTCTGGGGTAGCGGCGACGTCGTGCTGACGCTCCGGCATGCTGCGCTCCAGCAGGTGATCGATCAGGTTCCGGTCGAAGGATTTAACGCGCCGGGCAACATCGGCAATGGCCGGCGCGAAACGGCGATCCTCGACCTCACGCTGCCGCTCGCCCGGCTCGGCATGCAAGGCGGCCTGCTCAAGGCCCGCGGTCAGGTGATCTCCTCACGGGTGATCGATCCCACAACCGGGCGACCGCGCCCGATCTCGGAGGACGAACCGTTTTCGGGATCGGTGACGCTGACAAATGATCTGCCGCGGCTGAAATCGACTTGGACGGTGAGCCTGGACAGCGGCTATCGCGAGCGCAGCTATCTAATCGACGAAATCCAGACGATCCGGCGCTACCCCTCGCTAGATGCTGCTTGGGAATACAAGCCGAGCGCCGCTTGGGCCGTGCTCGCGCAGGTAACCGATATCACGCGGCACGCCCGGACCCGGGTCCAGGACATTTATGCTGGGCTACGTAGCGAGGCGCCGATCGCACTGACCGATCGCGTCCGCGTGCGCGTGCCCTCAGCCTTTTATCTGCGTGCGCGACGAAGTTGGTGACGCGGAGCTTGCTCGTTGGCGACCACCGTACCCGAAGGAGAACATGATGAGGAGGCACTATTGGCTCGGGGCGTGTCTGGCGGTCCTGCTGACCTCCCCGCTACAAGCCCAAGAGAAGACAACGCAAGCGAACGGTGCCGACCTCATCACGAGCTGCCGCGCAAATAGTCCAGCGTGCGGGGCCTACCTTCAAGGTGTGCTCGACATGATGATCGTGGCGCGGCGCGATGTGTGTGCCGCGCCCCGGTATGACCGTGAGAGGCTGCGCGTCGCGTATCTCCGCTGGGCCGAAGAAAACACCTACTTTGAGAGTGTTCACATGGCAGCGGGCGCCGAGCGGGCGATGGACGTGGCTTGGCCCTGCCGCGCTAAGCGCGGGCGTGAAGCAGGGGCGGGCTCCTAGCATGACTTGCGAACTGCCGCTTCGGTTTCCGCGCCGCGCCTTCCTGACGCTCGTCATAGCGTCAGCCGCGACTGTCTCGACAGGCGTGGCGGCGCGCTGTCGTCCGGCCCGCGTGCTTCTCGTCTGCCAATATGGTAGCGTGAAGAGCGCGGTTGCGCGCGAACTGATGAAGCGGCGGGCAGCCGAGCGCGGTATCGTCATCGAGGTCCGCTCTCGCGGCATTACGCCCGAGGAGCACGTCTCCCCGTCGCTGGCGGCCGCGTTGCGGCTGGAGGGTGTAGACACGCACGCGCAGGCGCTCACCGTGCTTGCGCCCGAAGACCTTCAAACGGCGGACGTGATCGTTGGGCTCGAGCCGCCATCGAAAACCTCGTTACCGGCTTCGGCTCTCGACTGGTCTGATCTGCCCTCGTTCAACACCGAATATGCGCGCGCGCGCCCGCTGCTAGCTGCTCGCATCGACGCTCTCTTAAACGAAGTCGACCGACGATGCTAACTGAATTCTGGGTGGAACGCTGCAGACGATACGGCTCTCAGCCCCGCGCTAATCACAAAAACCAAGTAGTATGAGGAGTAGACCAATGCGAAAGTCGATCGAAGCGGCTGTAGGTGCGCTCGCAATCGCATTCTTCGGCGCACCCGTGGCAGCGATCGCCGTTCAATCTGGGATCAGCACAAACCCGCCGCCTGTGAAGACTTCCGAGTATATCGGAGCAGTTCATGCGTTGAGCCGTTACGAGGTCGATGCCAGCCGGCTTGCGTTGGCCCGATCCCAGGTCCAGGCCTCGCGTTCGTTCGCCCGGAGGATGGTCGACCTCCACACGCGCGTCATTGCTGGGCACGCCCGCCTGCTGAACGTCCCCATATCCGCCGAGGCCGAAGGGGCACTGGCTGAGCCCTTGTCGGAAATGCTTGAGCGATTGGAGAGCACGCCGTTGGGGGAGTTCGATCTGGCGTACAGACAAGGGCAGATCGCTGCGCATGAGGAAGCGTTGAAGGTCCATAGCGCTTATGCTGCGCAAGGGACCGATGCGCGGGCACGGGCCAAGGCTCAAGCCGCTATCCCAATAATCCGGAATCATCTCGACGCAGCGAGGAAGCTGCCCGGAGCCTGAAGGCGTTGAGTTGCGGCGCCCATTTGCCAGTGGCTGGACGTGAGGGTTTCAACTAATCTAGGGTCAATGAGTGCCGTTTTGTTCCGCACACCCACCCGGCTCGCCTTCGGCGGGGCTCTGGGTAAGCAGGCACTCTAAGCCTATTGCGGCTTGCGAGAGCGCCGCTTCCGTCATTGAAGGTTGAGGCGAATCGACCAAATGGGTTTCTGGAGGCTTTGTTCGCGGTGACGCGTGCATTGCCTTCTTTCGTTTCAGGCTCTGGGCTTCGGCCGCAGATCGTCGATCAGCTTCATGCCGTAGATCCGATCGCCCCTTCGGTCTCGCGCTGAAACTGGAGCTGATGGACCAGGTTGACGAGCGGCCGCAGCTCGTCGCGCGCCGGCGCCGTCATCCGCCTGATGCGCAGCCCCCAGCTAACGACATAGGCGACGATGTCGGCGGTCTGGATCAACGTCGTCAGGTCGCTATGGACGAAGAACGGCTCGGGAATGATGCGCCGCGACCGGCTGCGGCCATTGCGCGTGTTCACGAAATAGCTCGACACCTGGCCGAGCAGGATGTGCGTGGCGCTGCGATCGAGTTCGTCGAACACGAGATAGCCCATCGGATCGCTGGGAAGACCGTTCAGGAAATTGTAGAAGCGCTCGAACAGGAACGCATGTCCTTGCGTAGCGCGTCGCTGCGCTCGGGCCGCGGCGCCTCGCGCGGGACGATCGTGGCGAACACACGCGACGATCCTCGGCCGCAATGCCGGTCAGCACCTCATAGGGCGAATGACGCTGATCCTGGCCGGATTCGTCGATGAAAAGCGTCCAGCTCATTCCGGCTTAGGCGACAGCAGCTCGATGGCGTCCAGCTCGACGGCAAAGCGTCATACCCGGCTACTCGGGTAAACCGTGAACCGGCGTGACCGGATTCACGGCGATTCTCACCACCAGGCCATTGCCCGAGAAGTCATACTCCTTGGTCTAGTCTTTCTCGACAGTGGCGGTAATTTAAGGTGCCGGCCTCGATTCCTTTCTTGTAGCCCTGGGTTCGGAACACGACGCTGGCGCCGGGCTCAGGGACGCAATCGGCTTGCGTGGTAACGGTCACCGACCCGCTCAGAGCGGATTGTTATCCCATTGGTCCCCCTTGCTGGGGGCACCTCAAGGTTTGTGGCACGGACAGCGGTAAGCTGAACAGGTGGCGAACAGGGCGGCTCAGGCCACCTTGGCTCCGGGTCCGCCGGCGATGTTGAGTGCGCGGTAGCCGTCTTGATCGAGCTCGGCAGCAGCATCCTGCCAGAGGTAATCGCCGGTGAGGCTGATGTGTCGCCAACCAAGCGGGGCGACATGGCCGAGCAGCTCGTCGAGCGCGGGCTCGCCACTGGCGCGCAGATGCTCGACCGCACGGCCCATGTAGAGCGTGTTCCAGTACACGATCGCGGCGGTGACCAGCGTCAGCCCGGACGCCTTCAGCGCCTGGTTCTCGAATTGCGGATCGCGCAGGCGGCCCTGTTTATGGACGAACACGGCCTGGGCGAGCGTGTGACGCGCCTCGCCCTTGTTGAGCCCGGCCTGACACTGCTGGCGGAGCGCCCTGGATTCCAACCAGTCGAGCGT
>JAESGL010000343.1_pt1 | contig 27226 bp, 31 predicted proteins | sample 9269711 | NCBI WGS metagenome assembly JAESGL01 (sample SAMN14515918, study PRJNA621676) | algae metagenome | isolation source: Kastovskya adunca ATA6-11-RM4 and co-occurring heterotrophs from soil and... | place: Chile: Atacama Desert | collected 2011-06-27
GTAGTTTTTGGCGAAACTCATGAATCAACGACAGGTCAGGCCGTCAAGCTAACCTGCTGATACCACTCAACTTAATTTCCGATCGGGCTCTAAGATAATTTTACGATATTCTGCGTATTTATCGAACAGCATCGCCCAGCACCGTTGAGAGTCCTCAGACATTCTGACTCGCAGCCATTGGTAGTAGTTCATATCCCTGAACCAACCAATCCGTGGAATGTTGGCGTATTCTCCTATACCCAAAGTGTCTGGGGCAGACTTTGCTTTCTTTATGCGCGGAATCTTCAATCGATTTTTGTCGGCGGTATCTATTATCTGCCTTCTCAGTTTTGCCCTTTCATCGAAGGCGGTTTCGACCTCTTCAAACGACCGCGCCCTGAAGAACGGATCAGAAAAATATAGGGCCAATCTGTAAACGTAGTCGGTAGATAAAATTTCATCATGGCCATCTCTGCCAACTAACGTATGCAGAAATATCATAACATCTTTGAAACAATTCTTTCCAACATCAAGAAAGCCTGCTTCAATTGACCTTATATCGAAACAATCCTTTTCAGAAATGTCAGAAAAATTTTGCCAAGAGGTTGATGGTAGCCATCTGTGAACGTTATACCTAATTCGATGCACCAGAGATCTACTCTTCTTGGAATTCGAAAGAAGATCTCGTCCATATTTTGATTTTGCAGTAGAAATGTACTCAGATTCATCGTCATTGAAATATATACAGAAGCGACCAATTTCGTTCAGGTGAGGCTCTATATCGGAATTTGATAATTGCCACGATTTATTAAGTCTATTTGGAAGTATTATATTCCCGTTTGCCCATAATCCATATAGGCATATTCGACAGAATTTCTTAAAATGATCGCGATATTGAGCGCTAAAAATATTGTGTATACCAAGCTTTAAGCAAATTTTATGTACAAATCCCGCCTGGTCCGGCTCGTTCATCGGTGTGAGAATGAAGCTTATCATATCATCCAAGTCGGACGGTTGGAATCCATGCACATCGCTATCGTTGAACGCGCATGCGATGGTGAGGAATGAGGCATGTTCACGATCGCATAAGATTTGAGCGCGCTCTTCGAGAAACAGGGCGTGCGTCGCAGCCACCCATGAAATGTGGACATCGAGCGTACTTGGATCGTGGACGATCACGGTAGTGCCCACGTTGATCATGACGCGGTCAATCTTGCGGCCTCGGCGATATAGCGGGCTGCAATATGCTCGGGCAGTGATCGCCACCCATCGCGCGCTGGGTCGGCTTGCAATTCAGCGAAGATCAGTTTCCCTTCAAGAATGAGCCGGTCTTCACGTGCATAGTGGTCGGTAGAAGTGATTGATTGGTGGCCCATCAAGTATTGGACCTCGGCCTTTGACAGGCCGTATCCCCCCGGGACTGGTATATAATTGAGCATGTAGACCCCGAAGAGGTGCCTCAGTGAGTGCAGCACCCAGGTGCGTCCCGGGCTGGGGTGGATTATAGTTGCGCGCCTGCAGGCCGCCTTGAACGACTTCAGGCGCCCGGTGTCAGATACCAAATGATATGGACGCCCCTGCATCCCAGGCAGGATGTCTTGAAGGACAAAAGGGTGTCCCGCATGGTGCTGATATTCGGTCTGGCGATAGGCCACTAACGTGTCGAATAGCAGCCTCTTCAAAACGGGGATGATAGTCACATCTCTCGTGGTTCTACCCTTATCGCGCTCTAGGTAAGGTACGCCGAGCATTGCTAATCGATCCAAATCCGGAGCTGATATTGCTTGCCGCTCAAAGCTAATGTCTGCCCAAGTTATGTTCAGCGCCTCCGATGAGCGCAGCCCGGTAGACGCAAGCAGAACCCAAAACAGCCGATCGCGTTGGCTCCGTGCTTCATTAAGTAAGGCTGGAAGCCGTTCAACAGGGAAGTCGAGGTATTTGTCGTAGCCACCGGTGCGCTTCGCACGCCCTCCTATTGCAGAGATCCGCCCCCCACTGCTCAGCGCCGAGGCTCTAATGTTTCCAGCAATTATGGATTTCGAACGTCGCGCATACATCTGTCGCGGACTAAGTTCGAAAGCCTTCTCTGGAACGATGTCGCCTTTGGCTTGCGAGATGTCGAAAGGCTCGCGATCCATCCTTTGCGTGGAGTTGGAGAGCCTGAGAAATAGGTTGAGTGGTGCAGTTAGAGGTTGAGACTTGATCGGCGTGTAGCCAAATGCCGAAATGATGTTTGGTGCCCAATCTGCGATATTGTGGCCATCAATTTCAGACGATTTTTTGAAGGATCTGAAGTACGCCGGATTCTGTCGAATTGAACAGTAAATTTGGATGGCGTTATTTAATTTAATAATGTCTTGCGCGACAGGATATACACCGAGCTCGCTTAAGTAATCCAAAAATACCGATACAACCTCAAGGTATCTCTTAATAGTTGTTGCAGAATATTTCTGCGATATCAGATATTCAAGGTACCGGTTGAAGCTTGCGTCGACACCTCCATCGTCGCCGATAATTTTGAAATGTCCATGATGATTTATTATTATTTTGCTGAAATTTCGCATAAATAAGCCATCAGAAAATTGAGCATCCTCGATAATATATTTTATCGCGTTATGTCAAATTTCCGGTTTATGTAATAAACTTTGAAATTACTAAATAAGTATTTTGCAATTTTTCCAGAATCTAGGATTCGTACATTTTACTTATAGGGAATTTTGCGCAAAATTTCCTCATGCGACGCTGTAAAGATCCCTGGAATACCCACAATCATTAATCAAGAATTCCGCAAGCCTTGGAGGAGGGGTTTTCATATTTGCGGCCAATCCCCCATAATGCACGACAACCCGTTGCGCTGGCGGGCGGTCTCAGGATGCATAATCCGGGTTTCGCACGTCGAAGGCTTGCAAGGCAGGCAATTTCAAACCAAGTGGGTCTGCATAGTGTGCCAGCGTTCGGCCGGTAGAGGCCTAAGGGTTTTGATCACGGCTATATCGCAGCCAGGCCGGCGGTCGGGCCGCAGATTCCTTTGTTGACACAGGAGTACCTGTTTCTGGTTGCCGGAGCTTGCGCTGGCGCAATCATTAGCCGCTGTGAAAGAAGGCGGTAGTTAATCCGCAGGTGCTGTCGGTTCAGATAAGAACCCACGGTGAGCTTGCACCCACGGCGGTTTTCAAGACCGCTGCCTTAAACCACTCGGCCACACTTCCGTTGCGACGCTTCCTAGCGAAGCGGGCGAACAAGCCAAGGGCAAAAATGACAATATTGAGGCTAATGGTCGCCCATTCGCGACTTCGTATCGGATAGGGGTTTCGCCGGTTGCCCTGGCTGTGCCACAAAAGGCCATGGCAGATTCTCGGTTCAATTCGCTGGCCATTGCGCTGATGATGGGTTTTTCGACGGTTGTGGCAGGATTGGCTGCGCCGCAGGTCGCGGTTGCGCAGGATGATGGGGATTTTCGCGCCTATCTGGAATCGCTGCGGCCCAAGGCACGGGCCATGGGCATTCGCGACGCGACGCTGGACGCCGTCTTCCCGACCCTGACGATCAACCCACGCGTCGTGGCACTTGACCAGAGCCAGCCGGGCGGCGGTGCCTATTCGCCCATTCCCAATTTCGAACCCTATCGGGTCAAGCATGTCGATGCCGCGCGGATCAGTCGCGGACGCGCCGTCTATTCCGCCAATCGCGCGCGGCTGGCCCGGATCGAGGCCGAAACCGGCGTGCCCGAGGAAATCATGGTCGCCATTTTCGGCCATGAAACCAATTATGGCTCCTACACCGGCGATTTCGACCTGATCCGGTCGCTGGCGACGCTCGCGCATGAGGGGCGCCGACGCACCTTGTTCGAGCCGGAATTGCTGGCGACGCTCAAGATGCTGAACGATGGCGTGCCGCGCAGCCGGCTGGTCGGCAGTTGGGCCGGAGCGACCGGCTATCCGCAATTCCTGCCCTCGGTCTATCTCAAGCTCGCCAAGGATGGCGACGGCGATGGTCGGGCGGATATCTGGACCAGCCAGGCGGATGCGCTGGCCTCGATCGCCAATTATTTCGTCGCGGCCGGATGGCGGCGGGGCCAGCCCTGGGGCGTGGCCGTCAGTGTGCCGTCGAGCTTCAACCGCGCCTCGGTGGCCGCGCGCACGACGGCGCCGCGCTGTCCGCGGGTCTTCAACCGCCACAGCCGCTGGCTGACCATGGCTGAATGGCGCAAGCTGGGCCTGTTCCCGGCCAGTGGCATCTGGCCGGCGGACACTGTCATGGCAACCCTGCTGGAGCCGGATGGTCCGGGCAAGACCGCCTATCTGTTGACCAGCAATTATCGCGCGATCCTCGACTATAATTGCTCCAATTTCTACGCTCTTTCCGTGGGGTTGCTGGCCGATGCGGTCAAGCAATAGGAACTGGCTCACGCTGGGCGGCGCGGCGTCTCTGCTGGCCTCCTGCGGCAGCGAGCAGGCCGTCGCGCCGCCGGCGCCACGCCCCGCGCCACCTGTAACGGCAGCAGCGGTTGCGGACGAACCGGTCAAGATCGGCGAACCCTATAGCATTGGCGGCAAGACCTATGTCCCAGCCGATCCGGTCAATTATGACGAGGTCGGCTATGCCAGCTGGTATGGCGAGGAGGCGATTGGCAAGCCGACGGCCAATGGCGAGGATTTCGTGCCGTCGGCGATCAGCGGCGCGCACAAGACCTTGCCCTTGCCAAGCTATGTCGAGGTGACGGCATTGGACAGCGGTCGCACCATCCTGGTCCGGCTCAACGATCGCGGCCCGTTCAGCGACGACAAGCTCATCGACCTGTCGCGCGGCGCGGCCGAACAACTGGGCATTACCGGTGATGGCGCCGCGGCCGTTCGCGTCCGCCGGGTCAATCCGCCCGAGCAGGAAAAGGCGCTGCTGCGCGCTCATCAACGCGCGCCCGAGCGGATCGAGACGCCGCAGCCCTTGCTCAAGGTGCTGCGTGGGCGTCTGGCGCAAGTGCCGGCAAGCCAGCCGGCGCAGGTCCGGTCGGCACGGCCCGTCGTTCAGGCGATCCCGGTAGCGAGCAGTTCCAGCCGTCGTGGCGCATCCTTCGATACGCCCACGCCACCTGCTCCCAAACCGGTCCCCAAGGCCACGACACCGGCACCGGCAAAACCAGTATCGGCAAAACCGGTATCTGGCGGCTATGTCGTTCAGGTTGCAGCGCTTTCTTCGCAAAGCCGGGCCGAGGCGCTGGCCAGGCAGATCGGCGCCCATGCCGTGGCGGCCGGTCCGGTCTGGCGGGTGCGCTATGGTCCTTATCCCTCGCAGGAGGCGGCGCAGGCCGGCGTGAAGGCGGCGGCAGCGAAGGGCTTTGCGAATGTCCGTGTCATGGCTAATGACGCGCGCTAATCATAGCGATGCGTCCAGCGAATCTATCCAGTCGAAGGCTTGAGTTCATGAAGAAAACCGTTGCCGCCACTCTCTTCGTCGGTCTGCTGGCCCAGCCGCTGGTTGCCGCGGCCCCGCCCTACACGAGCGAGGCGCCGATCGCCTATCTCAAGGATCTTTCCTCGGGCGCTGTCCTCTATGACAAGGGCGGCGAAACCCGGATGCCGCCGGCCTCGATGGCCAAGATGATGACGGCGCATGTCGCCTTCCGCCTGATCCAGAAGGGCGAATTGAAGCTCGACACCAAGTTCACGGTCCGTCCGGAAACCTGGCAGCAATGGCACGGCCCCAAGGCCGGTTCGACCATGTTCCTGTCGGTGGGCGAGCAGGTGTCGGTTGAAAATCTGCTGCACGGCATCGTCACCCTGTCGGGCAATGACGCCTGCGTCGTGCTGGCCGAGGGCATTGCCGGCACCGAGCAGGCGTTCGTCGCACTGATGAACGAGGAGGCCAAGCGCATGGGCCTCAAGAACAGCCATTTCGGCACCAGCAATGGCTGGCCTGACGAGGGCGTGACCTATGTCACCGCCGAAGATCTGGCCAAGCTTGCCGAGGCCACGATCGTCGAGACGCCGGATCTCTACAAGAAATTCTACGCCACCCGCTCCTTCACCTGGGGCAAGACCATGGGCGGCTCCGACATTGCGCAGGCCAATCGCAATCCGATCCTGGGCAAGATCGCGGGCGCCGATGGCCTCAAGACCGGCCACACCGAGGAAGCCGGCTTCGGCTTCACCGGATCGGCCGAGCAGGATGGCCGCCGCCTGGTGATGGTGGTCGCCGGCCTGACCAGCTTCAACGGCCGGATTACCGAATCCGTCCGCTTCATGGACTGGGGCTTCCGCGCCTGGAAGGCGCAGCCGCTGTTCAAGAAGGGGCAGACGGTCGAGACCGCCGCGGTCCAATTGGGCAGCGCGTCGACCGTGTCGCTGGTCGCGCCGCAGAATATGGCGGTCACCATGCCGCGCACCGCTTCGGCCAATGTGAAGGTGAAGGTCGTCTATACCGGCCCGATCAAGGCGCCGATCGCCAAGGGTCAGCAGATCGCCCAACTCATCGTTCAGACCCCGGATACGCCGCCCCAAGTGCTGCCGCTGGTCGCTGGTGAAGATGTCGCGGAAGCGGGTATTTTCGGTCGTCTCTGGAATGGCCTGAAGTCCTTCTTCGGGTGATCACAGGCCGTTTCATCACGCTCGAAGGCGGCGAGGGCGCCGGCAAGTCGACCCAGCTTCGTGCGCTGGCGGGGGCTCTGCGCGCGCGCGGACTTGAGGTCGTCGAAACCCGCGAGCCAGGGGGCAGCGAGGGGGCGGAGGCGATCCGTGCCATGCTGCTGACTGGCGGTGCGGACCGGTGGAATGCCCGCGCCGAAGCTTTGCTGTTCGCCGCCGCGCGGGCCGACCATATCGAAAAGACCATCCGCCCGGCGCTGGCCCGTGGCGCCTGGGTGCTGTCCGATCGCTTCCTCGACAGCAGTCGCGCCTATCAGGGGCAGGGTGACCTCAGCGATGCCGACATATTGGCGCTGCACCAGATCGGCAGCGCCGGCTTCCTGCCCGATCGCACCTTGTTCCTGACCCTGCCGGAAGCCGAGGCGGAAGCCCGCGCCCATGCCCGTGACGGCGACATGTCGGACCGGATCGGCGGTCGCGACCGCAGCTTTCACCGCGCCGTGGCCGATGCGTTCGTCCGCTTTGCCGCCGATGAGCCGGCGCGGGTCCGCGCAATCGATGCGTCGGGCGCAGCGGACGATGTCACTGCCCGGCTGCTCGCGGCACTGGACGACCTGCTGTCATGACGTCATTGGTCGGGCATGACGCCCAGGCGCAGACCCTACTTGCGGCGGCAAGCAGCGGGCGCATGCATCATGGCTGGATCTTGAGCGGCCCGCGCGGCATCGGCAAGGCCAGCTTCGCCCGCGCCATGGCGATGCGCCTGCTGGCGGATGCGGCCGGCCCGAAGATAGAGGGTGAGGGGCTCGCCGTTCCCGAAAGCCACCCAATCCGCCGCCTGATCGAGGCGAGCGCGCATCCCGACTATGCCGAACTGGCGCCGCTGGAGAAAGATGGGGTTACCGCGCGCAACATCAGCGTCGATCAGGTGCGCGGCCTGCAGCGGCTGATCCAGTCGGCGCCCTCGCTCTCCTCCCGTCGCATCGTCGTGATCGACAGCGCCGATGATCTGGAGCGCGGCGCCGCCAACGCCCTGCTCAAGACGTTGGAAGAGCCGCCGGCGGACATGATCTTCCTGCTGGTCAGCCATGCGCCCGGCCGGCTGCTGCCCACCATCCGCTCGCGCTGCCGCACGATGCGCTTTGATCCGCTGCCGGACGGTGCCATGGCGACGGTGCTCCGGCGCGAGGATGAAAGCCTGTCCGGGCCGGAACTTGACGCGCTGCTGCGCGCGGGGGAGGGCTCGCCCGGTCGCGCGCTGCGCTATGCGGGCCTCGACCTTGCGGGCCTCGAAAAATCGCTGCTCGCGATCGCTGCCGACGGTGATCCCGGCAATCGGGAGCGCTTGCGCCTGGCCAAGGCGTTGGCGGGCAAGGCGGCCAAGCCGCGTTACGAAGCCTTTCTCGAACGCGCGCCCGCCTTCATCGCCCAGGCCGCCCGGACTCGCCATGGCCCGGCACTCGGCAGCGCGCTCGATCATTGGGAAGCGGCCCGCCATCTGGCGGGTGGCGCGGTCATCCTGTCGCTGGACCCGGCCTCGGTCGTTTTCGAGCTGGGCGGCCATGTCGCAGCACTGGCTGAGGCCGCGACCTGAAAAGCGGCTTTGCGACGACGCGAACAGCCGCTAGGGAGGCTGCATGTCGCAGCCTTACACCATCACCACCGCCATCTCCTATCCTAACGGCCGTCCGCATATCGGCCATGCCTATGAGGTGATCGCCACCGACGCGATCGCCCGTTTCCAGCGCATGATGGGCCGCGATGTCTTCTTCCAGACCGGAACCGACGAACACGGCCTGAAAATGGCCCAGACGGCGCGCAGCCGGGGGATCGAGCCGCGCGAGCTGGCCGATGAGATGTCATCCTATTTCAAGCAGATGAACGATAGTCTGAATATCAGCTATGATCGTTTCATCCGCACCAGCGAACCCGATCACCACCGCGCCAGCCAGGCGATCTGGCAGGCGATGGAGGCCAATGGCGACCTGTATCTGGGCCGTTACGAGGGCTGGTATTCGGTCCGCGACGAAGCCTTCTATGACGAGAAGGAAATCACCGAGGGCGAAGACGGCGTCAAGCTGTCGCCGCAGGGCACGCCGGTCGAATGGACCGTCGAGGAAAGCTGGTTCTTCCGCCTGTCCAAATATCAGGACAAGCTGCTGGACCTCTATAACAGCCAGCCCGACTTCATCCGCCCGGAAAGCCGCCGCAACGAAATCCTGCGCTTCGTCGAGGGCGGCCTGTCCGATCTCAGCATTTCGCGCACCAGCTTCGACTGGGGTGTCAAGGTGCCCGGCGCCGACGGCCATGTCATGTATGTCTGGGTCGATGCGCTGACCAATTATATCACCGGCTGCGGCTATCCCGACGATGCCGAGCGGATGGCGCGCTATTGGGCAGAGGGTGGCGATATCACCCATATCATCGGCAAGGATATCGTGCGTTTTCATACGGTTTACTGGCCGGCTTTCCTGATGAGCGCGAAGCTGCCGCTGCCCAAGCAGGTGTTCGGCCATGGCTTCCTGCTGAACCGCGGCGAGAAGATGTCCAAGTCGGTTGGCAATGTCGCCGATCCGATGGAACTGGCCGAACGCTTCGGCGTCGATCAGCTGCGCTATTTCCTGCTATCCGAAGTGACCTTCGGCAATGACGGCAGCTATAGCGCCGAAGCGATTGTCCAGCGCTCGAACAGCGATCTGGGCAATGCGTTCGGCAATCTCGCCCAGCGCACGCTGAGCTTCATCGCGAAAAATCTGGAAGGGCGCCTGCCGGCCATCAATGGCCATGACGCTGCCGATACGGAGCTGTTCGCGCTGATCGACAAGGTCGTGCGCGGTGATATGCCCGCCGCCATGGCAGATCTGGCGCCCTCGGTGGCGATCGATGCCTGGCTGCGCGCGGCCTTTGCCTGCAACCAATATATCGACGCGCAGGCGCCCTGGTCGCTGCGCAAGACCGATCCCCAGCGGATGGAGACGGTGCTGGCCACCCTCTATATCGCCATCGCCCAATTGGCGGTCGCGATCCAGCCGGTGATCCCGGCCAGCGCCACCGCGCTGCTCGACCATATGGGCGTGCCGGCGGACAAGCGCAGCTATGGCGCGATCGGCGATCATTGGTATAGCGACCTGGCCGAAAGCGATTTCGTGCTGGCCGCGCCCAAGCCGCTCTTCCCGCGCCTGGAACTGACCGAAGCGGACGCCTGAACCCATGTTGATCGACAGCCATTGTCACCTCAATTACAAGGGGTTGATCGAGGATCAGCATAATGTGCTGGAACGCGCCCGCGCGCGCGGCGTCGACCTGATGCTCAACATCGCCACCCGCGAAAGCGAATGGGACGATGTGCTGGGCACGGCGGTGCGCGAAGCGGACGTGTGGGCGACCGTGGGGATCCACCCGCATGAGGCGGACGAGCATCCCCATGTCGACACCGCCAAGCTGGTCGAGCGCGCGGCCCATCCGCGCGTCGTCGGCATCGGTGAAACGGGCCTCGATTATTATTACGACCATAGCGATCGCGAGCGGCAGCAGAAAAGCTTCCGCAGCCATATCGCCGCCTGCCGCGAGACCGGCCTGCCGCTGATCGTCCATACCCGCGAAGCGGAAGAGGATACGCTGGCGATCATGCGGGACGAAATGGGGAAGGGGGCCTATAGCGGCGTCATCCACTGTTTCACCGCCAGCGGCGCCTTTGCCGATGCGGCGATGGACCTTGGCTTCTACATCAGCATTTCGGGCATCGTGACCTTCAAGAGCGCGAAGGATCTGCAGGAAACGGCCGCGCGCCTGCCGCTCGACCGACTGCTGGTGGAAACGGACTCGCCCTTCCTCGCCCCGGTGCCCCATCGCGGCAAGTCGTGCGAGCCGGCCTTCGTCGCCGACACGGCGCGCTTCCTGGCTGATCTGCGCGGCGAGAGCATCGAGGATCTGGCGGCGGCCACCTCGGCCAATTTCCTCCGCCTCTTTGCCAAGATCGAGGGCCGGCCGCAGGCATGAGCCTCAAGCTGACCATCCTTGGCAGCGGCACATCCTCCGGCGTTCCCCGGATTGGTAATGATTGGGGCGTCTGCGATCCCACCGAGCCGCGTAACCGCCGCACCCGCGTCTCGATCCTGGTAGAAAGCGCGACGACCCGGATATTGGTCGACACATCCCCGGACCTGCGGGCCCAGTTGCTGGCGGCCGAAGTGATCGACATCGATGCGATCCTGTGGACCCATGACCATGCCGATCACAGCCATGGCATCGACGATGTTCGCCAGTTGTTCCATCATCGCGGCAGCCCGATCCCCGGCTATGGCCGTGCCCAGACGATGCGCCTGCTCCAGGCCCGCTTCGCCTATGCCTTTGCGGGGAGGGGGGGCTATCCCCCGATTATCGTCCCGCATGACCTGCCCGATGGGCTGCGGATCGGCGATATCGACATTGCCTGCACCGACATGCCCCATGGCGACATTTATTCGACTGGATTCCGCTTCAGTCATGATGATAGTCATGTCGGATATGCTACGGATTTTCATGAAATAACCCCGGATATGCTGGCGCTGTTCGATGATCTCGACATCTGGGTGGTCGATGCGCTGCGCGCCCGGCCGCATCCCACCCATGCCCATCTGGAGATGACATTGGCAGGGATCATGGCAACCCGGCCCGGTCGCGCGATCCTCACCCATATGGACCAGAGCATGGATTATGCCACCCTGTGCGCCACGCTCCCCAAAGGGGTGGAGCCGGGCTATGACGGGCTGGTCATCGACCTCAACGACGGAGCACCCCACTGATGGACGGCACGGATCAGGCGATGTCCAGCATCTGGTATCTGCTCGCCCTGGTCCTGGTCGGCTCCGCCCTGATCGGCCGCCGCATCGCGCTGGGCAGCTTCGTGCGGATGGCGCTGCTCTGGGTGCTGATCTTCGGCGCCCTGCTCGGCCTTTTCACCTTCGCCCAGAAGGCGGGACTGATGCCGGCACGGTTCGCTGCGGAGGAGGGGGCCTTGCTCCAGCCGCAGAACAGTGCCGAACCCATATCACAGCCCGCGCCGCCGCCGGCCCCACCGCCGATCCAGTCCGATGGGCAGGTGGTGCGCATTCCGGTCGCCCCTGACGGCCATTATTGGCTGGAGGGCATGGTCAACGGCATGTCCGCGCGCTTCCTGATCGACAGTGGCGCGACCATCACCGCCCTTTCGGAGAATACCGCCCGCGCCACCGGCCTCAATATCGACATGAACGCGCCCCCGATCCCGCTCAACACCGCCAATGGCAAGATCGACGCGCGCCGCGCCAGCATCTCGACCCTGACGGTCGGGCCGCTGCGCGCCAATGATGTCGAGGTCGTCGTCTCGCCGGCGCTGGGCGACGTCAATGTCATCGGCATGAACATGCTGTCCCGTCTCAAAAGCTGGAGCGTTGAAAATGGTGAAATGGTGCTGACGCCATGACGTCACATGTGGGGCAGGGTGCCGCACCCGACAAACAGGCTCGGCTCAAGGCGATCATCGGCGGTTCCACCGGCAATCTGGTCGAATGGTATGACTGGTATGCCTATGCCGCCTTCACCCTTTATTTCGCGCCGCATTTCTTCCCGAGCGAGGATCGCACCGCCCAGTTGCTGAGCGCGGCCGGCATCTTTGCCGTGGGCTTCCTTATGCGACCGATCGGTGCCTGGCTGATGGGCGTCTATGCCGATCGCCATGGCCGCAAAAGTGGCCTGACCCTGTCGGTATCGCTGATGTGTGCCGGATCGCTGCTGATCGCGGTGACGCCGGGCTATGAGGTGATCGGCGTTGGCGCGCCATTGCTGCTCGTTCTTGCCCGACTGATGCAGGGCCTCTCGATCGGCGGCGAATATGGCGCCAGCGCGACCTATCTCACCGAAATGGCCGGCAAGGACCGGCGCGGATTCTATTCCAGCTTCCAATATGTGACGCTGATCGCCGGGCAGTTGGTGGCGATCTGCGTGCTGCTGCTGCTCCAGTCGATCCTGACCGAAGGGCAACTGGACGCATGGGGCTGGCGCATTCCCTTCGCCATAGGCGGGGCGCTGGCAGTGATCGTCTTCTGGCTGCGGCGCGGCCTTGCTGAAACCCAGAGCTATGAAGTCGCAAAGGCCGAAGGCGCGCCCAAGTCCGGCTTCATCGAACTCATCACCAACCATCCGCGCGAAACGCTGACGGTGATGCTGCTGACCGCCGGCGGCACGATCGCCTTCTATGCCTATTCCATCTACATGCAGAAATTCCTGGTCAATACGGCCGGCTTCGGTCGTGAAAAAGCGTCGGAAATCAATGGGATAACATTGTTTATTTTCATGCTGTTGCAACCGGCGGCCGGCGCCTTGTCCGACCGGATCGGGCGCAAGCCGCTGATGATCGGCTTCGGCATCATGGGCGTGCTCTGCACCTATCCGATCTTCGCCACGCTGGCGGTGACGCGCGATCCGCTGGTCGCCGGGCTGCTGGTGATGGCGGGCCTGGTGATCGTCACCGGCTATACCTCGATCAACGCGGTGGTGAAGGCCGAGCTGTTTCCCGCGCATATCCGTGCGCTCGGCGTGGCGCTGCCTTATGCGCTCGCCAATACCTTGTTCGGTGGCACGGCCGAGTTCGTCGCGCTCTGGTTCAAACAGTCCGGGATGGAATCCGCGTTCTATATTTATGTCAGCGTTATGATCGCGATCTCGCTGACGGTCTATGTCCGCATGCGCGACACCAAAGCCCATAGCCGCATCCTGGAGGATTGAGATGGACGAGGAGGAATACCTCCCATCGATCCTGTTCATAATTTAACATAATATATATTATCGAACTTAAATCATGTAAGCGCCATTTAGAAATGACACACCCCCGCTAGATAGAGATGACACAGTTTGGATCATCGGCGGAGCGCTGCTGTCATGTTCATCCTTCGCGTTGGAGGATGTGCGATAATGGCGGTGCTGGTGATGAGCGATGGCGAGCTTTCGCGTTTCGATACCTTGATGCGCGTGGATCGTGGGGAGCTGCGGCCGACGGATGCGGCGCGGCTTTTAGGCATTGAGCGGCGGCAAATTTATCGGCTGTTGGATCGGTTAAGAGCCGAAGGTGCTGCCGGCTTGGTGTCAGCCAAGCGCGGCCGGCCCAGCAACCGGCGCTATGCCGATGATTTTCGGGAGCGCGTGGTCGCGATCGTGCGTGAGCATTATTATGATTTCGGCCCCACGCTGGCCCGTGAGTATCTGGCCGAACGGCACGATATTCATCTGGCCTGCGAGACGTTGCGCCAGTTCATGATCAAGGCCGGGTTGTGGAAGGATCGCGAAGCCCGGCGCCCTCGCCCATATCAGCCACGCTACCGGCGCGACTGCCGGGGCGAGCTGATCCAGATCGACGGGTCGAAGCACTGGTGGTTCGAGGATCGCGGGCCGCAATGCACCCTGCTCGTCTATATTGATGATGCGACCAGCGAACTGATGCACCTCAAAATGGCCGAAAGCGAGAGCACCTTCGCCTATATGGATGCGACGCGGGAGTATATCGAGCGGCACGGCAAACCGGTGGCCTTCTATTCCGACAAGCACAGCGTGTTTCGGAACGCCAAAGCCAGCGCAGCACGCGGCGATGGCATGACGCATTTCGGACGTGCGCTGGATGCGCTGAACATCGAGATTATCTGCGCCAACTCGCCGCAGGCCAAGGGCCGGGTCGAACGGGCCAATGCCACATTGCAGGATCGCCTAGTCAAAGCGATGCGTCTGGAAGGCATATCGTCGATCGAGGAGGCCAACGTCTTTCTCGACAGCTATATGGCCCGGCATAATGCGCGGTTCGCTCGCCCCGCCTTTGACGTGCGCGACCTGCACCGTCCCCTCGCCCCGCATGACGATTTGCGCTCGATCATGGTCTGGCGGGAGCAGCGGACAGTAACGGCGGCGCTGACGCTCCATTACAACAAGGTGATGTTCATTCTGGAGCCGACAGCGATCAGCAAAGCATTGGCGCGCAAGCGGGTGACAGTGTGCGAATATCCTGACGGTCGGCTGGAGATTGAACATGAGGGCCATGTCCTGCCCTATCGTCCGTTCGATAAGATGCGGCACGTCAACCAGCCTGCTATTGTCGAGAACAAGCATCTGGACGCGGCGCTGATGTTGGCCAAACAGATGCAGGCCATCATGCCGCATCACCGCAAGCGCAATAACGACGCCCCTGCCCGCCGCGACCAGCCCCTGCATCTCTTCCCCGAGCCAGAACCGCCGCCAAAGATTGACCGCCGCAAACTGGGTGGTTCAAAGCTCAAACGCGGTCCCAGGCTCAGTGACGAGGCGTTGCGCGAACGCGGCACGCTCAGCTTCGTGCAAAGGGCATGACCGGGCCCACTGCAGAGCAGCGGGTCCATGGTCCACTACCCCAAGGTCAGCGCATCAGCAGGGTCTGCGCTGCGCTGTGTGGATGGCTCCACGCAGCCCCTGCTGTCCTCAACCCTGTGACATTTCTAAATGGCAGAGATTGTGACTTCTCTAAATGGCAGGAACAAATCGTGTAAGCGGCTGGACTCTAAATCGAAGTGCGAAATCCTAGGATTTATGAGGGTTTGATCCCTTTTCCAGGAAGGCACATGATGAACGGCTATCAGCATCTGGGTTTGGACGAGCGCCGGGATGTTTATCAATTGATGGCCACCGGACGGTCTGTTCGGTAGATCGCGGATGCGCTGGGTCGCCATCCGGCGACGATCTATCGCGAGCTCAAACGCAACCAGCACCTGGACGAGCATCCGCTGTTTCGCGGCTATTCCCCACGACCGCGCAGACCATGGCCAACGGCCGTCTGTCGGAAAAGGAGATCCAGGCCGTCGCCGATTGCCTTAACAGCACACCCCGCAAATGCACGGGCTATCCCACTCCGCACGAGGTTCTGGGAGAGCAGATCGCCCTTCTCAATGCCGGATAAATTTTGCCGTCCTCGGACGAAATGCTACGCAGCACCTCGGATGTCGCGCTTCAAATCGAAATCGCCATCGAATATTTCCGCTCGAAGCGCTTAACGGCGCGGATCTCCGATCCTCCTAAAGTCGCGCCACGGCTCGTCATGCTGCGCTCGAACAAGCCCGCCCCTCCGCCGGTCATCGGGGCCGGCTCCGATGCGGTCACGTAGGCGATCGAGGCCCATTGCGCAGCGCTCCACAGCCTCGCCGACACGCAAAGGGAGAAACCGGTCATGACCCGCATGCTAACCGCCGATGAACTGGCGGGATTTGCCGAGATCATCGACAATATGCTCGTCCTTGGCGATCTCGCGGAGTTGCCGGCCCCGGCGACGAGCAGGCAGCGATCGCGTTCGTCATGGCGATGACCGCGAACGCAGTCGCCGAACTTAATGGCGATCAAGGCATGTCCGACACTCTGACAGCAGCGAGGCAACCTCTTGGCTGATGATCTGCAGGAGCTCGATCGCCTGCGCGGCGAGGCGAGCAAGAGCACGATCTCGCCGATGGTGGCGCGTGACGCGGCCGACAGCCGCACGCCTGGGCCCCCTCGCGCGTCACTGCAGGAACGACCGCAAGACCGCGCGAAGGAGCGGGCCGATGGCCGGACGCTGCCAAACGACCGCGCCATCGATAGCCAGATGCGCGTGGTAGAGGCGGTGATCCGGCGCACGCTGTTCGATAATCGCAAGGCGGTGACGCGCATGATGTCGGTTGCCAAGGCTCACCTCGATGCCCATGTCGCGGCGGGACGCACGGTTCAACCAGCCATGGTCCGCACCGGCGGTCAGACGATGGAGCGCCGGCGCCGGGCGTTCCCCTGCAGCAGCGTCCGCCCAGCCCGTTCGACCCGGTCTCGATCACAAGCCGCCTGAACGCAACCGATCGCGCTGACGGGCTCGAGTTCTGAGATTTGGCAAAAGGTTCGCTCATAACGAACATATTACGGCATCTATAAACTCTCGCTTACCTTTGGTTTATAAATTTGGCTATTCGTTCGTCATGGAAAGACAAAAGCGCCAACCTTTAAGCCAAATGTTGCACAAGCTGGCACCCGGCCTGCTGGTGGATTCCGCTTGGTTGCAGATGCAGGGTGTCTCGCGCACTTCGATCCACGACTATGTCCGCAGAGGTTGGCTCGAGCGCGTCGCATCTCGCGTTTACCGCCGCACCACCGCGCACGGGCCGACCGGCCGCTTGCGCTGGGAGCTGGCGATCATGTCGGTGCAAAGCACATCAGCAGGCACACTCTATATCGGCGGGATGACAGCGCTCGAATTGCATGGCCTTAGTCACTTCGCACGGCTCGGCAATGATCGGGAGGTCCATCTCTACGACCCGGATCACGCGGCCCCTACTTGGCTTGCGACTTTGCCGACTGATGCCACCCTGGTGATGCATCGTCGCGGCCTGTGCACGGATCCGCTTCTTGGCACAGGCTGGCACCGGCTCGATCTTGGAACACGTCGGCTTGGCGCCGCCGTCCCCTCACCCGACGTGAAGGAAGCCTGGGACCATTTTGTGCGGGTCGCCGGCCCAGAGCGTGCCGCGATCGAAATGATGGAAGACGTGCCCACGTCGCTCTCGTTCGATCACGCCGACAAAATCTTCGAAAACCTCGCTACATTACGGCCGCGCCTGGTGACGGCGCTTCTCGAGCAATGCAGCAGCATACGGGCCAAGCGGCTCTTCCTGTTTTTCGCTGATCGCCACGATCATAGCTGGAGCAAGCGCGTTGATCGCAGCCATGTCGAGCTTGGCCGCGGCAAGCGCCAGCTCGTTCGCGGAGGGCGCCTCGATCCTCACTATCAGATCACCGTGCCGGACGCCTTCGCGGCGCGCGCAGGAGACGAGAGCCGATGACCGCGCAGACCTATGTTCGAAGGCCTGGATGCCCAGCGCCGTTGACCAGCCAGCAACAAGCGGTGATCGACGAGATCAACCGCCGCGCGACCCACGCCTAGTGCGCGGCGGTTCCGACATTGCGCTGACAATCGAGGCGTTCGTCCTGGCCGTGATGATGTTCTTCGTCGCGATCAACGGGATCGTCGGCTCGATCGACTGAACAGCGCAACCAATCGACGAGAATGGTCGCTTCATCGCGACACGCTCACCTGGCGAGAAACGGTCCGCCGCCCCGACACCGATCCCACCGCTAACATGACATTATTTTTCGAGTCGACGGTGCGATATTCTGGGCTCCCTGTGCGGGGCGTTGTTCGCCGCCCTATTGGGCTTATTGCGGTAAGCATGGAACCGATGCGGGGTAGCGACCGTTAGATGGTCTCCCCGATATTGCGAAACCACCCTACCCCGCCGACTTTGGCGGGGTATTTTTGAGGCGATCGTTTGAAACCCGACTACCAATACGATCGCGATCGGTCATCGCTCGTTCTAAATGCCCAGGCAATCTTCCTGGCCGCCGTGATGATCTGATCATCGGCCCCAAGGTTTCACAGCCTGCTCCTAACCCTCGCCTTTTGATCTGTCAGGGCTTCAGTCGGTCATCATGCCACTGCTTCATCGTGGAGGGCGCACCGATCAGCGTCTCAATCGCGTGACAGACGTTTATCGCTTCGTCCGCTTCTTCGCGCGCGCATCCAAAATCGCCAGGCACTCTTTCAGCTTCTTTGCAACTTCGACCAGTTCGTTGAGCAAGGTGCGCTCGACATAATGCTCCATAGGACGCCTCCGTGTGCGAATTCGGACGGCACGAGCGCGACGCAACGGATATTAAGCGATGCTGACTGAACTCAATTTGCTCCCCTGATCCATTTCGACAACAACCTTGATCCTGTTTAATCTGATTTTCAGGAACGAGCAGCGCCCTTCCGTATTCTCTCGTCATACGAGAAACAGAGAGGTTCGTCGTGGCCACCCAGCTTGAACATTGGCGCTCGCAATTTCTTCAACAGGATTTTCAGGAGGAGCTGAGCTGTTGGAACAGACAGCGGCTCGCACCTGATTTTCCTGATACAGTGACGCCTTCGCAGCTCGATCGAGATCGAAGCATGCTGCGCTTGGAGCATGCTTTCATGGAAGAGTTGCGCTCACAGGTATCCAGGGAGGCATTAGAAGCGCCAACAGATCCACAGGGATTCATCGTGTGGTTTGAAGGGCTCAAGGCGACAGGGCCTGGGCAACATGACCGATTATTCCCTTGGCTCGCGGAAGAGGCCGACAGAGATGAATTGCGATGGTTCCTGTCGCAGGAGGCGGCCGGCGAAGCAGGATTTGACGATCTGGTCGCAATGACGCAGGTCAAGCTGCCCGCACGAGCAAAGCTAGAGCTGGCACGCAATTACTGGGATGAGATGGGTCGCGGCAATCCCAAGGGAATGCACGGTCCGATGTTGGGTCAGCTGATCGAAATACTCGAACTCGATACTCAGATTCATAACACCGTCTGGGAGAGCTTGGCCCTCGCAAATGCGATGACGGCGATGGCGGCCTCGCGATGCTACGCATGGCACAGCGTAGGCGCCTTGGGCGTGATCGAACTTACGGCACCCGATCGCTCGGCTCATACCGCCAAGGCCCTGCGCCGCATTGGTCTTTCAGGCTCGGAACGCCGATATTTCGATCTGCATGCCGTTCTCGACGTGAAGCATAGCCGAGACTGGAATGATGAGGCTATCCGACCGCTTGTCGAAGAGGATCCTCGCCGGGCGACAGCAATGGCGGAAGGTGCGCTTATCCGGTTATATTGCGGCGCACGCTGTTTCAGCCGCTATCGCGCTCATCTTGGAGTGGCATGATGAACCGATCCATTCTGGTGGTTGAGGATGATCCCGTCATCGCACAACTCCTTGTCGAAATGCTCGAGCAAGCCCATTATGTTGTAGATGGCCCCCATGCCACTTTGTCCGACGGTGTCGAGGCAGTGGCTAGAAACATGCCTGCGGGAGCGGTTCTGGATATACGATTGAAGAGAGAGGATGTAGGTCTCCTGGCAGACGATCTCGAGCTTTACGACATCCCCTATCTATTTTGTTCTGCGTCATTCGATCACCCCGCCGTTGCGAAGCATCCGGCCGCGCCTCTCATTTTAAAGCCGGCACTGCATATGTGGTTGATCCCGACGTTGCAGCGCATTCTTCACTGATGATCATGGAATCAACGATCGGTTGACGAACCGGTTAATGATCACCTGACTTCGATTTTCCGGAACTTTCCCAAATATTCGTTACCACCCGGCCCCGCGCTAGGTTTCGTGGACAAAGGGTATCCATTGCAGGGCTGAGACGAGATTGACGAAGCCGAGGTAGGACTCTTTGGTTTTGTCGTATCGAGTTGCGATACGCCGCCAGTTCTTGAGTTTGTTGAAGAGGCGTTCGACAAGATTGCGCCAACGGTATTTTTCGCGATCGTGTGGGATTGGATCGCGCCGATTGCTTTTGGCGGGAATGACAGCCTCAACGTCAGCATTGGCCAATTCCTCGCGGATGGCATCTGCATCGTAGCCCTTGTCCGCCAACAATGCCTCGATCTTATGAGCAATCAAACGGAACAGCGGGCCAAAGCCTTGGATATCGTGGCTCTGGCCCGGCGTCAGGACAAAGCCGAGCGGTCGGCCTTTGGCATCGCAGCGGGCGTGGAGCTTTGTGCTGAATCCGCCTCGCGATCGGCCAAGCGCCTCGGTTTCCTGAGTCCCTTTTTTATGCCGACGGCACAATGATGTGCTCGGACCACGGTGCTGTCGATCATGTCCGCAGTGGCATCACGAGCCACCATTTCGCCCAGTGTCTCGAGCATCGCCTCGAACACCCCGGTCGTAACCCAGCGCCGGTAGCGGCGGAAAACGCTGTTCCACTTGCCATATTCATCCGGCAAGTGGCGCCATTGCGAACCTGTGCGGGCGATCCACATCATGCCTTCGAAATACAGCCGGTTGTCCTGTGCTGGACGACAGCCACGACCACGCTCAGATGGCAGTAATGTGCCGATGATCCCCCACTCGTCCTCCGTCAGCCCAATACGCTCGCCCAACGCCACCTCCAAAAGGCAGCCTTGAATCAACGCCCGATCCTGCTGTCAACCTTTGTCCACGAAACCTAGCGTGGAATGGCGAGGAGGGCCGATACCGGTCCCCCCGTCAGGGTAAAGGCGCATTCGCCCTCCAGCAGCAGGCAGTCGCCCTTTTCCCATGACAGACCATTGACTTTGCCTGCGCTGGTCAGCGGCGTGAACCACAGCAGCTTGCCGTCTGGCACGCTGACACTCTGATCTTGGTTCCAATGGACTAGATCGAGCGAGAAGGGTGCTGCGCTATCAGCAATCAGCCGGGTTTCGCTACCTAGCGGCGCTTCGACCAGGACATGCTTGTAGGGGGTCAGGCGGCTGACCTCCACGCCCTCGTCTAGATGCAGTTCGCGCGGGCGGCCATAGTCGTAGAGGCGATAGGTTACGTCGGCATTCTGCTGGATTTCCACCAGCGTTATGCCCGCTCCGATCGCGTGAACAGTGCCGGCCGGGATAAAATAGCAGTCGCCGGGCTTCACCGGTTTCCAGTCAATCCACTGCTCCAGCGACCCGTCCTGCGCGGCGGTGCGGAACTGGTCGGGGGCCATGGGGGCGGTCAGGCCGATGCCCAGCGTCGCGCTCGGCTCGCAGTCGAGGATGTACCAGATTTCCTCTTTCCCGCGCAGTAGCCCCTTGTCCACGGCTTGCGCGTCGTCGGGATGGACCTGAATCGAGAGGCGATCGCTGGTGAAGATATATTTGACCAACAGGGGTAGGTCGCGCCCGTCGGCGCTTTCGAACCAGACCTCCCCGACTTGACGGCCTGCACCAGCAGCGGCAAAGATCGACGGAAGGTCAGTACGGCCCCACGGCTTTTCAACATAATGAGGCTTAAGCTTTTGCATCGACAGGATATCCAATGACTAGACGGAGGGTTTCTCCTTAGTCAAAGCATCCCTGTCAACAGGAACCGGCGCAGATAGTGGTCGTAATCCGACTTCCCGAGCTTATCGCTCCCCTGTTCCAGTTGCGGGCCTTCGATGAAGCCCTGACGATAGGCAATTTCTTCGCGACTGGCGATCTTAAAACCATGACGGTTTTCGAGGACGCGGACGAAGTCGGCGGCGTCGAGCATACTGTCGAGCGCAGCAATACCAAGCCAGGCATAGCCGCGACCCATGATTTCGGCATGGAGTTCGCCCCGCTCGAAATAGACGCGGTTGACGTCGGTGATTTCCAGCTCGCCGCGTGGCGAGGGCTTGAGGTTCGCGACAATGTCCACGATTATTTGTCATAAGAATAGAGACCCGTCACTGCCCAGATGGACAGGGGTCTTCCGGGCTTGCCTTAATCGTGAAGGCCCTCATTTTGTTATCGAATTTAATCAGGCCATAGCGTTCCGGATCAATTGACATGATAGGCGAAGGCGCTTGCACCGCTGCTGCGCGACGCGGCGCTAGCGATTAGCTCGGCGATTTCGATTTGAAGCGCGACATCCGAGGTGCTGCGTAGCATTTCGTCCGGGGTGGGGCGAGCCCCACCCCGGACGGCAAAATTTATCCAGCCTTGAGAAGGGCGATCTGCTCTCCCAGAACCTCATGCGGAGTGCGATAGCCCAGGCATTTACGGGGTGTGCTGTTAAGTCGATCGGCGACGGCCTGGATCTCCTTTTCCGACAGCAGCGCAAGGTCAGTGTGGGAGGGCAAGAAGCGCCGTATCCGGCCATTGCAATTTTCCACACCGCCTTTTTGCCAGGGTGCTGACGGCAAGCAGAAATAACTGGTGATGCCGAGCCTGTTTCGCAGTGTCGCAAAGGCGGCAAATTCCGTGCCGCGATCGAAGGTGATGCTTCGTCGGAGGGAAGGGGGCAGAGCATGCAAATGCCGATCAATGCCAGCCATGACACCGGCGGAATGGCGGCTCGGATTACGCACGAGGAAAGTGAAGCGGCTGCAGCGTTCGACCAGCGAGGTGAGGTTGGCTTTGCCATACTCCCGCCTGAAGATCAGGAGATCGCCCTCCCAATGTCCAAAGCTGCTGCGATCCGCGATTTCCTGTGGCCGTGCGCCGATCGTGTTAGCCAGGGGAATATGGAGACCGCGTGGCTTTCGACCATAGCGTTGCCGGCGCGAACGGCGGGCCACGGGAAGATGGCGCCACAGCTTCTGGTGCCGCCCATCAGGTCCATAGACATATTGGTAGATGGTTTCGTGGCACACCGCCTCGCGGATACCCCGGTGACGGCGAAGATAGCCCGCAATCTGTTCTGGCGACCAAGCTGCCGACAAGCGATCAGCGATATAAGCGGCGAGTTCCGGCTTGCGGGCGATCTTGCCGCCGCGCACGCGACGCCCGCTGGCCATGGTCTGTGCTACCGTCGGATAATAGCCTCGAAATAGCGGATGCTCATCGAGATGACGGTTGCGCTTGAGCTCCCGATAGATCGTCGCTGGATGGCGCCCTAGGCCGCGTTGACAAAGTGTGGCAACCATCTGCGAATGGCGGCGAGGTTCAGGAAGCTTGCGAAGGATAGGGCTGTTTTGTCGTAACGGGTTGCGATCCGGCGGAACTGCTTGAGTTGGCCGAACATGCGCTCGATGCGGTTGCGGTCACGATAGCGGCGGAAGTCGCAGTGAATGGGTTCGCGGCGATTGGCCTTGGGCGGGATGATCGGCAGGATGCCGTGCATCAGCAGATTTTCGCGGACAGCATCACCGTCATAGCCCTTGTCGGCCAACAGCGCCTTGGGCTTGGCGACGGGGATCGCCATCAGGGCATCGACAGCGCCATAGTCGGACGCTTCACCGCCCGTCAGGATGAAGCCGATAGGGCGTCCCTGATTGTCACAGCGGGCGTGGACCTTGCACGTAAAGCCGCCGCGTGATCGACCAAGAGCCTGCGCAAAGGCCCCCCTTTTCCGCCCACCGCCGATACGTGGCCGCGGACTATGGTGCTGTCGATCATATGCTGCCAGTCGTCGGTCAGTCCCAATTCCACCAATGTCGCCAGGATCGCATCCCACACGCCTTGCTCGGCCCAGCGCCGGAACCGCACATAGACTGAGTTCCACAGACCATAGCGTTCGTGCATATCCCGCCACGGACAGCCGACCCACAAAACATGCAGCATGCCGTTGAGGAACCGCCGGTTATCATGGGCAGGACGGGACTTGCGACCGCGCTCCGATGGCAGCAGTCCCGCGATCACATCCCATTCCTCATCCGTCAGATCGCCCCGGCCCATCGTCGCTCCTCGCAAAGAGAAGCTCTGAATCAGAAATCAGGCCGATTGGGAATCCACTTTGTCAACGCGACCTAGTGCATCCGCGATTTGCCGAACAGACCGTCCGGTCGCTACCATCCGATAGATATCGCGCCGTTCGTCCAAACCCAGATGCTGATAGCCGTTCATCATGTGCCTTCCTGGAACGGGGATCAAACCCTTATAAATCCTAGGATTTCGCACTTCGATCTAGAATCCATCCTCGGGTGGGCCGTGGCCAGGATAAATATCGTCGCCCAAGATCGGCGGCGCACATGATCATATGCGGTTGCGGGCATTAAGGCAGTCTCTAGGATGGACTTCTGCGACAAAGTTGGGGTCGATTATGTATTCGGCCTTCCAACGAACGCCGCGCTGCGCGCAGATACAGTCATCGTCACGGCCGCTGAAACCTGAAATTCCGCCTATCTATTTCGAAGAGCCCATTGATATTGCTGAGGTGAAAACGCCGACGGTGGCGCTTGCCCATATCACCTAGTCGTCCTAAGATCTCGATCGAACATACCAGACCCCGCGCCCTCCACCTCCGTGCGGGCTGAGCATTTCTTTCTTTGGCTTGAGCGAGTTATGATTAACAACTTTACAAAGATCGTCCCGGTCATCCTCTCTGGAGGATCGGGCACCCGGCTCTGGCCCGTCTCCACGCCTGAACGCCCCAAGCAGCTGCTACCCTTGACGGGGGACCAAACCATGCTGCAACTGACCGCAGAGCGGATCGAAGGCTTTGACGCCGCTCCAGTCGGTCGCACAATCCTAGTTTCCAACGCGGCACATGCTGAAATCATCGATGAACAGCTGCGCCAAATCGGGATTGAAGACTATCGGGTCATCCTGGAGCCTATCGGCCGCAATACTGCGCCGGCGATCGCCCTTGCCGCGTTGGAGGCGCAACCGGACGATGCTTTGTTAATCATGCCGAGCGATCATGTCATCGCTGACTTACCCGCATTCCACAAAGCCATTGCGCAGGCGATGCCGCTGGTCGAACATGGGTGGCTCATCACTTTTGGTATCAGGCCTGAAGGCCCAGAAGTCGGCTACGGCTATATCCAGATGGGGCAATCCTGCAGCGATGCTGTTCATGAAGTCGTGCGCTTTGTGGAAAAGCCCGATCTTACCAATGCACAAAGAATGTTGGCGGAGGGCAACCATGCCTGGAACGCGGGCATCTTCCTGTTTCGTGCCGATACCTATTTGGCCGCACTCGAACGACACCGGCCCGATATGCTGGCGGCGGTCAGCGCATCGTTAGTGGAAGCCAGGCGGGAAGGCGCACATATCTTTCCCGATTCCATAGCGTTCCAAGACTGTCCGTCGGATTCGATCGACTATGCGATTATGGAACGTGAAAGCAAAGTCGCCTGCGTACCCGTCAGCATGGGCTGGTCGGACGTCGGCAGCTGGGACTCCCTTCATGCGGTCAGCGCCCGCTGCGACAATGACAACGCCGTACGCGGTGATGCGCTGCTGCTGGGCGCGAACAATTGCCTGGTCCACAGCGACGGACCGCGCGTCACCTTGGTCGATGTCGACGATCTGATCGTGGTGGTGTCCCAAGGCAATGTCATGATCCTGAAACGCGGAGAGTCTCAGAAAGTGCGCAAAGTGACCGAGGCTCTGAAGGCCACGGCTGCTTCGATCGCTAACTGATCCCTTTTGGAACGCCGGCACCGGACGCAGGCACGAGAGACTTATGATCCAATCCGTTTCTATCGCCGATCTAATGAGTCAGTCCGGCGTCGCCTTTGGTACCAGCGGTGCGCGAGGCTTGGTCAGTGCGATGACGGACCGGGTCTGCTTCGCCTATACCTGCGCTTTCCTCCAGCACCTTGCCGACATCGGCCAGTTCGGACCAGGACGGCATGTGGCAATCGCAGGCGATTTGCGGCCTTCCAGTCCCCGCATCATGGCGGCCTGCGCGGCGGCGGTACGCCATATGGGGGGAACTGTCGATAATTGCGGCTTCGTGCCTTCCCCGGCAGTCGCCGCCCATGGCTTCCGTCAAGCCATTCCGTCACTGATGGTAACCGGCAGCCACATTCCCGACGACCGCAACGGCATTAAGTTCAACCGCACTGACGGTGAGGTGCTGAAGCCAGACGAGCTGTCTATTCGAGCCCAAAGCGTGGTCCTGCCTGATCTGTTCGACGAGGCGGGGATGCTGAAGGACACGCAGCCTGTCGAACCCGATCTGGATGTCGCGACAGCATATGTCGCACGCTACTTCGATGTCTTTGGCCCCCGAGCTTTGAAAGGCATGAAACTTGGCATCTACGAACATTCAGCTGTTGGCCGGGACATACTGGGCGCATTGGTAAGCGCGCTGGGAGGGGAAGCTGTGTCACTGGGGCGGTCAGAGCGCTTTATCCCCGTCGATACTGAAGCCGTCCGTCCAGAAGATCAAAAGCTTGCGCGGCAATGGGCTCGAGAATTAAAACTGGATGCAATTTTATCGACAGACGGAGACTCCGATCGCCCACTGCTAGCCGACGAAACCGGCGCCTGGATGCGCGGCGACATCCTAGGAATTTTGTGCGCACGGGCATTAGGTATTGATGCAATCGCGACACCTGTCAGCAGCAATAGCTCAGTTGAACTTTCCGGCCTCTTCAAAATCGTCCGACGGACACGGATTGGCTCACCTTTCGTGATCGAAGCGATGAATGGCCTTGTCGATGAGGGGCCGACCGGCGTCTGCGGTTATGAGGCAAATGGCGGCTTTCTCCTGGCGACCCCTGTCAAGATTGGAAGCCAAACGCTCGCAGCCCTACCAACGCGCGATGCCGTATTGCCCATCCTGGCCGTGCTGGTCGACGCCCAGCGTCGAGGCGTAACGCTATCGAAGCTACAGGCCCAGTTACCGTCCCGTCATACATTCAGCGAAAGACTGCAAAATTATCCGACAGCGCACAGTCAAGCTCTAATCTCGCATTTGGAGCGCGGTAGCGAGGCCGAGATTTTGGAACGGCTGACAGCCATATTCGGCGATTTGGCCGGCGAGGCCGATGGGATCGACCGGACGGACGGTTTGCGTATCCACTTTGCGGGGGGCGACATCATCCATCTGCGCCCCAGCGGAAATGCGCCAGAGCTTCGTTGTTACACTGAAAGCGACACTGCGGAACAGGCCGAATTTCTTAACGAAAAAACATTGATATTAGTTAAAAGTATGGCATTGCAAGTTTGATTTATAAATAAAAAATATATCATATTAATTGAACTATAGTTTTATTTATAGGGGCAAGAAAAAGGGGAAAATTAATGATTGCAGACCCTCGTTCGGTTGTCCAGTCGTTACCTGGCGGCGTGGTCAAATCCGCAGTTCGTGCTTGTCCGTCGTCAGAACATTCGGCACAACTCGCGGCGTAGATTAGCGGAGTGCGGACCTCGTCAGGGGGTTGATGTTAGGCGGCGAACTTGCGGTGCTGCAAGCGCCGATGTTCGATGGTCTGTCGC
>JAESGL010000344.1_pt1 | contig 27179 bp, 7 predicted proteins | sample 9269711 | NCBI WGS metagenome assembly JAESGL01 (sample SAMN14515918, study PRJNA621676) | algae metagenome | isolation source: Kastovskya adunca ATA6-11-RM4 and co-occurring heterotrophs from soil and... | place: Chile: Atacama Desert | collected 2011-06-27
GGTCAGTAAGTCTCTCTTGTTGAGTCTGCATAAGTAAATGAGTTTAGTCGCTTTTATTCTTACGCAACTGACCCTCTTTTTTATGCCCTCTTCAAAATTTAAACATGATCTTACCTGATTCCTTGCTCCGAGATAAAACCTTTCAGAAATTCCAACTATGTCTTTCTGAGGATTCGGACTTCTTTTACTGCACTTGAAGAGCTTATTCCTTAGCACGCCTATATTTAGATTTTATGAGCCTTTTCATCGTTTTATGCTTGTAGCAAGACATGCCTGTTGTTTAGCAACAAGTATAGCGATATAAGGGCTGGTTCAGGTAAATAAAAAGTAGGATGCTGATCAGGTGTGTACCAGAAAACAGCATCAAGCCAAATAAAGGAGGAGGGGTATAATCTATATGGTGTTAAGTTAAAATTTCTAATTGAATTGTGCAAGAATTGCAAAGATTTTAATCTTGATCCGGTAAATCTTCCCTTAACCCCCCGCTTGACATTTCATACCTCGCCTGATATAAATATCAATCTAATGCTGCTGAACTCACGAAGGCTTTAGAATTGGCTGTAATATTTTATTATAGAGCATACAGGCTATTGTTAGTGAATTTGATGGCGAGTCATGCTTGGCAAGGCCTGTTCTCTAAAGACATGAAAGGTTGAAACTTAATATTGGCTTAGTAGTAGTACCCATTTAACTTGAGCTACCAACATCCATCGCACACCTACTGGCCAAATCTTAGAGAAAAACTTAAAATAATTTTTGAAAGCAAAAATATAGATGTGAGTTGCCCCTTGTTAACAACAGGCTTTAAATAGGTGATAAATGTTAATCATTAAATTAAAGAAGTAAAATAAGGAGAGATACTTTTTAATATCTATTGATTTTATATATCTTTCAACACCTGATAATTGCTACTTTTTACTGCTCAAGTCCTTTTTTGCCCCCTTTGGGTGCATGTTTATTTTTACTTCTTCAAGCCTACTCTTCTTCTGCTAAACGGGTTTGTGCCCCTTAGTGCCCCTTAGTGCCCATTTGTAACTATACCTATGTCTAAACGCACGAAAATTCCAGGTATCGATGCCTTATTTTTTAATGAAGCTACTGCCGTACCCATTCGCGCCGACAACGCTGCGGAGCAGAAAGAAGCTGTAGGAGCCATACAAGAATTACTGACTTGCCAGGGGTATAATGGTATGCCCAGCAAAAAAGAACAGGCATATGGGCTCTTCGGACCCAAAACCACCAAACATTTGAAACATTTTCGGCTTAGTCATAAGCTGCAGAAACCAGACGACCCTGTGGAGGTAGATCGAAAAACTTTAATTCATTTGGTGCAAAACCTAGCAGAGTCCCCCAGATCTTCTATTCCCTATCTGGCGCTTTCCCTCGAAATTGAGATTAACAGTTTAACAAACATCCTTTCTTTTATTACCATGGCAGAGGGGGCTGGCAAATTTGCTGCCTTCAATGACAATACAGATAAGCAAGGGTTATCCTATGGAATCATTCAGTGGGCACAAAAGAAAACACGCCTGACAGATATTCTGCTTGCGTTTAAAAATGAGCAGCCAGCCTTGTTTTCAGCGGTATTTGGTGCTTCGGCTTCAGGTATGATAGTGCATACCCAGAAGCCATTTGGTGGGGTTCATAAAGATACTGGCATCAGCACAGATGATGATTTTGATCTGATCAAAGAGCCTTGGAAAAGCAGGTTTAAAAACGCTGCATTACAAAAGCCACTTCAAAAGATACAGGTTAAAATTGCTCAAGCAGCCTTTAGACAATTGGTCACTGGTTTTAAGAACTACGCTCATAAAATTAGGTCGGAACGCGCCTATGGATTTATGCTTGATCTTGGCAATCAGCATGGCCCCACGGGTGCCAGAAGTATTTATAAGGCTGTAGTTACAGAGCTAATGACCGAAGACCAGGTCTTGGAGGCACTCAGTAAAGAATCTGTGAAAAGAGTTAAGGCGCTTTACCCGCCGAAAGAAGGAGAGGTGGAAAGTAAAGAGGTGATTTCTACCCGAGACAGGCGCGAATTTTTCCGTACCACCACGCTCTTGTCGAACGATGATTTTAATGAAAACTAACAATTAGCTATCCACCAATGTCTACAGCCCGCATTCTGCTTTATAAAGATACGCTCAGCAGCTTTTATCTCAATGGAAACAGTAAGGAGGATACTGTTCAGGCCAACTCCCTTCATTTGGTGACTAGCGCGGGAGGAGCCCGTAGTGAGGAATCTTTTGTTTTAGCAGAAGATGGGTTTAACATAGATAAAGAACATCTTGCCCTCCAAGATAATGCCGAAGGGGAAACCTATCAATTTAACCTGCCACAAAGTCTGAATGTAATTTTAAGCAGTAGTTTGCTGGTGGACACTGCAAATAATAGCTTTAGATTTTTAGGAAGGGATTTCTCGATAGATGCAGGCTACAGCGCTACTTTAATCCTTCGCCTAACTGTAAATCCTGCACTTGAGCTCACACCCTCTGCAAGCTTGCTTTTATGCGGCCAATTTCAGTTAGATGCCACCGAAGTTGGCATAACGTTAATGCCCGTTTGCCTTCAATTGAATCTTGATCAACTGTTTGCTGGCGCAGCCCAAACCAGTATGCCTTCTTTGCAGATTGGCTTACCCGATTTTGGTTTAAGCCTTCCAAAGCTGAACCTGAACTGGAGTTTTCCAAGATTACCCGATTTACCCTTCAGCTTTTCCCCAAACACCATAGCTGCTGCCGACTGGCCCGTGAAAATATCTTGGAAGTCTGCCAGGGTACGGCAGGATAATGATAAAATTGTTCTGGATCTGGTTGGATTGAAGCTGTACGGAGATTTTCGAGCTATTGAAGGAGACCTGCACCTGGTGTGGAAGGACCATGAAGTGCTGGAGGCAGAAAGTTACTTCGATCTTTATCAGCCTGATTTTCAGCATACCCTCCGTTTGCAGTTTGATGCTTGGTATTTTGATGATGACTGTTTATTTATCCGCTGGAAAAAGGGCCAGATAAACAACTGGTTAAAACTACTATCGCCCGACCTAGCGGACAAGATAGATGCTGAGGCTGATATTAGTTTTAGACTCCTACGTAATAATGGAGAATTGATGGAAATCCGTTTGGATTGGAAGCCAGGTACAGCACGTGAATTTCAATTGCCTGGCGTTGCCATCACACTGCCTGCCGAGACGCTTTATTCATTGGTTTATTATAAGGACAAAGAGAAAGCTGATAAAAGACTGGCGTTTGTTGTCACTGAAAAGGCTGAGCAAAAAATCATAGCCAAAAGTTCCTTTGCCTTTAGCCGTGGCGAAAAGCATCAGGCAGAGCGGGAGCTTCACCCTGATCAAGATTTAGATAATGAAGAGCCTACAAATAAATCCTTTCTAACCCTTGAACTTACCGCAAAAGCAGAAATAGCAGGTGTAAGTGTTGCCTTACTTGATATGCCCCTGAATGGTGGCGCCTCATATTATTTTAAGCAGTTAAAAAATACAATAGAAGCGTTAAAGCTACCTGCCCAAGAATTACCGGAATTGGCGGTGGTGCCCCCTGAAGACGAGCCCGAGCAGGAATATCCTTTCAATCTTACTCCATTCTATTCCCGGCACTGCCCTGCCACAAGTATGGAGCTAACGTCTTTGAAAGCAGATCACTGGAATGTTTCCTTAACACTGCCCCACATCAAACTGCCCTTCCTGCAGGAGGGTGGCGGTCAGTTTATCCAGGTGTGGCTAAAAGAAAAGGAGATAGGTCTTCCTGAGGTTAAATGTGTGCTGGGGATTAAACTTCAGATTTCCCCCACATTGGTAGGTGAAACTGAAGCGCAAGCTACTTTTGATCTGGAGCGAATGGCCTTCAAGGTAGAAGGGGGGAATGAAATTTCTTTCAATAGTAAGACAGGCCTTAAAGGAGAACATTTAGGGCTGCAGTGGGAATTTAAGCCTAATGCAGAGGAAAGGCTTTTTACCCTGGTAACCGAAAACAAAAATTACCTGCTGCGGCAAGCTGAAAATAGTGTGATTACCATTACCTATCCTCAGATTGGTGCTGCCGGAGAACCGCTTATTTTTGAGCTGCGTGACTTTGCGCTTACCCCAAAAGGCGTAAACGCAAAAGGCCGGGTGCTGCCAACGCCAATCAAACTTGGGGGTTTAAATACCCGTTTCCGCTTTACCGAAGGAGAATTTACCATTCTGGAAAACAGCATCAGGGATTTCTCTATTAGCGGCTCTGGGGCGCTGCCACCTAAACTGGTAGGAGAGGCCACAGCAGATATTGCCCTTCAGTTTAGGGTGAATGACAACAAGAAGCTGGAGATTGTTTCGGGTATGGCCAGGCTGCGTGGCGAGAAGTTATTGGACTGTAAGTCAACGCGCTTTCAGTTTGCTGTGGATGGGCTGGGACTGAAATTTGTGTATGATGGGCGCTATCATTTTTACTTTACTATTACCGGTAAGGCAAAATTTGTTCCGCTGGCTGGAGACGATTCTGAAGGACCACTGGCATGGCTTCCTGGCATTGAAATGCAGCTGCTCGAATGCCCCCTTACCAGCGATGTTAGTGTACTGGGCAAGCACGTAAAATTTTTGGTTGACATGCCCAAGAAGCCCTCCTTTGCCTTTCTAGGATGCTTTAAAATGGAGTTAAGGGGCATAGGTTTCGTGCCTCAGGCACCCATGTTCCTGGGCGAAGCAGCCATGGTGCTTTCGGGCCAGCTAATGTTTGCCGATGGCACTGGTGATGTAATCGATGCAAAAATAGACCTGCACAACCTATATATAGGTCTGCCGGCCCCCGGGAAGGTCTTTCCCCGAATTCATTTTAAAGGCTTAAGTGTAAAAGTTCGTTCAGGCGATGCCTTTAGCCTGGAGGGAGGGGTTGATTTCTTCGACGGAGAAGAAATAGCCCCTGGCATGGTAGCAAAGGGTTTTGCCGGTTTAGGTTCCTTATCTATACAAGGGATGCCTACTTTTACCGCTGCTTTTACTTTTATCCGTGTTAGCAGTGATGGGGGCAAGCGCTTTGTAAAGGCTTGGTTCCTATACGTTCAGGCCGAAAAGTTAAGCCTGCGGGTGCCACTTTTTAATGTGTTCATTCGCGAGGTAGGGCTGGGCTTTGGGTACCGTTACACATTGACCAGCATCAAGAAATCCGATGAATTAGACGACCCCGCTGCCCTGATCAAAGAATTACGGCGCCCTTCACTGACACAGGGAGAGTTATCGCGTAGGGATCAGTGGCAGCCCATGATAGAAGAAGCTGGAAAAGATCCAAGCTGGACAGTGGTGGCCAGAATGATGATTGCACAGAATTCTGCCGCTACAGGCATCACCGACTGGAATCAAAAAAGGGAGGAAAACGTACCCTCCCTTTTCTTGCTGGATGTTGTATTGGCATTGCGCAGCGATCTTACCTTTTTGATGACAGCAAGGGGTTGGCTTAACACCAATTATAATGATTATCGGGTAAAGGAATCGCTGCGTACAAAACCTTTGCTCAGTGGGTTTGTACTGCTTTCTCCCCGCAAAAGACGTTTGCTGGCCCACCTGGCCTCTAATCCGGGAGCCGAATTTGGAGATCATCCGCCTTTGCCGGAATTTCTGAAGAAGGCCATACGCAATAGCTACTTTTCAGCCACCCTGCTCCTGGAGCCAGCGCTGTTGCATTACGAACTTGGCTGGCCTAATCAGTTAAGTTGGGGAGACAAACTTGGACCCATCAGTGCAGAGTTCCGCGGAGGAACCATCTTTCGTATATCCCGCACCGATATTGTATATGGCATTTCATATCAGGCAAGAGGATCGCTCCAGCTGTCGGCTAAGGCGGGTGGTAGTTCCGTAGGAGCCCGTATTTCTGCTACCGCCAATGTGGCTTATGGTGCCCGATACATTGGGGTGATTGGCCTGGTGCAGCCGCTTGAACGCTCGGCGATGTATGGTGCCGTAGGGGTAGAAGTCAATATTGTTTTCCGGGTTGAGTTTTGGCTAAAATTCAGGATAGGATTTGTGAAAATCCGCATCAATCTTAGGTTTAATTTTGCTGTGCAGCTTACTGCCTTGCTAGAGGTTGGCTTTACCGCCAAAACCCTAATAGGTGCCAGTGGCAGAGCAACGGTAGCCATGCGCATCATGGGCCGCAGGCTGCATTTTAGCATTCATGTAAGCATAAATCAAAATGCTGTAGACAGGGCACGTGCTATTACAAACCAGTACCTCAACATTGGACTGGAAGCTGCCGAAGTGCAACCTATACCAGGAACAAATGGAACTGCCAAAAGAGCAGAATTAGCAGCTCCAACTGTAAAGGAGTTTTTTACTGCCCAGAAAGCTGCCAGCACCTACTTCAGAAAAGAGGAAGTCCAAAAACCAAGGCAACTGGAGGTAGATGTGGAGAATACAGCAACAGGAATTTGGAGCAAATCAAATGTATTTGTAACCCCCACGTACTCAATATTTTGCTCCAGGTTCAGGAATAAGACTAACGTAGAAGAATGTTATTTTTTACTCTACCCTAATGATACTCAAGACAAAGAGGGTAGGCAGGGTTTTCTGCCAGTACCTCCCCTTGATGCTTCTAAGGTGGTGAATGACTTTACCTGGCAAATGCCGGCTTCAGAACCTGGTATAAAAATTTATTGCTATGATTCTTTTGCTCCAAAAGAAGCCTGGAAAGAGGTTGATACTAATACAGCACACCAGTGGAAGGTAAACTGGGAGCAGATGCTGGGAAATAATGATGGCGAAAATGGTACAGAAACGCCAAAAGGAATGAGTCTGGAATCGCTATTAAAGACGGCATACCTATTTGAAGAGAAACCTAGCGGAAGAAACCCCACCGAAGAAAATCCTAACGAAGAGCAACCTGTCAAAGAGGAAGATTCTACCGAAGAAAATCCTACCGAAAAGCAACCTGTCAAAGAGGAAGATTCTATAGTACTACTGCCTTTAGCCGATCCAAAAGTGCCGGAAGATGATGGGGATACTGCATTAGAAGATGCCCGCGTGTACAATCCCTCTGATGCCGCTTTTGAAGCCGCTGTCCGGGGGGCTTACGAACAGTTTGAGGGATCTCCTTATTTCCGGCGCGACGAAAATTCCTTTTACGAAGCTAATCTGGCCAATGCTTTTGCGCATAATACCAGTATTTATACCCAAACTGGTGTGCGGGAGCCAGGCCAGGATGAAGTTGATGCTGCGGATCAAACAGAGCAGGCACTGCATATGCGTAGCATGATTGTCAGCCAGATGTTTACTGATTTTCAGCAGTGGGTGGAGGATTCGGCAGATTTAGATAAGATTAAATCTGTTGCCTTTCAGATGGGCCTTGTGTTTAAAACAAGTGGCGGAATACCAGCCTGGCTTTCAGGTTTTCAACAGCAGAATGCTGATGCGAGCTCAAAAGGGAAGATAAAGCAAAGAACTACGATAGTTTCCAATGATCCGGATTCCGCAGAGCAGGAGGTAAAACTCTTTAACCTGTCCCAGCATAGCTATGAACATACTAGCCCAGAATTTCAGCGAGTGCGGCAATACGCCGATGCTGATACCATAGCCATTACTTGGGACCTGAACTGGCCTCAGGAGCTTCTAGAAAAGGAAATCGATGAACAAGGCATTAAAACCTCTGATCCGGAGGAGTTCCTGAAATATTATCTTATTCGCAGGCGTTCGCTGGATACTGCAGAAAGAGAAGCCGAGTTTAAAGTTAAACCTATTGAGGTGTTGAACCTAGCCTCGGCAAGTGGTTTGATGAACCTGAATTTAATGGCAAATACCCTCATCATTACTGGTGATGGTGGCGGATTGAATGTATTTACTCCAGGACAGCCTTTGCGAATAGAGTATAGGGATAAAACCTCACAAGATCTAAAAGTTGCTTATGGTTTTGCCACTGCAGTTGAGGTAAAACAATTAATAGTTGTACTGGATGATACCTATTCAATTGCCGGATTAAATGGACAGGAAAAACGGCATGTAATTGTTCGTGCACAGAAGATAAGTGCTTTAAGACCTCGGTTCAAATTCACTGATAATTTTAATAACGAGCCTCTCCAGGACCAGGCCATGCTTAACAGGCAGGGGAAAAGTTATTTATACACGATCATACCGGTTGATATTTCTGGAAAGCATAGTGCCAGACCACTTAGCACTGTTGCCACCAGAAAAGCAAATTATCCACCTGCTGTTCCTACTGAAAGCGAGTTAAATATCAGATATAAACTTGAACGTAGTGATTTTGTGCCACTCCCGGCAGAAAGTGTCCTCAAGACTCCTTTACTGCCCCAATCGATAAAACTTAAATGGACAAAACCTGCGGAACAGCCAAATCGGCCTCGGGTTGCCATTGACCAATACAACTTAATTTTCCGCAGGGAAAAAGTACTACCCATTGGTTTTTATGGCGTGGATTCTGAAAGTGAAGGGAATGTAACCGAAGGTTTGCCAAATAGTAATGCACGAACATTACGTACAGACCTTGTTTTATCATTCAAAGCAGAGGATAAAGAGAGTCCAGGCATTTTAGATGTAACCGCAAGGGTAATGAAGGAGGTAATAGGAGAGAATAGCCAATGGAAGCCGGAGGCATGGCGTGTATTTCTGCAAACAGTGGGTGAAAATGGCGTTCCTTCCATGCTGGTTCCAGTAAAAATAAATTTACGATTTGAAAGTCAGGAGACTTCTGAAGCAGCGGAAAACAAATGGGTTGAGCGTCAGCCTGCCTTACTTGAATGGATAACCAGGCCAATCCTGAAAAGGATGATCAAGCCCGAAGACGAGCAGGCGGATGTTGATTTTGCAGCCTTTCCCATGCCCTATCTAGCTGAACAGGAAATCAAAGATTTGTCGCGTTTAGCAGGTAAATCCTTTGATCGCTTACTCACTTTCAATAAACACCCGCAGCAACTGCGCACCGTAAGGCTGCGCTGGAATCAGGCTCCCAGCAGCCAGCGGTCATATCCTGTTAATCTACAATCAGCTTATCAGCTTTATGAGTATGACCTGGATGGCCATACAGCTAAGGCTGTAGACAATCCCGGAATAGATTTTCTGGAACAGATACGTCGTATTCAGGAAGTAGAGCTCATCCCAGCAGATGCCCTTTATCTTAATCCTGCCAATACTAGTGTGGCTAACCAATGGGAAGCCTGGTATCCCAGCATGGTCAGGCGTTTTAAAGTGCAACAGGAGACATCAGGCAGCACTGCCCTTAAAATTCCAGTAAAAAACTCGAAATCCGATTTTGCACCCTGGTATTCCTGGAGAGAATCATACCTCGACTGGGTTGACGATGGTAGAATGTTTTCTGCAAGTTTTAAAGTAAACTATGACAGCCAAACCATTATATTAGAAGGATCTACCCTCAGGCACAGGCAGTTTAAGCCTGGTGCTTTTGTAAGAATCATTGGTTTTCTGCTGCCTGAAAACAATGGGCTGAAGCAGATCAGCTCCGAGGATCAGGCTGTAAAAGACCACTCCATCAAATTTACCAATAATTCATTCAAAGCTGCTTCTGCTCAAAATGAAACCCTGATCATTACCCTGGACCCGGTTCCTTCACCGATTTTAGAAGAGGCAAAAGTGATTACGGCGCTAATGAGTCTTCATGTGGATGAGCAAGTGGTGCGGATACATGCAGGAGACCTGCTGGCGATGGAGCCGGGAGAATTTATCAGGATTACCGATGAAATCAATCCGCTGAACAATGGGGTAAAACTCATAGATTTTGACCAGTCGGGTGTAGCAGTAAATGAGGTGAGGTTGTCTGGCAAAACCTTGCTTGCCAACACAGAACCAGGCAGTCACATCACTATTGAGCGAATATCACGACCTGCTTTACATCCTTTGTTATTCTTGCTCATTCATGAATTGGAGTCCGATGAGCATGCAGTAGAAATACAGGCTCAACCTACGATGAAAACCGATTCGCTTGAGTTGTTCATGAAGCAAACCAGCGAGGAGCAGGACCCATATGGCTGGAATATTCTGAAACTCTTGGGTTTATCAGTAACCTTTACGATTAGAAACCGGAATACTGGCAGGGTGCTTCCTCCTGATGCTACCTACCAACTATTGAATGATGCCCTTAACAGCCTTCGCAGCAAGGGTTTGATGGAAAAACAGCTGGAAAAACAACTGTTTATTGAATACCTGTTTCAACCAGCGCGGGCTGTAAAACTGGCTTCAGAAGATGTTGTGCCTGTTAAAGCTGATTTGTTAAGTCTTGTTCAGCTCAGCCTGCGGCCGCTGGCAAGACAATTTTATCATTATCATCTCCTTAGCATTCCAAGGAATGGCAACTTAGCTAAGAGTGTTGAGCTTAAGCTAAATTTTAGCACTGAGCATGAGGCAACTCTAATTGAATTAAGTAGATCGGGTGCAGGCATCACCCTTCACAAGGGGGAGAATAAGCTCAAGCTGCATTATCCTGCAGGGGGAGAAATAATGCTGTTACTACGCAGCAAAGTACTTCCAGTGGTTAGCATGGAGGGAGGGCAGATTCTAGCTTTTGAACAACTGGCAATCACCGACTGGTCCAGCCCGCATTTTGACGTTCCTCTTCCATACTGGCAACAACATTTTAGCAACCATGTACAGGTTGCTCCGGCCTGGCACCGGTTTAGCAGTTACATGCACAGGCTCAATTCCATAGCCGAGCCAAAGATCAGTATGCCCCTGCCCAACGACGATGCGCTGCTGCCTGCACTAATGGGATGGTTGCAGCGGTTTTTTGATATGGGGAGTGATTTAGTAAAAGCGTCTACAGGAACTGAAAACACAGATGCCGGTATAAAAGTAGCCACCGCTTATCCAAGAACGCTTTCTCCTGCCGCGCTTACGCCCGATGCTTCCGGCAGGCTCACGTATTATCACAGAATAGAAGATCAGTGGGCCCATGTTTACCGGTATTATTTTTTACCCCAGCACCGTTACGACAAGTTATGGGAGGCTCTGGCCAATTCAGCAGAGTTGTTTGCAAATGAAAAGCTAAAACTGGTTTGGTTCGAGGCGCCCATGGCTGAAGAAGGAGGATTGGATGTAGTGCTCGATCGAATCAAAGCTGTGGAGGCACCACTGGTGCTGTTGTCGGGAAGACTTGACCTGAAAACCAAGGAACATGAACTGCCAAAGCCGGGAAAAGTCTGGGAGGTAGTGATTGCCAAGCATCCAGAACAATCGCTGATAGAGCGTAATAGAACATTGGTTCGTCAACTGGATTACCGGCAGATCTCTCATACCCTGCTTCGTCGATTTGCCTTTGGCGCATCCCTGGCAAGCCTGAACAAGGAGTTGGCATGGGCGCAAACAGCCAAAATACTGGTTCCAGAATACTTGGCTGCTACAGAAAATCCGGCCCTGCCCGAGGGAATGGAACGCCTGGAACATCTCGATCTTAACCATCTGAAACCAGAGGAGCAGCTTTTGCTGGATTTGCCCAGGAGGCTGGGGGCTTTTGCTACCGATGCCCTGATACTGCAATGGGAGTCACTTCCTTTTTACTACGAGCATTCGCTGCTGATTGTGGCACAAACCTCTTTGCAGGTTTCTCCTGTAACATCTGTAGTGCAGCGCGATTTCGAATACAAAACTCCGGAACCCCGTGCTTCTCTAACAGTTTCCGAAGAAATATTTAACGGTAAGCCAGAGCGGGTGCTAGCTCTTAGCATCAGGTTGAACAATTATTGGGATGCTTTGCCCGAGGATGCCCAGAAAAGATGGCCCGATGAAAATCCATCAATATATAGGCATTTGATCCATGCCGCATTGCCAGATACCGATGTAGCGTATCAGATTGGGCTGGCAAGCACGGGTAGAAATACTGAAGCACAGGCAGAATTTTACTACGACTTACAGGATAATCAGCCGGAACCAACAGGAGGCACTTATTATAAAGTCATGCCCTTAGGGAAAGGTGAATTGATCGCTGGCATCAAGGGCTTTGAAACAGATGGGCTTAAGGTTTTTAGACTTAACACCTACCTGAGAAAAACCAATGCAATTCAGTTACCCAAACGCCATGAGGTGCAAAACGTTAATGGCGTTCAGTCCGGATCAAACGGAATCATTCAACTGCCGACTGGTGATTTATCGCTCAAAGGCTACCATGAACAGCTGCTGCAGCTCTTTCCTGGATTACAAATTTTGCTGAGTCAAACAAATGTACACGAAGGAAAATACCGGCTTAAGCGGTATATGGCTGTGGTGGCGCTTTCAGCAAAACCTGCACTTCCAACTGAACTTTCTGGGAAGTTAAGCTATCTCCAACTCAATGGCAGGCTTTACCTAGCAGCGCTTTCGGGACTAAATGAAGGGGAACTGGAGACTTTAAGGAAATTCTTTGCCGCTTCGCCGGATCAAGTGAATATAGAACGCTTCTGCAATGATATCAGCAATCGCTTGGTATTTGAAGAGTACAGTGCAGCCTGGACCAGCAGCCAGGCAATTAGCAGCAGGCATGCTTTTGGAGCAGAAAGTGATCGAATTGAGTTTCCAGCCCCCATGGCCTGTACACTTGTGCTACAGGTTGCCAAAGAGCAACGTACAAAAGTGACACAGGCCCTGCAGAGCCTACTACATACTCCACTGGATGCTTCTATGGCCAACGCACTTAGTGAGCTTATCACACAATTGGGTCTGTCAACTGAAAATGAAATTTCTCTCACCATGCATGCATGCATAGGATTAGAACAGATTGGTGAATTAACCAGCAAAGAAGCATTTACCATTGATACAGCAAGCAAGAACCTGATGTGGCGGGGGTTCATGCGACAGGATCAGTTTGAAGTGTTAGAGCGATGGGCGCTAATTTCTGATTTCGGAGAGACCATCCGCCTCCTGCTGAGCGCTATGCAGGAAAGAAAGGTGGAAGTCCGCTATACGCTGGCAGATCCATCAGTTGTGCCAGGGCCTGTGCCGCAATTACTGGGAACGCGGCTTAAAGTTTATGAGGCCACAGAAGAAGAGGTGCCTCATGAGAGAAAGCTTGTTTGGATAGGCCTGTATTTAAGTGTTGAAGAACACAATGCCATGGTAGCCTACAAAGAAAGTCTTAAAGATGAAGTAAAGCAGGCGCTGGAAACCCTGCTGCAAAGTTTGTCTTCGCCAGAAGAATTCACCACAACCATAAAAATTATGGAACCACAGTGGCAACCAAGACCTCTGGGTGAGCACCTGCCAATTGATCTGCAACCCCACCTTTTAATTGCACAGGGCGAGATAAAAGCTTGGGGTTGGCTTAGCCCGGCTGAAATTGAAGAACTAAGGAGGGTCAAAGCGGAAACTGATCGCAGGGCAATCAATATGTTATTGAAGCAGGTGCAAGGAGTAGGATTGCAAAACGCAAAACTACAGTTAACTGCCAAAAGAGGTACTGCAGGAAATGCTGAAGGCTACATCGATAGCAATTTAGGAGGAACACAAAAATGAAAATATACATTAGAGGTCCGTTGTTAGAGGCGAATCTGCCATTCTGGGAAACAGATCCGGAAGCGGGAGCGGAAATTGTGCAATGGTTTGATCCCGCGAAAATAGAGGGTGGTTTAGATAAATTAAATTCTAATGGGAATTTCTTTGACGAGCACGTTGTCCGTAACCTGTTGATGACGCCCGCTACACTTAACGATAACTCTCCTCAGGAAAGAAAGAAGCGAAAGTTATTCTTACCAGGAACCATGATTGCCCTCTGCAAGATAGATAAGGTGCAGGTCCGATTCGGGAATGATGTAAATCATGTATATGTGTGGGATAACTGGGATGAGAGAGCTAAAAAGAAGCTTGTTTGTTATGCATTGCTACTTTTACAGGCGAATGCTGAAGATTGGAAACAAGGGTTAAGCCCCGACCAAAGCCTTGGTGTCCCTAGGTGCGTGTGCATTGGTGGCGAAATAAATCTTGACCTGCTAAAGGCACATAAGCACAGTCTTGACTACAATTTCACAACGCTCACCCAAAAGAAAATAACAGGAGTTATCAATACCAAGCTTAATGCCAGTGGCTTAGCTTTTGAGGGAAAGGCCTTGTTCGATTGGCAAAAAAAGACAGACAATGAATTTACTCCAGCGGCATTTTGGCTTTCTCCTTTTTTTGGAAATCCTTCTTCAGAAAATAAACAGCTGTACCTGTCGCTCGACTTAGAGCTCATGAGGGCAGAGAAGGATAAATGGCAGCCTTCTTTAAATCGTATAAAAAAAATTTTTGAAGAGTTAGGCGATATTTTTAAGCAGAAAGAAGTAAGTGAGAACGAAGGTGAATTATATTGGACAAGTTTACAATTGTTGAAGCCATCTTCATTACCAAAGTTTTACTGGACCCTTGCTTTATTCCCTACGCCAGATATAAAGCTCAATTTTCTGCCAGGCGATTGGCAGGTGCATATTTCCGATCAAATGCCTGCACAGGCCGATGTAACCCCCAGGTCCATCCTTACCTTCTCCCCAGAAGTTGAAATTGTAACCGCTGGTAATACCATACAAGCACAATTCAGCCATGCTCCGTCTGGAGCAATCAATACAAATGCGCGTTACAGCATCAATGCAAAGCGAAACGAAGCCTATAAATGGACGGAAAGTGTTGAGATTTCCAATGTAAAAATGGGTTACGATGCTGTTGAAGTGGCACATATTCTAAGACAGCAATACAATCTACCCGTTCCAGACAGCGAATATTTTGTTGTTAGCCCTGAGCTTTTATGGGGCTTTGTGCCCCTGTCCAATGGCTGGGCCCAGCTACCGTTTCTGAATGTGAGCGATCAGGAATATCATGCTGCTCAATTGGCCGAAACAGAGAGCGAAGCTAGTAATCTACAGGAGCAGCCACTCCTGGTTGGGGCAGCTGTCTTTGGCAACGATGCATCGGAAACCTACGACGCGAAATCAGGAGAACAGGCCTGGAATGTTACGCTATTAAACGGAAAGGGCTTTAGCGGAAAGTGGGTTTTAGATCCTAAGCGGGAACTAGTAGAACGCAGCCTGACCATATATGAGCCGGAGTTAATATTGAGTGGGTTTCTGAAATTAGGCATTCAGCAGCCTAGTGTACAGGATATTATACCTTCCCTGGATGTTTTCATGGCAGATCTCAAGACCGTGCTCCTGCGTTCCTACCATCGCACCAAGCCCTTTCCTTCTCCTTTTCAACTCAACTTTAGCAAAATTTCCTTTCGAAATTCATCTAAGCTGGAGAAAAAGAAGAACCTCAGCTTTTCTGCACCCGTGCTTGAGCATTGGGCGTTTTCTTATGAAGCCAATGATTTGGAGGCAGTTCTATATCAATTACTAGCTTTGGGACTTTGGCGAAAGATCTGGAAGCAGCTGTTAGACATAGACCAAAAACGCAAATTATTGGAACTGTGGAATCTGAAACCACTGATGTGGTGCAGTCATCCGCAAACACCCCTAATACAAAATTTGCCCCTTACCCAGCTACAGCTGCCACCAAATTATCCGAGCAGCAGCAGGCAGTTGGTGCCTTTTGAATGTGCTGTGGCCATACGTGAAAAGCCAGCGCTGCATGCACATGTGGCTGCTTTTTCAGTGGAAGCCAGGGTAGGGGCCAAGGACTGGCCAAGCTGGGTGAGGCCGCAACAATTATCCCTGCAGGAAGACTTAATTGGTTTATCTACTTTATCGTTTGCTTCCTTGGGAGTGCCTGGCCTGATATTTGGCCCAAACCCCGACTTTCCGTTGAAGGACAATGCAGAAATGTTTCTGCCAGCCCAGCTCCTGTATAGCCTGCCTTATACCGACGAAATCAATGCCCTGACGCAGTTGCCTAAGAATGAAAATATTGGCGCTGCAGCCACGATTCCGCCGCAGGCACAGAAGCCTGCTCTGATACCCAATCGTATGCGTTACCTGCAGCACTGGCAGCAGCTGGCAGCACTGGCAGCACTGGCAAAGGCTGATGCCGATGAAATGCTTAGCAGAGGGAACGGACAAAATACTGTGCTGCACCTGGTTGAACCCTTCGAATGGCCAGTTAAGGCAACGATGGATCTTTCCAAATATCCAGGGAGCCTAACGCTTAAGAATGGCAATGCAAATGAGGCATTAGACCTTAAGGGCGACAAGGCATTGAGAGGTATTAACGGAAAATTTATCTTAGAAAATGAGAGATATTTAAGACTGATAACAGCAAGTGCCAACCAAGAAAATAACAGCAAGGAAACTGCAAAAGAAATAGAAATTGTAGCCGGATCGATGTATGCCTATGGCGATGGCAGCAGGTTGCGAGATCAGCAGGGTTTCTGGCGGGGCGAAACCAAAGCATGGCCCAATGCTATTAGCCCTGCTTTACTAAAAACCCCCATGGAATATGCAGGGGAGGGCAAGCTGTTGCAGTTCGACCTTAGCACTTTGTTCGCACGCATATCTCTGCTAGTGGGGAGCCAAGTTGAATGGCATTTCTGGTTCCGGGATCTACCAGTGTTTGTAGATGAAAAAGCCTTTATACGCGAAGTAACCCGTAACTATCTACCAACTACGAGCCTGGCCGAAGATGTAAATGATCCGGCGGCTGTTTCAGCAAAGTTGAATGTACTTACCGGTTACGAATGGCGTATTCAGGCAGAGGGTCAAGGCGGTTTTGGGGAAGCATTGAGATTATTTGAATATCAATTTTTCCCCCTTACCCTTGAAAAAGTTGAGATGGAAGGGCATGAGGTAAGAAGTATTGAGATCATAGGCAGAATTCAACTACCAACGGTACAGAGCCTACAGGAATCAGTTCCTGAAAATCTGCGGGCAACACAAAAGCAGGCACGCGAAGCAGCCGAACTTGGCAACGTTGTTCGCTTATATTTCGGGCAGCAGAATAATGGCATGCACCTCATGAAGGTATCTACTGAACAATTTGCTCAAAACACACTAGAATACAGCAATGGCATATGGCCCTTAACATCAGAGGGCGGGGTGTTTGTACCCCGCTTGCACTGGCAGAGGCTCGAGTATAGCAACGAAAATGAAATGTTCCGGCTTTCGGGCATACACCTTGAGTTTTATCTCTTTGATACACGTTGGTTTATTTCCCTGGAAGATGCCTCCTTCAAGGCGGGGAGTGCCTTGGTGCTATCAACAAAAGAGAAGGCCCAGGATCTTGCCTTCGTTCGTATTGAAAGATTAGAAGTTAAGCTTAGCGATAAAATGGTTGCGGAGGCAATCAACATTACCCTTTCTTTCCAATGGGGTGAGCCAGAACATAATCTTTGTGCCGGTGCAGAGCTTATTTTCAACCTGCTAGAGGTTGAGATGGTTGGGGAGAAAATCAATTTAATGTCTGAGGTAATAGAAAGCCGCTTTTACTGGAAGTTAAAAGAAAGGGTTTATCTTAAGATTGATAATGAAAAGTCTTCACTGGACCACCGGGCACTACAGTTAAGCTTCAGTAGTGCCGATGTAGCTTTAAACACAGCAGAGTTATCACTTTTGCCAGGTTTTTCCCTATCAAGGCAAAATGCCTGTTCTGGATATGCCGCTTGTTCTTTTCAGGTGGTGCCTGATGGCGAAAGAAACTCTCAATTTAAGGTAGAGTATGCCTGTGTAGAAGCAGTATTTGAATGCAACTGGGGCGTAGAACTTGGTTTGGGTAGGGTAGAGGATAGTTCATCGGTCTTCGGTTCTTCTTCCGGTACCGTTTTTGCAGGTTATACCCTTAGTAAAGCATCGGGAAAGTGGGAGGAATCTCTGCTGTTGAATGGTACACTGGAGGTGAAAAACCTTATTTCCTATCCACTGCCAGCAACTGGGTTGGAAAATGGCCCAGTCACTGTGCTTTTTAATCCAAACTCTTCGGAACTTACCAAAACGGCTGAAAAACAGCTGAATGAGTTGCTCGAGGTGCTGCAGGATAATCCCGAATTATTCATCAGTATGGAGGGCCATACGGGTACTAATGGTTCTGAAGATGAAAACCTGACGCTTTCGCACAATCGTGTACTTACAGTTTATCGGTATTTGCATAATGCTGGATTAGACTTTAGCAGGATGTCTGGCATGTGGTTTGGCGAAACGCTACCTATTCAAAGTAACCAAACCCTGGTTGGAGCGGCAGCTAACCGACGGGTGGAGATTCATCCCATCTTTAGGGTGATACCGGCAGTACACAGGGGTAAGGCTGGGGCCTTTGACCATATTCGGCATACCTTACGCATTTTACTTAACCAGCATCAGGTGCCTGCTGCCCTGCTAAAGCCAGGAGATGGTGTTACTTCCCTCTTAAGCTTAGGAAACGATGGCGCCTGGCAGTTTCTAGCCACTGTAGAGCACCGCCTGGCAGATGTTCGTTTCAGTGACGTGCAAAACTTTGTGCCAGTGGAGGTAAGCCAGGACCGCCGGTGGACAATCGTGCAGGAAATAAGGTTAATTTCTCCAGCCAAACTATCAGCTTTTCTTTCTGGCTATTACCATACCAAGGAGCAGGAACATGAAAAAGTGTTCACCGCTGCGCCTGCCTACCGCAGCAAAGATGAATTAAAGCATCCCTTAAAATTTAAAGCCAGGGAGCTTACCTGGTCAAGCAATGGCTTGTTTTCCAAGCCACTTTTAAAGCATTTACTCAGCGAAACAGATGGTGTAAACGAATTTACCCGGTTGGGCAATGCTTTGTTGGTGGAGGCAAGCACCATTCAAAAAGTGCTAAGCCGGCCTGTAGCCTCGAATAACTTTGTAAACCTGCAGTACCTGCCCAATGGTGTACAAAGGGCAATGCTTTCTGTGCCCGAAGATTTTGAAATGCCTGTAATAAACACAAGCCAGGCAGCAGCGGATTGGACTTTGCTCTCGTTACCGTTTTTGGGCAGATTGCAAAAGACCACTAATGATAGAACAGGAGTTGAGACTGCTGCAGGAGAGTTGATTTCGAGCCTACAGGTTGATCCTGTTCTGACCTTGTTCAATAAAATTAAAAAGGATGATAAACCTTTGCCACTGATTCCACTTGTTTTTGCTTCTCGTGGCGATCGTGAACCCATCCCTGTTAAGATATCAGTTTTTGACCTTAGCCGTTTCAGGAAATTCAAGCGGCTAGATTCTTCTTCTTTACTTGAGAGTTGGTTTCGAATAAACAATCCACCTGCTGAAGGGGCAGTGGATAGAGACGCTACCTTACAGAGCGTAACGGCTGCTCTACCAGCCGATTCACCAGCACGTTATGGCCGTGAAACCATGTTAAAGCGATTGTTCGATGAACGGCTTGATCGTTTTCCGCCTGCAAATGGAGACCTGCTTAACGAAGATCCATTGCCTGGGGCAGCACTGAGTTGGCGCCGTAATGCACTGATGGCAGGACAGGGATTTAGTGATCTTGTGGTAGATTATATGAAAAATGAAGAGGATGACAAGCCACAAAATCAATCCATACTCGAGGAAAAGCCTTATAGCTTCTATTTTGCTGCAGCCCAGTTACATTCCTGGAAGATTGATAATGTAGGCAAAGAAATAAATAGATTCCCGGCCATCACGTTGATACCAGCAAATTTAGTAGTTGCAGGCAAAGCAAATCTCAGGCCTATTGGTTTAGCAGTGAGTCCTTACCTAGGGTTCGAGTTCAAAGTAGCAGGGGATCAGCATGCGCAGGGTGCTCTGCAGTTGGTTTTTGCCGAACTGCTTTGTACTGACCAAACAGGCACCTCGCTAAAGCCAATAGCAAGCAAAGTATGGCAAAGAGAAGAATTGGCTGAAGCTGGCGAATCCCTGGCGGAAGCCTGGGCGCGGGAAATAAAGGGACGTATGGCCGAAGATGCGGCCATAGCCATACTACGCATGCGCAAAGTTGTTAATAATAGTACCTCACTGCCCCAGATCCGCTATGATTTTAGGGTATTGGGGGGTACTCCCACCAAAGCGTTGACGGTAGATGGTACAAGTCCCCTAAGGTTACCCCTTGGGCAACTGCGTTTCAGAGAGGGACAATATAACCAAAGTCCTCCTCCAACGGCCTTTAGTGCTGCACTTTTTGAGCTAGCACCTCCGCAAGTGCAGGGAGTACAGCCCCTCCACCTCGAGAAAGAGAGTGCTATAAGTGTTAATGGGGTTTGGCCATGGGGTTTAAGTGCGATGCGTTTTAGCCTTGGCTATACTGGTCATAAAACAGGTGTACTAAGCGCACAAGGGGCTAAAAAAACAAGGGTATGGTGGACAGGCGTGAGCCACAACCTTAGATTTGCACTCCCACCTGACATTTCGGATTTATTGCCCAAAAAGTTTCGTGCAAAAGCTATTCCCAGCCTTCTTTCTGCACCCACTACCCTTACTTTACCGGCTCAGTTAAATGAAGTTAACAATGGAGCAGGACATGAAAATAGCTGGCAACCCCTGCTGCCCGGTACCATGAATTATACCATTCTTGGTGCCAGGGCCGGTGTACCATTTACATTCAGGAATTTTTTGCTCAGCCAGGAGCTTAGCGGTGGTGTAATCAATCAGCAAACTGCCAGGGCTACGCTTGTATCGGGAGGCATACCCGTGCAGCACCGCTATCCGCGGCCTTCTGCCTTGCCCGCCAACCCTGTTAGAGGTAAGGACACTTCACCTGCAGATGCCCTGCAAACCTGGGGCTCTTACTTCGATATCAATACATGTATAAATGAATCTGCGCCTTTTGACAATGCTTTTGTAGATGGAAGTAAAGGGGCTTATGGCCTAAGTTTGACATTACTGACCCCTGCAGGAGGTTTGTTGGAAGATACCTTCGACGGCACTTTTTTCTTCAATGCCCAGGAAAGTTCTTCCCCGTTTGAGAAAAAAGACTGGATGTTCAAAGCTGAGCTGATTGCATCAGAACAAAGCCTAAAACTTGTCCAGAAAGCTTTTAATGAGGTGGAAAATAAGCTGGCTAATCTTTGTTTTATACCGGAGGTTAGTTCGGCCACTGATAGTAGTACTGAAAAGATACGTATGTTTTTGAAAGGTCTTCCACAGGGCACATTACTGAAACTGAAGGTGTTTGCAATACCTCCTGCCACACTGCTAGTAGAAAAAGATGAAGAAACTAATGATTTGTTGGGTTATGGCCAAACCCTTCAGTTTCCCTTGCGCTTGGTATACTCAACTCTTGTTCCTGAGCCATTTCAATATCAGTTCATACAATTTGAAGATCCTGAATACAATCGTCGATTGGTGTCTCAGGCAGCACAGGTAAGCAGTGAGGTAGCGTACACAAACAACGTTGCAGGAGGAGCACTGGAGCGAACTGAAATAACCTTTGCTGCAGATAGGCTGGAGTATAATCCTGGCAGTGAAGGCATGCTGGCAATCTTTGATGCCTTTGGCAATAAACTGCGGGGCACTGTTACTTTTATTTTGATCAATACTACTGGGGTCATGAATGAAATAACTAAAAAGGAAATCAACACGGTAATGAACTTCTCATTGAGCGAAATACAGGCTGATTACTCCATAAATATTATTGTTGGAGACTCCCTACTGTTGGTATATGAACCTACCCATATAGATGGAACTGATGAAATCGATGAGCAGTGGATCCCTTTAGGGGCTGTAAAGCTGCAGCTTAGAGTGAACATAGTCCAAGAACCTGTAACGCCTGTTCCTACTTCGGCCTATGCTTTGTTAAAACGTAAACAGGGAGAAATCAGCGTAGCATGTGCCAGATTTGCCTGGGCTCCTAAACCTGCAAGAATAGAGTTGTTAAATCCCCTTGATCTTAAAACAGGAAGGGTCAGAAGACGGGCAGTTTATCAGTGGACCGATACGATAAGAGCAGGATCAAGCTTTGAGTACGGAATTCAAAAAATTACCAGCTCCGGATCAACTCATTTCGATGCCTTTCAATAAGACTCGTGTTTTATGTTTAAATGGCTTGGTTTTTAAATATGAAGTATATAGGCGGCAATGAAATTAGTATATCGGGAAAATTGAATTACGCTGGCTTCAATAGAGCGACATAAATATTAATAAATCCTATAGAGGTTACAGTATGGAAATATGGGCAGTTTTCTGTTCTCTGCTAAATGGCAAGCCTATATCAGATAATTTAAAAAATATGCTGGATTTCTGGCTCCAGTTGATTACCATGCTGGGAGCTGCAATTGCATTTATTTATACCCTATGCACTTGGAGGAGAGCAAACAAGATTTAACGATCTGAATTTTTGGAAAGCCTTATTAAGGATCTGAATCATCCAAGTTCTTTACTGGCAAGAAAGGTTCTGGATGATTTTTGGATCAATTTAGAAGGAACACCGGAGATTACAGACGAAACTTTGATAGCACAAGGCAGTGCTGTAAGTATAGAAAAGGAGGAATTATGCAAAAACGTAAAATCTTTGCTAAGGAATCATAGAGAGTCCCCGGTAGTATTACATGCAGAGCAGCGGTCACGGCAGTCATTTGATGACCTGCTCGATTTCTTCATGAAGCTTAATTACTACCTTGAAATAGGACTTGTAACAAAAAAGGAACTGTTATATTTCAAGTACTACTTGAGACGTTGCATCACTAAAGCCCATGGCGCAGTATTGGGTTATGCGTATGACTATGGATACTATGATTCTTTGAAACATTTGATGATACAGGCAGGGCTAAAAAAAATATTTTTTACATGTCAAATTGTAATAGATATAGAAAATTCAAGAACTGCTAATTCTAACAAAAAAGCTACTATGGCTTAATAAAGAAGGAATGGTCAAATTAAGCTAACCTTATTGCAGCAATTTTGGGATAAGCCTCAGGAGAAATATCCGGTTTGATGATGGGAAATATATCATATAAACACAGTTTTAGATTATAAACACCCTGTACTGTAACCCTTCAAGCTAGCTAAATAGTCTCAAACTATATGCAAGGAGGGTGAACTAGCTAATTACTACTTTCGAAAAGTGGAAGAAGGAAAAAGCAAAATGGCCGTACTCAATGCAGTTAGAAACAAAATCATTCACCGAATCTTTGCCTGCGTCAGAGACAACAGAAACGGGGTCGCCCGGCGATATGAAAAAACTATACTGCTACGCTTGTATGAACCATAGAAATCGCGGGGAAAACAAAGTACAGCCCGAACGCATTAAGATAGATAAGGGGCACCGTGCAACGGCAGTGAGTGCTCCACGCTGAATTTATCTTCAAAGTATTAGATAAATGGGCCTATGACAACAAAGCAACTTTGGATTTGTCCAGACCGGGAAAATCCAGGTGCGCAACCCACAGATAATGCTTGATTGTCGCGGTTCTAAATCTGGGAGGACGTCGGTAATTTAATCTTTACAGGTGTATCATCAAATCAACAACCTGTATGTGTATACATTAAAAGATTTAGTATGGTAAATGAACATGCCTTCATAGAGCGCATTGAAACTGCTGACCCCGATGAGTTTGCACAAATTCTTATGCATCCTTCTTTAGATGAAGAACGTGTGCTGCGTGCCTACTTCGGAGACATCCGCTATGAACGTCTTCACCGCCTGGCATTGCAGGAGAACGTTACCCGCGGGCAGGAAAAGCGAGGCACCGTGATCGTGCTACATGGTATTATGGGCTCTGAACTAACAGCTTTTGACCGCCACACAAGAGGTACGCGAATTTGGGTTCACCTGTGGCACTTGGCGCTTGGTCATATGCGCTACCTGCGTCTAAATGACATAGGACGTGCTGAATATGATGATAGTCGCAGCATAAGTGCTACTGGACTAATCAAACGCTATTATGCTGAACAGCTTCTCTACCTATCGCGGAACTGGCGTGTACGTGGCTTCTGGTATGATTGGAGAAAAGACTTAAATCTCTCTGCAGAACTGTTGAAAATGCAGATGACTTCCTGGTTTAACGATGATGAGCCTGTGCACCTGGTGGCCCATTCAATGGGAGGTCTTGTGGCTCGCACATTTATAAAAAATTATCCTGATCGCTGGAACACGATGTGGGACGTGCAAGGAAATGGTAGGAGAGGTGGTCGGCTTATCATGCTCGGCACTCCTAACTATGGCTCCTTTACAATCCCGCAGGTCTTGACCGGCTTAGAGCGAGACGTAAAGCGGCTAGCGAAGCTTGATTTGCGCCATAACATGGATGCAATGCTTGAGATCATTCACTCCTTTCCAGGAATTTACCAAATGCTACCATCCCCGGATAAAGCATCTGTAGAAGAGCTTTACCAGGCTGAGACGTATGGAGGTTTGAACATTCCCCAGCATTACTTAAACAATGCACGAAATCATCACAAGGTACTGAAGGACGTGGTATATAATGAGCGAATGATTTATGTAGCAGGATATGATCGCCTGACTCTGAGTGGCATCAAGGAGCTGAACAACAAAGAAAAAAAGGCTGTTTTCAATCCTGATCTTTATGAGAAAACATTAGCAGGTGATGGGCAAGTGCCACATGCTTTAGGCTTCTTGAATGATGTGAAAAACTATTTTGTGGATGAGACACATGGATCGCTCCAGATAAATCGAAAGGTACTGACTGCTTTGGATGATTTATTAGAGACTGGGTACACTGAGAGATTAGAGAATAAGATACCTGGTAAAAGAGCTGACACTGAGACGCGCCGTCAGGAGGCAGAGCAACAGGCTCTAGAAAAGGAACAATATGATGATTATCTTGTGAATTCTTACCTGCGCCGTCTCAAGGTGAGCCGCGGAATAAATGTGCGAAATGAGGTTAATGCTCAATTAAAAGAAGATGACTTAGAGCCAATACCTATTGTGCTTGATGAGGAACGTGAATTGTCCGATATTGCTACCCTTGGTTTCCTATCAGCCTCATCGGAGGCGGTGACTCAAGCGCCAGAGAAAGTTAATCCTGCTTCTCTGGAAGTAGCTCTTGCTTGCGGTGGTATTGAGCAAGCTCACGACCCAAGTGAGCTGATATTACCGGGTAGAACCAAATCTACACCTGCCGTCACTGCTATTTCAGTGGGACATTATTTGAATGTAAAGCCACAGTACGCTGAATTAGCTCTGGATAAAGCTATTTCAGGAGACCAAGCACCTTACCTGTTGACTGACTATACAGAACGAGGTGTCATCAGGGGTGAGTTGGGGCAACCTTTTATTCTGCCCGACCCGCGTAAGGAGGCAAAAAGCAGTTTGCCAGACAGGATCATAGTAGTAGCTGGCATGGGCTACCCTGGACGCTTCAATGTCCCTGAACTGGCGGTGTTAGTGCGTGAATTGGCCTGGTCGGTGAATCGTTTGAAACTGCAGCACCTCTGCACTGTCCTAATTGGCTCTGGGGAGGGTAATATTGCGATAGAAGACGCTGTGGATGCTTGGGTAAGAGGTCTTGCACAGGCTTTCACTGGAGTGCCGGAAAGCCAACAACTTAAGCGCGTTACCTTTGTAGAAAACAACCCACATCGTATAGAAAGGCTTAATGCTGCACTCTTGAAGGTGCAGGATACATATGCCGATAGAATAAAGCTCGAGTATGAGAAGTGGACAGAGGATGACCTAAAAAATCTTGCAAAGGCAAAGGCGAGTTGGGACAGTGGCATACAAAATGAAGAAAAGGATAAGAAGGAGGGAGAAAAATCAGATTATAATGAAAATGTTCCACCAAGCCGCATCACCATTGAACTGGATGGAGAGACCTATCGCTTTGGTGCTATCACGGAGACTGCTGCTATTCCGGAAAGGGAAATTCCGCTTGACCCTGATCTTGTAGATAAAGTGAATAATGAGCTTATCAGGTTAGGACAACTGGATGCACAAATTGAGCAGGGCCGCTTCCTGGAAGAGCTGCTCTTGCCTAAAGACTTGCGTGAACGTCTTGCTGGTAATGCTCCCCTTGTACTCATGTTGGATGCTACAACCGCACGTATTCATTGGGAGATGTTGGCACAGCCTGCACCAACCCTTACGAGATTAAGTCTTCGCAGTGCAGTCCAGCTAAAGCAGGTAGATATAGAAGATTACTTTTTAGGTACTGCCCGTGGTCTTACGCGTCAGCTCCGCACCACTTTTGCACCTCCACCAGAGCCACCACCTCCACCTCAACGTGTATTGCGTGTGCTAATAGTTGCAGATCCTGCTGAAGATGCCCGGCTGGCAGGCGCTGAGGAAGAAGGCGTTGAAGTGGCAGAACTATTTGAGCGGTTTAATGGCCTTCATGTGAGATCACAAAATGGAAAATCACAGAATCGTGTGGAAGTGGTTAGCTTGATCGGGCCTCGTAGTGCCACGCGTGAGCGGGTACTGAAGGAACTGCTGCTAGGAGATTATGATGTTGTGCATTATGCGGGCCACTGTGTCTATGATACGAATAATCCCTCTGCCTCTGGATGGGTTTTCTCCAATGGCAAGCGGTTGACTGCTAGAGAACTTAACCGCATCGACAGAATCCCTCATTTTATCTTTGCCAATGCCTGCGAATCCGGAATCACTCCGGACCGATCAGAAAAGGCAACAGCAGGACTGGCACCTGGTTTTGCCGAAGCATTCTTTGCCCAAGGAGTTTCTAATTTTGTCTGTACTGCCTGGCCTGTCGATGACCAGGCGGCGCGTATTTTCGCCCTTACTCTCTATGCACGGCTGCTGGGCTTGGAGATACCAGCTGATAATGCTGATAAGGAGGGAAATCAGACAAACCGGAATAGTGCTGGGGATGCTCTTCATTCCGTTGCTAACAACTATCAGCGCAGTTCTAGTGGACCAGGTCTCATGTACAAGGCGATGCACCATGCTCGTCTTGCCGCTGTAAAATCATTGTCTGGTTTACGTACATGGGGTGCTTATCAACACTATGGTAATCCCTACTATCGGTTCTTCCGTCTGGCATCTGAAGAGACAATAGAATCTTCTACCCCCAAGGAGACATCAGAGGCTAAGAAAACGAGGGCATCCAATGCTGAAACTTCACATGGGAAGCCTGACAAACAGAACCAGAAGAAAGAATCTTCATAAATAAATTTGTGCTTGTAAGGCCTAGTCTTATTACGATAATCCTAATATTGGGAGGACCTCAATCCGATCTCTTCATTTTATGGACACAAATCAACTGAATGAAATGAACTGGAATAAGCTATATAAAACCTACTCTTCAAGAGGTCTTATTTTAGCTTTTGGTGCGGGGGTTTCTATGGGGTCAGGGCTACCTTCATGGATAGGACTACTTTACTCTACCCGATGATTTTGTACAAGTTGTTGAATCTCCAGTAAGCTGCTTCAATAGCCAATTGGACTGGTTCGTAAATTTTCTTTTTGTAGAATTGCCTCATTAGCCTCAGACCTC
>JAESGL010000345.1_pt1 | contig 27174 bp, 25 predicted proteins | sample 9269711 | NCBI WGS metagenome assembly JAESGL01 (sample SAMN14515918, study PRJNA621676) | algae metagenome | isolation source: Kastovskya adunca ATA6-11-RM4 and co-occurring heterotrophs from soil and... | place: Chile: Atacama Desert | collected 2011-06-27
GACGATGCCGCCTTTGCCGACGCCGTCGAACGGGCAGTTATGCGCCGCCTGCCGCTGCTGTCGACGCAGGCCGTCGCCACCACCAGCTGGGCCGCCAATGGCGCGATCATCCTGGTCCGCGACCTGGATGAAGCGATGCCGCTGGTCGATCGACTCGCGCCCGAACATCTGGAACTCGCTGTCGACGATCCCGACCGCTATTTCGCGCAGGTCCGCCACGCCGGCTCGGTCTTCCTTGGCCGCATGACGCCCGAGGCGGTGGGCGATTATGTCGCTGGCCCCAACCATGTGCTGCCGACCGGTCGCCGGGCGCGCTTTTCCTCGGGCCTTTCGGTGCTCGATTTCATGAAGCGCACCAGTTTTCTTGGCCTTACCCCCGCCGCGATCCAGGCGATCGGCCCCGCGGCCGTCGCTCTTGCGGAGGCGGAAGGGCTGCCCGCACACGCCGCATCGGTCGCGCTGCGGCTCTGATTTCTTCCCGTTCGGTTCGAGCCTGTCGAGAACCGGTTATGCGGGCTTCTCGACAGGCATGATATTCACGGATTAGAAAGCCGCATGAACGACCGCTCCAAATCCCGCTCCGCCGCGCGCCTCGCCGCGGTCCAGGCGCTCTACCAGCTCGAAATGGAGGGCACGCCGCTCCATCTGCTGCTGCACGAATTCCACGAACATCGCCTGGGTGCGACGATCGAGGATGTGACCTATGCCGAGGCTGAGCAGAATTTCTTCGATGATGTCGTGTCGGGCGTCGACCGTCGCCGCGCCGAGATTGACGGGCTGATCAGCGCGCGCCTGTCGAGCGGCTGGACCCTCGACCGCCTCGACAAGCCGATGCGCCAGATCCTGCGCGCGGGCACCTATGAACTGCTCGCCCGTCAGGATGTCGCGACCGGCACCGTCATCAGCGAATATGTCGACGTCGCCCACGCCTTCTACGACAAGCGCGAAGCCGGCTTCGTCAACGGCCTGCTCGACGGTGTGTCGAAGGACGTGCGGAAATAAGGTTGCACGGACGCGTTCTGTAATGGACGTCATCCCGGATTTGATCCGGGATCCATTCAGCGCTTCCTCGCCAACATAGCGCGCAATGGATCCCCGCGTCCGCGGGGATGACGGATGATTCTGTAGAAGCGGGTGCTGGGATAGAGATTACATCATGTCCGCCGAATCCCGCTTCCTCACCCTGCTGCGCCTGCTCGCCCATGATCCTGCCGCGCAGGGTTTGCAGGACGATGTCGCGGTGCTGCCGGTCGGCGACACGCGTCTCATCCTTACCAGCGACACGATGGTGGAGGGCGTCCATTATCTCCCCACCGATCCGCCGGCCGATATCGGCTGGAAACTGGCGGCGGTGAATCTGTCGGACCTTGCCGCCAAGGGCGCGAAGCCCGTGGGCTGCCTGCTCAACTACAGCCTGTCGGGCGACGATGGCTGGGACGCAGCTTTCCTCGAAGGTCTGGGCGAGGCGCTGGAGCGTCATGCCATGCCGCTGCTCGGCGGTGACACGGTCAGCATGCCCGCCGGCGCACCGCGCAGCTACAGCCTGACCGCGATCGGTGAGGCGACCAGCACGCCGGTCCCCAGCCGCGCCGGCGCGCGGGCGGGCGACCGCCTCTATGTCACCGGGCCGGTCGGCGATGCCGGCATCGGTCTCGACCTTGCCCGCGCCGATCCTGCCGCATCCGGCCCGCTGGTCGCCGCCTATCGCCGACCGCGCCCGCGTCTGGCAGAGGGCACCTTGCTGGCCCGCCTCGCAACCGCGATGATGGACCTGTCCGACGGCCTGCTGATCGATGCCGCGCGCATGGGCGCGGCCAGCAACCTCGCCGTCACCATCGACCATATCCCGCTATCCCCGGCGCTCGAAAGCGTGCGCGGTGCCAGCACCGCGATCCAGCTCGCCGCTGCCCGTGCCGGCGACGATTATGAACTGCTTTTCGCGCTGCCGCCCGGCGTGTCGCCGCCGGTGCGCGCGATCCCGATCGGCCGTTTCGCAGAAGGGGCGGGCCTGACCCTGCTGATCGACGGCGCGGTCATGCCGTTGCCCGACCGGCTTGGCTGGGAACATGGCTGATCTGGATCATTGCGCTACCGGCTTGACGCGCGCCGCCTGACCTGTAGCTTCCTATCACCCTATTCTCAGCCGGTTGGAGCGCCCGATGCGCATCGTCCTGTTGCTGATTGACGCGGTGCCCGATGCCGGCGTTTCTCCGTCCGGCCGCCCGCTGTTGTGCCCTTCGCCCGCCCGTCATTCCCTGCGGAGCGATCGATGACAGCAACAATAGGGGGAGAGGAACAAGCATGCAGATAGTCCATATCGCCATAGGGTGCGGCCTGCTGGCCGTGCTCTACGGGCTTTTCACCAGTCGCCAGGTGCTCGCCGCACCGGCGGGCAATGAAACCATGCAGGCGATTGCGGGGGCGATCCAGGAGGGGGCGAAGGCCTATCTCGGCCGCCAATATACCACCATTGCGGTGGTCGGCATCGTCGTCGCCGTTCTTGTCTTCCTCTTTTTGGGGATAACCTCTGCCATCGGCTTCCTGATCGGCGCGATCCTGTCGGGCGCGGCCGGCTTCATCGGCATGAACATCTCGGTCCGCGCCAATGTGCGTACGGCAGAGGCGTCGCGCGGCACGTTGCAGAGCGGCCTCACCGTCGCCTTCCGGGCCGGCGCGATCACCGGCATGCTGGTGGCGGGCCTTGCCTTGCTCGCGATCAGTGTCTTCTTCTGGTATCTGACCGGCCCGGCCGGCCATGCCCCCGATGACCGTCTGGTGATCGACAGCCTGGTCGCGCTGGCCTTCGGCGCCAGCCTCATTTCGATTTTCGCGCGACTGGGCGGCGGCATCTTCACCAAGGCGGCCGATGTCGGCGCTGATCTGGTCGGCAAGGTGGAGGCCGGCATCCCGGAGGATGACCCGCGCAACCCGGCGGTGATTGCGGACAATGTCGGCGACAATGTCGGCGACTGTGCCGGCATGGCGGCCGACCTGTTCGAAACCTATGTCGTTACCGTCGGCGCCACCATGGTGCTGACCGCATTGCTGGTAACCGGCGTCGACAACGCCTTCCTGATGCGCTTGATGGCCTTGCCGCTGATTGTCGGCGGGGTGTGCATCATCACCTCGATCATCGGCACCTATATGGTCCGCCTCGGCGCCAGCCAGTCGATCATGGGCGCGCTCTACAAGGGCTTCTGGACCACCGCGATCCTGTCGATCCCGGCGCTCTGGTTCGTCACCCATTATACGCTGGGTGATCTCAATACCCCGTTCGGCACCGATCTGGATGGCGTTGGCGGCTATACCGGCATGGCGCTGTTCTGGTCGATGATGGTGGGGCTTGCCGTCACCGGCCTGCTGGTCGTCATCACCGAATATTATACCGGCACCAATTATCGCCCGGTCCGTTCGATCGCCAAGGCATCGGAAACCGGCCATGGCACCAATGTCATTCAGGGCCTCGCCATCAGCCTGGAATCGACCGCGCTGCCGACGATCGTGATCGTGATCGGCATCATCGTCGCCTATCAGCTGGCGGGCCTGATCGGCATCGCATTTGCCGCCACCGCGATGCTGGCGCTGGCCGGCATGGTGGTCGCGCTCGACGCCTATGGCCCGGTCACCGACAATGCCGGCGGCATCGCCGAAATGGCCCATCTCGACGACAGCGTCCGGGTGAAGACCGATGCGCTCGACGCGGTCGGCAACACAACCAAGGCGGTGACCAAGGGCTATGCCATCGGCTCGGCCGGCCTGGCCGCGCTGGTGCTGTTCGGCGCCTATACGGAGGATCTCAAATTCTACAATTCGGCTCTCGGCCTTACCGAGCCGGTCGATTTCAGCCTGTCCAACCCCTATGTCATCGTCGGCCTGCTGCTGGGCGCGCTGCTGCCCTATCTGTTCGGCGCGATGGGTATGACGGCGGTCGGCCGGGCGGCCGGCGACGTGGTCAAGGACGTGCGTGACCAGTTCGCCACCAACAAGGGCATCATGGAAGGGACGTCGCGCCCCAATTATGCCCGCACCGTCGACCTCGTCACCCGCGCCGCGATCAAGGAAATGATCATCCCGTCGCTGCTGCCGGTGCTGGCGCCGATCGCGGTCTATTTCATCATCGCGGCGGTCGCGGGCGTGCCCAACGGCTTTGCCGCGCTGGGCGCGTTGCTGCTGGGCGTCATCGTCTCGGGCTTGTTCGTCGCCCTGTCGATGACCTCGGGTGGCGGCGCCTGGGACAATGCCAAGAAATATATCGAGGATGGCCATCATGGCGGCAAGGGCAGCGAGGCGCACAAGGCCGCGGTGACCGGCGACACGGTGGGTGACCCCTACAAGGATACCGCCGGCCCGGCGGTCAACCCGATGATCAAGATCACCAATATCGTGGCGCTCTTGTTGCTCGCGGCGCTTGCGCACGGCGCTTAACCCGGTTTTAAATCGCCGGACTGACGATGACCCCGCCCGGCAACGGGCGGGGTCATGTTTGACTGGGGGGTATGTTTGAAACCGATTCTATCCGCCGCAGCTTGCGCGCTCGCGGCTTTTGCACCTGCTGTCTCTGCGCAAACCGATCCGACCAAGGCCGACGCTGGCAAGGTGCCGGCGACCGTCGCCAAGACCTGGCCGATCGAGGCCTTCGCCGAACTGCCGGCAATGGATTCACCCGAACTCTCGCCTGATGGCGCGCGCGTCGCCGCGCGGATCGCGATCAAGGGCGTGCAGCAATTGGTGATCGCCGAAGTGAAAGGCGGCAATGTTCGCACCATGGGCCTGGGCGAAAATGACCTCAACTGGTGGCGCTGGGTCAATAATGACTGGCTGATCGTCGGCATCGGCGCGGAAACCAATGTGCAGGGCATGCCCTGGTCGATCAGCCGCGTCGCCAGCATCAAGGCGGACGGCACCAAGGCCAGCATCCTTGCCAAGGCCGTCGCCGCGCAAAATGGCGACGATGTCATCTGGGTCGCCCGTGATGGCAGCCCGCGCATCCTGCTCTCCTACCAGACCTCCATCTATTATGATGATCTTGGTTTCTGGCCGCAGGTTAGCGAGGTGGACGTCAGCACCGGCAAGATGCGCACCGTCGTTGCGTCGCGCCAATATGTGCGCAGCTGGTATGCCGATGCGACCGGCGCGGTGCGCATGGGGGTGGGCTATAATGACACGACCCGTTCCTCGAAACTGCTCTACCGCCCCGATGGTCGCGGCAGCTTCCGCGTGGTCGACAAGGCTAATCGGCGCCGCCATGAATCGCTGATCGTGCCGATGCTGTTCACTGCCGATCCGGGTAAGGCGATCGCCAGCGACGATCGCGACGGCACCGATGCCTTCTATGAACTGGACCTAGGCACGCTTGAATTGGGCAAGAAGCTCTATGAAGCGCCCGGCTTCGATCTTGGCGGGCTGGAGGTCGACGCCGCCGGCACCGGCATGGCAGGCGTGCGCTACACCGCCGATGCGCCAGCCGTACACTGGTTCGACCCGACCCTAGCGAAGATTCAGGCCGATATCGACAAGGCCGTGGGTGATCGCCGCGCGCGCATCATCTCGACCAGTCAGGATTTGAAGAAACTGATCGTCCATGTCGGCGCCGCCAGCCAGCCGGGGGCCTATTATTATTATGACACCGATTATGGCGCCATGTCGCTGCTGTCGAAGGTCAGCGAGACGCTGGGTGTCCGGCCCCAACTCTCCCCGGTCAAGACGATCCGCTACAAGGCGCGTGATGGCCTGGAGATCGCGGCGGTGCTGACCCTGCCTTATGGCAAGGAGGCGAAGGATCTCCCGCTCATCCTCATGCCTCATGGCGGCCCCTTCGCCCGCGACGCGGAGACCTGGGACTGGTGGGTGCAGTTCCTGGCCAATCGCGGCTATGCGGTGATCCAGCCCAATTATCGTGGCTCGTCGGGCTATGGCACGGAGTTCGCGGCCAAGGGCGAGGGGCAATGGGGCCGTGCCATGCAGGACGATCTTAATGACGCGGTCGACTGGACGGTGAAGCAGGGCATTGCCGATGCCAAGCGAGTCTGCGTCGTCGGCGCCTCCTATGGTGGCTATGCCGCGATGCGCGCGGCCCAGCGCGATGGCGGCAAATATCGCTGCGCCGTCTCCTATGCCGGCGTGTCGGATCTGGGCGCGATGATGCGCTATGACCGGCGCTTCCTGAATTCCGGCGCCAGCGGTGACTGGCTGAAGGAGCAGGCACCCGATTTCGGCAGCGTATCGCCGATCAACTACGCCGCCGGCTTCTCGACGCCGATCCTGCTGATGCATGGCAAGAAGGATCGGCGCGTGCCGGTCGGCCAGTCCCGCGAGATGGCGGAAAAGCTCAAGGCCGCCGGCAAGGTGGATGGCCGCGACTATATCTATGTCGAACAGCCGCTGGCCGACCATTTCTTCTCGCGCCAGGCCGACCGGCTGGAATTTCTCCAGCGGCTAGAAGCCTTCCTGAAGGCGCATAACCCCGCCTGACCAGAGCGCGGCGCGACCGTCAGAAGTCGCGCCGCAATTCCAGGAAGACGGTGCGCGGCCGGCCGACAAAGGCGCCCTTGCGCGCATCGAAGGTGGCGACGGCATAGGTCTTGTCGAAGATATTCTCGACCCGGATCATCGCCTCGGCAAAGCCCAGATCCTGGGTGATGCTGCCGTCGAACACGGTGAAGCCGGAAATATGCGCGCCGCGCCGGTCGATCTGGCCCGACACATATTGGCCGCCCAGCGCCAGCGCCGTGCCCCAGGCGGGGATTTGATAGCGGGACCATAGCCCGGCCTGATGATGCGGGGCGTTGGGGAAGCGGCCGCCGACCGCATTGTCGATCGTCGCGCCCTCCGCACTGTCGGTGATGCGCGCGTCATTATAGGCGTAATTTGCGGTCAGCACCCAGTTCTTGCTGAGGTCGGCCGCCAGCGTCAGCTCGATCCCCTTGCTGGTGACTTCACCGACGGGCGACAGCTGGTCCAGGCCATTGACCGGTTCCAGATCGGGATCGACCTGCACGATGCCGTTGCGCACGATATGATAGAGCGCGATCGTCGGCTGCAATTTGCCCTGCATCAGTTCGCCCTTGGCGCCGACCTCGAACTGGCGGCTGGCGATCGGGGCGAAGGGGCCGCCGACCGCCGGATTCTGGTTGCCGGGGCTTTGTGGCTCGAAGCTCTGGGCATAGCTGCCATAAAGGGACACCGACTGCACCGGCTTGTAGATGCCGCCGACGCGCCAGCTCCAGCGACCGCCATCGGCATAGGCGCCGCCAATCTCGTCCTTGTCGTCGAACCAGTCATGGCGCACGCCGCCGACCAGGATGACATGGTCGCCGATATCGGCCTGTTCCTGGGCATAGACGCCGTAGCGATGGGCGCGCGACGCATTCACTTCCGGGATCAGGCCGGCCAGATCCGCCTCGGTCGGGTTGCTCAGGCCATAGACGGGATTGCTCAGCGACAGGCCCGGCACGCCCTTGATCGTCACGCCGCTGAAATCCTGGGTCTCGCGATACCAGTCGGCGCCGACCAGCAATGTATGCTTGATCCCGCCGGTCTCCAGCCTAGCGATCATGTTGCTCGCCAGGCTCGCGCCCTCGATCGTGCGATGCTGCGATCGGAATTCGCGCGGCTGGGTATCGACCACGCCATCGCCGTCGGTGTCGATCGGCCCCAGCGGTTCATGATAGCGCTGATATTCGGTATAACGGAACCAGCGGCCCGATGCATTGATGCTGACCGCATCCGACAGCCGGCTGTCGAGCCGCGCCTGCAGCACGGTGCCCTTCAGGTCCAGTCTGTCGTTCTTTTCATTATGGGTCCAGCTCCGGTCGGCCAGGAAATTCCCGTCCGCATCGATCGCCACGCCGCGCAGCCGGTTGCCGGGCAGATCCTGGTCATAACGGGTCGCCTGCACCGTCAGGCTGGTGTCGGGCGCCAGCTTGAACTTCAGCCCGCCGTCCGCGACCAGGCTGCGGCTGCCGGAAAAGCGCTGCACCGTGTCGAAGCTTTCATAGAACAGGCCGGCCCGCCCGGCGACCACGCCATTGGCGTCGATCGGCCCGGTCACTTCGCCCGACGCGCCATAGCGATCATAATTGCCGACCACCGCGCGTACCGACGCGGCGAACTTGTCCTGCGGCTTCTTCGTCACATAATTGACCATGCCGCCGGGCGAACTGGCGCCGTAAAGCATGCCGACCGGCCCCTTCAGAAACTCGACCCGGTCGATGCTGAACAGGTTCGGCACGGCAAAGCCCTGGAACGGGTCGCCACGCAGCCCGTCATAGAACATCGCCTCCTGGCGGAAGCCGCGATAGGTGACGGTGGCATATTGGTTGGCGCTGACGCCGGCGACATTGCGATAGAGGTCGGTGATATCGCGCGCGCCCTGGTCGCGGATCAGCTCGCTGGTGATGACTTGGACGGATTGGGGAATGTCCATCGGATCGGCCGGGATCTTGCCGATCTCGCTATCCTCGACGCGATAGAGTTTCTGTGCGCGGGCGGTGACCAGGATGTCGCTGTCGCCGGCGGCCGCATCAAGCGGCGCCTGTGCCAGCACGGGCAGTGGCGCGAACAGGAAGGGCAGGGCGCAAAGGCGCGCGAGGCGGAGGCTGGGCAAGGCGGCGATCCCGTTGAAATGGAAGAAGAATGGAGCCGGTTCGCTCCTTCTGGCCTCTCCTCGATGTCGCCCGGCTAATGATATTGCGATTATATTGCAATATGTAACAGGCTGATTTGGCGCGACATGTTCCGGTCCGCCGAATGTCGGACGGAGGATGTGCACATCAGCAATCGTCCGGACTGCCATTGCCACAAAATGGAAATCAAACTGACGCGGCCATGTAATCGAATCGTCATAAAGGCCCGCGACCCCTGTTGGAGAGCAATGCCCGATGCGCCGCCTGTCCCTCTGCCTTTTCGCCCTGATGGCGCTGCCCGCGACCGCCCATGCCAGCGAGGATGAGCAACTCTGGACCACCACCAGCGCGACGGTGAAACTGTCCGACCATTGGCGCCTCCAGCAGGAGATCGTGGCCCGCTTCAGCAATGATCGCGACGGCCTGTACGAGGTCGAGAGCAACACGCTGGTCGGCTACAAGCTCAACGAGCGGATGACGGTCTGGGCGGGCTATACCCATGACCCGCAATATGATGGCGGCGATTTCACTGTGATGGAACATCGCGTCCGTGAACAGGTGACGTTCGACAATATCCTCAAGCTCGGCCCGGTGTCGGTCAGCGCGCGGATGCGCATGGAGCAGCGCTGGCGTGAAGGAATTGATGGCACCGCCTGGCGCCTGCGGCCCTATGTGAAGCTGACAATGCCCTTCAAGGAAGGCGGCAAGACCGCGCTGATCCTCAGCCATGAGAGTTTCATCGATCTCAACAAGACCAATTTCCAGCGTGTCCAGGGCGAGGAGCGGATGCGCAACATGATCGCGATCACCACGCCGCTGGCGAAGAATATGAATGCCGAGATCGGCTATCTCCACCAGCATGGCTTCCGCCCCGATGCCGATGACAGCAACGACAATGTCGCTTCGCTTTCGCTCAGCTTCAGTTTCTGATCGCTGGATTGAGTCGAGGGAAGCCTGAGTAGCCCCTAGACCGTATGTTCGTGCGGTGAAGTTGGCCCGCCCTCGGAGTAAGCAGGAAACGGGGGTTACGCCGGACGGGCCGGCGCCTATCCCCATGCTTAGGCGAGGGCGAACCATGCGCGAGTATAACGAACTCTTTATCGGACTCGATACATCGAAAGCGAAGATTTCGGTTGCGGTCGCGGAAAAGGAGCGGAACGGCGAAGTGCGTTTCTTTGGCGATATCTCAGCCGAACCGACATCGGTTGCATCGATGGTAGCCAAGTTGGCAAAGCGCGGGGCCACTCTTCACTTCTGTTATGAGGCTGGCCCGACCGGGTACGACCTTTATCGCCAGATCATGGGGCTGGGGCATCAGTGCCAGGTCGTTGCTCCATCCCTTATTCCCAAGCGTCCGGGCGATCGTGTGAAGACCAATCGGCGCGATGCAGTCAGCCTGGCACGGTTGCATCGCGCCGGAGAGCTGACTGCTGTTTGGGTTCCGGACGAAGCCCATGAAGCTGTGCGAGACCTTGTCCGCGCTCGTGAGTGCGCCCACGACGCGCTGAAGAAGGCACGTCAGCAACTCCAGTCATTCCTGTTGCGCCATGGTCGGATTTATCCGGGACGCTCGCCTTGGACACGAGCCCATTTTCGATGGCTGGCGGCGCAGAGTTTCACCCATCCCGCCCATCACATAGTCCTCGCCGAATATATCCAGGCCATCGAGGATGCGGCCATCCGTGAAGACCGGCTGACCAAACAGGTCGCGGAAGTAGTTGCGTCCTGGTCCATGGCGCCTGTCGTGGAGGCCTATCAGGCAATGCGCGGAATTGCGTTCATCGCTGCGGTCACCTTTGTCGTGGAAATCGGCGACGTACGACGCTTCGAAACGGCGCCGCAGTTGATGGCATACCTCGGGCTTGTTCCATCTGAGAGTTCAACAGGCGAGCGGGTGAAGCGCGGCGGCATCACCAAGGCCGGCAATAGGCGAGCCCGCCGAGTGCTAATCGAAGGTGCATGGACTTATCGCTATCCCGCTCGCGTGAGCCAGACGATTCAGGCCCGATTGGACGGGCTACCACGCTCAGTCCGCGAGATTGCATGGAAAGCCCAGATCCGGCTTTGTGCACGCTATCGCAGACTGATCACTACCGGCAAGCTCAAGACCGTCGCGGTAGCGGCGATTGCGCGGGAAATGGCTGCCTTCCTCTGGGCAATCGGGCAGGAAGTCTCTCCCACTGTTCGGGCATAAAGGTTCTTCCTCGGTAAATCGCGACGAGAAAGGAGCAATACAGAACCAGCGTCATCATCTGCTTGATGTGCAAAGTTGGGAGCAGGGCCCCGGTGGGGAATCCTCGTGAAAACTAAGTGGCGGACAATAACGTCTACGCCCGACCCTAGGCAGAGGCAGCCCCAGACGAACATACGGATATGTGGTAGCCAACCCGCGCATAAGAGTATGCCAACCGTCGTCGAAAGCCCTGCTCCCTACTCTGCACATCAGCTCCACACCTTTGACTTCGTCATCTAAGGCGGAAAGGACCTCATCATGTCGAAGGCTCTTGAAATCGAACATAAGAGTTTTCTAGACGCCTTGAGCTATCAAAGCCTGCTGTCGTTCAAACTCGACGGGCGACAGCATCCCGTTCCTGACATGCTTACGGATCGGGTTGTAGAACATCTCGATATAATCGAACACGTCCTGCCGGGCCTCTTCGCGTGTTTTATAGGTGCGTCGCCGGATGCGCTCGCGCTTGAGCGAAGAGAAGAATCTCTCGGCGACAGCATTATCATGGCAGTTTCCCCGGCGGCTCATGGAGTGTTCCAGATTGTGAGCCCTGATGAAGGCAGCCCAGTCCATGCTGGTGAACTGCGAGCCCTGGTCGGAATGGATGAGCACGCGGGTCTTCGGCTTGCGCCGCCAGACCGCCATGTGCAGGGCCTGCAAAACCACATCGGTTGTCTGACGGCTTTGCATCGACCATCCCACCACGCGGCGTGAGTACAGGTCGAGCACGACTGCCAGATAGGCGAAGCCTTCCATCGTGCGGATATAGGTGATGTCCGTCACCCAGGCGCGATCGGCCTGTGCCACGTCGAACTGGCGATCCAAGGTGTTTGCAGCGACGGCCGAAGGCCTTCCACCTGAACTGCCCGGACGTCGCTTGTAACCGATCTGTGCCTTGATGCCTGCCAGGCTGGTCAGGCGGGCGACGCGATTAGGACAGCAAGTCTCGCCCTGATCGAGCAGATCATCGTGCAGCTTGCGATAGCCATAGACCTTGCCGCTGTCCTTCCAGGCTTGCCGGATCAGCGCGGTCTGCCGGGCATCTTCCTGTGCACGATGGCTCAACGGGCTCTTCTGCCAAGCATAGAAACCGCTGGGCTGGATCGCTAGGCACCGGCACATCGCACGAACGCCAAACTGGCCCTGATGCTCGGCAACAAAGGCGTATCTCACTTTGCATCTCTGGCGGAACGAAGTGACCGCAGGTCAAATACGCGGTGGCTTTTTTTAGGATGTCGCGCTCCTCCGTCATCCGGGCCAGATCGCGCTTCAATTGCCGTATCTCGGCATCCTTGGCAGCATCGCCAGACGCCGCCTTTCCGAACTGCCGCGCTTCCACATATACAGCGAATGCTGGCTGACGCCGAGCCGCTCGGAAACCTCCGCTACGCGATAACCCCGCTCCGTAATCTGGGCCACCGCATCACGCTTGAACTCATCACTGAAATTGGGCTTCCCCATCATCGCCTCCTGTCCTCAAAATTAGGACCCAAGGCGTCCAGAAATCTAGGGGCTACTCAGAGTTCGTGCGACGCGTGCTGGAAACGGTGGACGAGGAGATGCAGGGCGGGACGACGGCCGACACCCAAAGTCCCTATCTGAACTTCAATGTCTCATTCGGCGCCAACCAACTCGAGCGGCATGCGCACCGCACCGAGCTTGCCTTGGCCATGGTTGAGGATGCCAACAGAAGGGTTGGCGCCGACTTCCGGTCGCTGCGCGCTCTCCATACGGCGCTGCGGTCGCTCCGCCAGACGCGTGAGCAGGTCCACGAGATGCTGGCGCGGGAGAAGTCAGGCGATTTTGGTCGCGACGCGATGCAGTTCATCCAGACGAATCGAAACTCGATACGCATTTCGATCGATCTTGCGCGGCACACGCTCGAGGGACGCGACGACCGTGATCAGCGTTTCGCCGAACTGTTTGGTTCGAGCGCCACCGTGCCTAGGCCGGCGACATCAAACACCGTCACCGCTGACTATAGGGAACCCAACTAAAGGCGCGCGCGAGCACCTACGATTAGAAGCTTCAACGGCAACGACCTTCTGCCAGCCATTCCCCAGCCACGGCTGGATGAGGTGCCTAGAGACTGGGTCGAGATCGGGATCGGGACCGAAACGGTAGATGACGAGCGAGACCGGCGTCAGGCGCAACATATCCGGCAGGTTTTGACGCAGGCGACTGGTGGCCGCTGCAATCGTCGTGCGGCGGTGGAAGCCCGGATCTGAATCGGCACTGCACTCGCTGCTGACTTAAACGGACTGTATCCCCTTTGACGCTTCAGGCCGCGTGCGCTGTCGAACGAATGGAACGCAAAAACTCCACCTCCTCCGGGTGGCGATCGAGCAATTCGATCAGGCCCACAGCAGCATCACTAGGCGGTGTGGAGCCGCTCTCATATTTTTGGAAGGCGCGGCGCCCGCCGCCGATCAGGCGTCCCGCCTCCTCTTGTGTCAGTTTCAATTTGTCCTTCCTGATCCTCCGAACGTGGGCACCATAGGCAGCCTTCAGATCGCGGAACGCTCGGTCAGACTCGGCGAGATCTTCACCGCTGTGGATCGAATCACTTTCATCGTCAGGATACCAGCCGGGCACATCCACTGCGCGCGACAAAGAACCGAAAGCCACGACTTGCTTTCGGACATCACGGCGCAAAGTCTTGCCCGTCTCGGGATGAACGCGTGTTTCAGTCATTGTCGGCCTCCTTGAAGGACGTAAGCACAACATCGATCAGCGTTTCGCCGGCGAACTTCAGATAGAGCCAGCGATCATCCCACGGCAGGTTGTAGGTGTCGTGCCATACCTTCGAGTTCGGCGGACTATGCGCCGTCTCCGACTTCACAAAATCGCCGGTTTCGAGCGCTTGAACCGCCTCCACGATGTCGTCGAGCGAATAGCCTAAGGCTCGCGCGCTCATAATAGCTGCGCGCGTTGCCTCCAGCGTTTCCACTCGGGCGAACTTCGACTTTACCGCCTCAAGATCATGATGCGGCCTGCGCTTGATCGCCATCGCCGATATACACCTTAAAGGTTAATTTCGCAAGGTGAGGGATATCCGATCAATCGGACATGGAGCCAGCAATCTACTCTCGCCTGAAATTCGCCTTCAGAACCCTCCCGCCCACCTGCAATCCATCAAGGTAGTTCGACCAGTGCCGCATCATCCTGACGCGCTCGTCCCAATGGATGCCGCGCGCATAGGCTCGGCGAACATCATTGGATTCGACGTGGGCTAGCTGGCGCTCAATGGCGTCCGGATGCCACTTGCCCATTTCGTTCAAAAGTGTGCTGGCGGTGGCTCTGAACCCATGAGCCGTCACCTCGTCTTTCCCGAACCCAAGCCGTCGGAGCGCGGCATTCAGGGTATTGTCGGTAATGGGCCGCTCAGCGGAGCGGACGCTGGGAAAGAGAAATTTGCCACCGCCGGCGATCGGTTTCAGTTCGGCCAGCATGTCCAGGACCTGCTGCGTGAGCGGCACCTTATGAGGGCGACGCATCTTCGTCTTCGGCGCCGGTATGGTCCAGACGGCCGCCTCGAAATCGAATTCCTTCCATTCGGCCATTCGCAGTTCGCCAGGGCGCGGGAACATATGCGGCAGCATCTTCAGCGCGATTCGCACAGTGGGCTGGCCGTCATGGGCATCCACCGCGCGAAGGAGGCCGCCAAGCGCCTTGGGCTCCAAGATCGCCGCCCGGTGTTGCGGCTTGGGCGTTATCAGAGCCCCGCGAAGATCGACGGCCACGTCCCGCTCGGCCCGCCCGGTCACGATCGCGTAGCGAAAGATCGTGCCGAAGGTGCTGCGAAGGCGGTTTGCCGTCTCATACCGCCCGCGCACCTCGACCGTGCGGAGGGCTTCCAGCAATTCGGGTGCAGTGAGGTCTGCGATGGGTCGGTTGCCAATGAGTGGATAGGCAAGGTCGAGCAGCCAGCGCATCTTCTGTAGCGTCTTGGGCGCACGCCCTTCGATCTCTAGGCGGGCAAGCCATTCATCGGCGATCGCCTTGAAGGTTTCTTCTGATTTGGCCTTTGCCTCGCGAACCTTGGCCTTCCGCACTTCAGCCGGGTCTTGCCCGTCCGCCAGCGCTTCCCGCGCCGCCGTTCTCTTCTCGCGAGCCTTAGCGAGAGATACCTCGGGGTAGCTGCCTAAGGAGAGCGTCTTCTGTTTTCCCAGGAAGCTATAATTCATCCGCCAGAGCCGGCCGCCCGTCTCCTTGACCAGAAGATACCAACCCAAGCCGTCGGTCAGCTTGTAGGGCTTATCCTTTGATTTTGCTGCATTTATCGCCGTAACCGTGAGGGCCATCATGGTATCTCCGAAATGGCAAATTGCCGGATACCATGAAAATACCATGATCAGGGGGTGGCTGATAGTGCACCCCCGGGGACGTGGGGGGGACGATGGGCTATTGAAAAACCCACGTTTTCCGCCATTTTTCAGACGGTGCTGGATGCTGCTGGATGGGGAAAAAAGAACAAATGGTGCCCGGGGACGGATTCGAACCGCCGACACTGCGATTTTCAATCGCATGCTCTACCAACTGAGCTACCCGGGCATCGCGTCTCGGCGGAGGTGACCGCCGGATGGAGGCGTGCCTATAGGCGTCAATCCGGCTCGCTGTCCAGCCCATAATTATCATTTTTTTGCAGGGCTTCGTCGCCCGGCATGCCGGGCACGCGATAGCCCTCGCCCAGCCATTGCAGCAGGTCGCGATCGCGACATCCCTTGTCGCAGAAGGGGCGGGTTTCCGGCTGTGCCGGCTGGCCGCAAACCGGACAGGCGCCGGCCTTAGGCGACATGGCCGGCCGCCAGCGACAGCGCAGAATCAGCGCGCAGCGTCACCTCACCACCCCGACGGCGGGCAAGCTGCTCGATCCAGTCGGCACGCTTGTGCAGCAGGTCGATGATCGCCGGCGCGGCGGTGATCGTCGCCGCGCCGCCGGTGCCATGCCGTTCGGCACGGCGCAGCAGCGCCAGCGCGGCGGTCAGTACCGGATCCTCGCGCAGCAGTTCCATCAGATTGGCGCGCTCGCGGCGGCGGATGATCTGGACGAAGCCGAAGCCGTTGACCGCCGTCCGCTCGAACGGCAGCGGCAGATATTTGTCGATCTGCGCGGCCGCGACGATGCGCTCATCCTTGTTGTTCATGGTCGGCAGGTCGATGCCGATCGAGCCGGCCAGCCCCATGCGGCGGATCGCCTGGGCCGACAGCTTCGCGCCCTTGGGGCCGAGCTGGGCCGGCGGCAGGCTGCCGTCGATGTCGATCAGGATCATCGCGGGGGTCAGGAAGATGCGCAGCGCCGCATCCTCGGCGCCGACTTCGCCGCTGACCGCCTCTTCCATCAGCTCGCTCCAGCCAAGGGCTTCGAGCCGGTCCTCCTCATGGGCGGGACAGGGACGGATGGCGACATCGGTTGCGCGCAGCCGCTGCAGCAGGCTGGGGCCGGGATGGACCTTGGAACCGGGCGGGGCGATGCGGCCCTTGGCGCGCTTGTCCCGGCCTTCCTCGGCGATCGCCTCGCGGAAGATCTCGACCAGCACATTGGCGCCCTCGGCCACCTTGGGCGGGATCGGCTCGATCAGCACTTCCTCGCCCGAGATCAAGCGCACGACGCCCCGCTTGCGCGGAATGATGGTCTGGACCAGACGGCCCTGAAGGATGGCACCGGCGCGGGCGACCTCGCCCTCGCGCTCGATCAGCGCCTCGACGATGCGCCCTTTTTCGATCAGCGCGGCACGGGCCTCGCCAATGCCTTCTTCATAAAGCCATTCGGCCATCGTTCAGTTACCTATTTGTCGTGATTTCCGAGCCATGAAATGTACCATTTCACTCGAAATCCCGACGGTCCAGTGGATAGCCCGCTGCCTCAAGCAGCGTGCGGGTTTCGTAAAGCGGCAGGCCCATGATCGCGCTATGGCTGCCCTGGATGCTGCGGATGAGGCCCGCGGCACGGCCCTGAATGGCATAGCCGCCCGCCTTGCCCAGCCCTTCGCCGCTGGCAATATAGCGGTCGATCTCGCTGCGCTCCAGCCGCTTGAAGATGACGATGCTGGTCGACAGGCGGTGCCGTGCCACGCCCGCAGCGTCGATCAGGGTGATGGCGCTGTAGACGCGGTGCCGGCGCCCCGACAGCAGGTCGAGACAGGCGCGGACCTCCGCCTCGCTTTCCGCCTTGGGCAGAATGCGGCGGCCGGCGGCCACCACCGTGTCGCCCGACAGGATCAGCGCGCCGGGATGACGGGCAGCGACCAGCGCGCCCTTTTCGGCGGCGACACGCGCAGCATAGGCGGCTGGCAGTTCGGCCTTGCGCGGGGTTTCGTCAATGTCCGCTGGATCGACGGCATCAGGAAGCACGCCAATCTGCCCCAGAAGGTCACGCCGTCTGGGGGAAGCCGAAGCTAGAATGAGTCGCATCGAAAATGCGGCTTATTTGAAGCGGTAGGTGATCCGACCCTTGGTCAGGTCGTAGGGGGTCAGTTCGACCAGCACTTCGTCACCGACCAGCACGCGGATGCGGTTCTTGCGCATCTTGCCAGCGGTGTGGCCGAGAATTTCATGATCATTCTCAAGGCGCACGCGGAACATGGCGTTGGGGAGAAGCTCCACAACCTGTCCGCGCATTTCAAGCAGTTCTTCTTTGGCCATAATATCCCAGAATCGAAAAATCGCGCCGCCATAGCGCCAAAACGTGGAAAATGGAAGTCAGGACGCAGAACCGAAATAATCACCGGCTGCGACAAGGGCCGCGAAGACGGCATCGAGCTGCTGCGCATCGATGCAATAGGGCGGCATCAGGTAGATGGTGTTGCCGAGCGGCCTTAGCAAGAGGCCCCGTTCCAGGAAGAAGGCGCGCAGACGCGGCGCAAGGTCGGAGAGGTAGCCGGCATCGGCCGCAATCAGGTCGATCGCCATGATCGTGCCGATCTGACGCGGATTGGCGAAGGCGGCGTGATCGGCCAGCAGGGCCAGCCGATCGGCGATGCCCTGCGCCAGCGCTGCAATCCGCCCGCGCACATCTTCCTCGGCCCAGATGGCGAGATTTTCAGCAGCAGCGGCACAGGCAATCGCGTTCGCGGTGTAGCTGGACGAATGATAGAAGAGCCGCGCCCGGTCGGTCGAGCGATGCGCCTCGAAGATACGCGGCGTCGCCAGCGTCGCGGCGAGCGGAATGGCGCCACCGGTAATCCCCTTGGCCACCGCCATGATGTCGGGCACCACGCCGGCCTGCTCGCAGGCGAACAGCGTGCCGGTACGGCCCCAACCGGTCATCACCTCGTCGGCGATGAACAGCACATCGTGGCGCGCGCAGATATCAGCCATCGCCCGCAGCACATCCGGCGGATAGATCAGCATCCCCCCTGCCCCCAGGATCAGCGGCTCGACGATGAAGGCGGCGGGACGCTGCGAACAAGCCGTCTCCAATGCGGCAAGCGTCTCCTGCTCGCCGCCGGGATGCGGAAAAGGGACAGTGCCGACATCGAACAGCAGGGGCGTCCAGGCGGCATTATAGACACCGCGCTCGCCGATCGACATCGCCCCGATCGTGTCACCATGATAGCTATGTTCCAGCACCAGGATGCGGCTGCGCGCCTCGCCCAGCCCGTCGAGCGCGCGATTATGCCAATAGCCGAGCGCCATCTTGAGCGCGACTTCCACTGCGGTCGATCCGCTGTCGGAAAAGAAGACATGGGCGAGGGGATCGCGCCCCGGCGCCTGTGGCATGAGATCGACCAGGCCGCGCGCGACCGCTTCGGCGGGTTCATGGGTGTAGCCCGCGAAGATCAACTGATCGAGCTGTCCGGCCTGGCGCGCGATGGCCGCGGCGATGCGCGGATGGCAATGGCCATGGGTCGTCACCCACCAGCTGGAAATGCCATCAATCAGGCTGCTGCCATCGGCCAGATGGAGGGTCGCGCCCTCCGCCCGAACGACATGGGGGATGGGCTCGTTGAGGCCGTGCTGGGTGAAGGGGTGCCAGACAGGAGAGGTCATCGGCGTCCCCTACGCCCGATCGGCGGCCAAGGCTATGGCTTGTCCTTGCGATCCACCGGCGAGATGCTGGGCAACACCGCCGCGGTCGGCACCACGACCGTGGGCACCGCGACATGGATGTCGACCCGGCGATTCTTTGCCCGGCCTTCCGGATCGTCGCTGCCATCCTCCTTGGCATTGGGCGCGACCGGCCGGGTTTCGCCCAGCGCGATCAGGCTGATCCGATCCTTGGCGATGCCCTTTTCAACCAGATAGGCCTCGACCGCCTCGGCCCGGATGCGCGATGCCACCCGATTGTCACCGTCATTGCCCTTGCTGTCGCTATGGCCGCGCAGCGTGATCGCCCCGCCGGTCTTGATCGCCGGGGTTTCGACCAGCGTATCGAGCGCGGCGCGGGCGGCATCGTCCAGCTTCAGCCCGGACGTGCCAAAGGCGATGGTGGCGTCGAGTGGTTCGATCTTGGGCACTTCGGGTTCGGCAACTTCGGGGCGCAGGATCGAGCGGACCGGCTCGGCGACGTTATCGGCCTCGTTCGCGGCTATATCATTGCCCAACGCATTGTCTGCGTTGGCTACGTTATCAACAGCATTGCCTGCGGGCCGATCACAGGCCGCCAGCATGACGCACAGGGCCAGCGCGGGGGCGAGCCTCCTCATTCCTCCTCTCCTTCCGGTTTCTTGCGGGTCTTTGATGCGGGCGGCACATAGGACAGGATGGTATCGCCCGGCTGTGGCGTCGGTCGCGACGCATGGGTGAAGAAGCGCATCGTGCCATTCTTGCGGAGCAGCAGCAGCATGTCGGCATCGGCTGGCAGGTCGGCCTTGGCCGCCTCGAAATCGAACTGGTCGCTGATCCGCGTCTTGCGGAAGGTCCAGCCGGCATCCTCGCGGATCATGATCTCCTCGACGCCGAGGCCGGAATCGAACAGGGCGCGGCCACGCAGCGATTCCGGCAGCGCGCGCGGATCATGATCGTCGCTGGCGTCGCCCAGCTGATAGACATTGTCGCGGCCGACTTCCGGTGCGAACTCGTTGCAGACGAGCGCGTTATAGGCCTCATTCTCCGACGTGGCGGCGAGCACCTGGAACTGGGCCAGGTCCAGCCGCTCCTCGGTCGCCTCCGCCAATATCTCGCCATGATAGGTCGGGATGCCGCCATGGCGGGCGGGCGCCAGCCGCTGCCAGCTATTGTCGGCGATCATCACCGGCACCTCTAGCTGGCGCAACTGGGCGGCAAGGCTGAGGCTGAAGGGCGTGGCGCCAACCAGCAGCAGCCCCTTGTCCTGCGCGCCGGTGACCTTGAGCAGCCGCGCGACCGGCTTGATCGAGAAGCCATGGAACAGGATCGTCGCAACCACGATCGAGAAGGACAGGGTGACGAGGATCGCGCCGTCGCCATAGCCCAGCCGATCGAGCCGCAGCGCGAACAGGCCGGAAATGGCGACCGCGACGATACCGCGCGGCGCGATCCAGGCGACCAGCAGCCGCTCGTTCCAGGGAACCGGAGAGAAGGCGAGGCTGAGCAGCACCGTCGCCGGGCGGACAACGAACAGCAGCACCAGCAGATAGGCCAGGAAGCGCCATTCGAACTGACGCAGCACATCCAGGTCGAGCGAGGCCGACAGGATCACGAACACGCCCGAGATCAGCAGGACGGTGACATTTTCCTTGAACGGCTGGATGTCGCGCAGGGAGTCGAATTTCATGTTGGCGAGCGCAACGCCCATCACCGTCACGGTGACGAGGCCGGTTTCCGCCTGGATGAGGTTGGAGAGGACGAATACGCCGATCACCGCGACCAGCAGGATCGGCGCTTTCAGATATTCCGGCACATGGCCGCGCTGGAACGCCCAGCCGATCGCGCGGGCGGCAAGCCAGCCGATCAGGCCGGCGATGATGGCGGCGGCGACCAGCGACAGGATGACCGCTGCCAGCGTGCTGCCCTCGCTCGACCGGCGCAGATATTCATAGGTGGCAAGGCCGAGCAGCGCGCCGACCGGATCATTGACGATCGCTTCCCATTTGAGGATCGCGCGCGGCCGGGCGGCGACGTTGGACTGGCGCAGCAGCGGCAGCACCACGGTCGGCCCGGTCACCACAAGAATGCCCGCAAACAGGATCGCCACCGGCCAGACGAGGCCCGCGACATAATAAAGGGCGAGCGCGCCCAATATCCATCCGATCGGCGCGCCCAGCACCACCAGCCGGGTGACGGCGCCGTCGGTCTTGCGCAATTCGCGGAAATTGAGGCTGAGCCCGCCTTCGAACAGGATCAGGGCGACCGCCACCGACACCATGGGTTCGAGCAGTTCGCCAAAAGTGAGTTTGGGATCGATAAGGCCGGTCACCGGGCCACCGATGACGCCAGCGGCGAGCATCAGGGCGATGGCGGGCCAGCCGGTGCGCCAGGCAATCCATTGGGCGCCGATGCCCAATATGCCGATCAGCGCGATTACAAGGGCCTGTTCATGCATGGCCGGGACCATAGACAGGCGAAGCCGCCATGGTCACCCCCTTTATTTTCAACGATCTGGGGAACCGGATCGCAGAACGGGAATGGCGGGCAAGGGAGAACCCGCCATTCCCGTGGCAAATATGCTTATTGCTGCGGCGGGGTTGCCGGATCAGCCGGGGTCGCCGGGCTGGCGGGCGCGGCCGGTGCCGGCGTGCCGGCGGCAGCCTGAATCCGCTGCTGCAGGGCCGGGTCGGCGGCCGCAGCCTGGCCGATGGCGTTGAACTTTTCGGGCGGAATGCCCTTCGACTGCAGCGCAGCCAGCATCTTGGGCTGCTTTTCCGCGGCGGCAATCGCATTGTCCGACTGGATCTTGGTCACTTCGACGGCGGCGGCCGCAAACTGCTTGATGTCGGCATCGCTGAAGTTGCTGGCGCCGGCGGCGGGGGCCGATGCTGCGGGGGCGGCAGGCGTCTGCGCCGACACGGAATAGGCTGCCAGCAGCGCGACCGACGCGACACCGGTCTTGATGATGTTCGAAAGGTTGAGACCCGTCATGTGCTTCTCCTTGGCTTTGCTACCGCCCAAAGCTGTGGACAAAGCAGGCCGGGGAAAAGTCCGGACAGGATGAAGCGTGGCATTAGAAAGATGGCGGAAAAGTTCCCGTCAGCCTGCCGCGAAGGGGAAACGATCGGTCGCGGCCCTCATTTCCATGCCGCAACGAAAAAGGGCCGCCCGATGAGCGGCCCTTCCCGATTCTGCTTACCAGATCTTCACCCGATCCTTGGGATCGAGATAGATCTTGCCGCCCGGCGCGGGCTTGAACGCATCATACCAGGCGTCGAAATTGCGCACGATGTCGGCCCGATATTGCGACGGCGCGTGCGGATCGGTGACCAGGCGCTGGCGCAGATTAGCCTCGCGATAATTGCGGCGCCACACCTGTGCCCAGCCCAGGAAGAAGCGCTGGTCGCCGGTCATGCTGTCGATCACCGGCGCGGCCTTGCCGCCCAGCGAGGCATGATAGGCATCGAGCGCGACGGCCAGGCCGCCCAGATCGCCGATATTCTCGCCCATGGTGAAGGCGCCCTTCACATGCGCGCCGGGGAAGGGTTCGTAGGCGTCATATTGGGCGCCGAGCTTGGCGGTCAGCGCCTTGAAATTGGCGACGTCCTGATCGGTCCACCACTGGTTGAGCTTGCCGGTCTCGTCATATTTCGCGCCCTGGTCGTCGAAATGATGGCTGAGTTCATGGCCGATCACCGCGCCGATGCCGCCATAATTGACCGCCGGATCGGCATGCGGATCGAAGAAGGGCGGCTGCAGGATGGCGGCCGGGAAGACGATCTCGACCATGCCGAAATTGGCATAGGCGTTGATCTCCATCGGGGTCATGCCCCATTCCCAGCGATAGATGGGCTTGCCCAGCTTGCCGATATTATAGTCGAAGTCGAACTGGTTCGACCGCATCGCATTGCCGAACAGGTCGCCCGATTTGATGGTCAGGCCGCTATAGTCGCGCCAGCGATCGGGATAGCCGATCTTGGGCGTGAAGGCGGCCAGCTTCTTGTGGGCGCGGGCCTTGGCCTCGTCGCTCATCCACGGCAGGCCATCGATGCGGCGACCCATGGCCGACAGGACATTCTTGACCAGCTGGTCCATCGCCGCCTTGGTTTCGGGCGGGAAATATTTGGCGACATAGACCTTGCCGACTTCCTCGCCCAACGATTCCTTGAGGAAGGTGACGCCGCGCTTCCAGCGTTCCTCGCGCTCGGGCGTGCCCGACAGGGTGGTGCCAAAGAAAGCAAAATCGGCGCTGGCGATATTGTCGGGCAGATAATCGGCATAGCTGTGGACGCTGCGCAGCAGCAGGCTGTCCTTCAGCACGCCGATCGGCGCCTTCGCGATCAGCGCGGCCTCGCCGGTGACGGCGGAGGGCTGGGCGACCAGCAGGTCGGTGGGCTTGAGGCCAACGGCGCCGAAATAGGCGGCGAAGTCGAAACCGGGCGCGGCCTTCTGCAGCGCGGCGAGGCTCATCTTGTTATAGGTCTTGTCCGCGTCGCGGCTGTCGACCTGGGTCCAGTGGACCTTGGCGATCTCGGTCTCGAATGCCATCAGCGCGGCAGCGCGCGCCTTGGCATTGGGTTCGCCCAGCAGGGTCAGCATCTGTTCGAGATGCGCGACATAGGCGGTGCGGATCGCCGCCATCTTCTCGCCCTGGTCGAGATAATAGTCGCGGTCGGGCAGGCCCAGGCCACCCTGCATCATCGAGAGGATGTAGGTTTCGGGATCCTTGTCGTCCTGGCCGACATAGAAGCGGAACGGGCCGCGCACGCCGGCGCGCGCCGCCTTGCCGGACAGGGCGGCATAGGCCTTCAGATCCTTGACCGCGCCGATCTCGGCCAGCCAGGGCTTGATCGGGGCAAGGCCCTTCGCCTCGACCGCAGCCGAATCCAGATAGGTCGCATAGGCGACGCCGATCTTGCTGTTCGGATCGGTCTTGGCGCCGTCCAATATTTCGCGGGTGCGCTTCTGCGACAGTTCATCCAGAACGGTGAAGGCGCCATAGTTGGACTTGTCCGCCGGGATCGGCGTGTTCTTCAGCCAGGTGCCGTTGGCATATTCATAGAAATCGTCGCCGGGCTTGACCGAGCTGTCCATGCCGGCCGTGTCGAAGCCGTAAGTGCCATAGGTCGGCTTGGCGGCCGGGGCAGTGGCGGTCGTGGTGGCGGGCTGGTCGGCATAGGCCACGGTCGCGGCGAGCGCGAGGCCGGTGGCGGCAGCGCCCATCAGGAGGAACTTCATGAAGGCTATTCCCTTGCTTCGTCTGGATCGGACGTCATTCACTCTGTCCGTTCTGGCGGGCAGTTCAACGCCCGTCAAAGCGGCATGTCCATGTCGTTGGTCGAAAATTATCGGCCGTTGAAATTATCGGGAAGATGGATGTGCGCCCTGAAGGCAGCCGCCAGACTGTCCCGGTCGAGCGGATCGAGCAGCGGCAGGCGCCCCAGGCTGGGCACGCCGGCGATGTGCGGGATGATCCGCTCATTCTCCTCATGCGCATCCCCGATGAAGGCGATGCCGACGACATGGACACCGCGCGCGCGCAGCGCCTCTATGCTGAGCAGGCTGTGGTTGATCGTGCCAAGGCCGGTGCGGGCGCAGAGGATCGCGGGCTGGCCCCAATAGGCGAACAGGTCCGCCATCAGCAGGCTTTCGCTGACCGGCACCAGCACGCCGCCGGCCCCTTCCACCACTAGCGGGCCGTCGACCCTGGGCAGCGCCAGGCGATCGAGCGAGATGTCGACGCCATCGATCCGCGCGGCAAGGTGCGGCGAGGCCGGCGTGGCGAGGCGATAGGCTTCGGGCAGGATGCGCTCGGGTGCCAGGCCCGACAGGGCGGCAACCCGTTCCTTGTCGCCCTGCGGATCGACGCCGGCCTGGATCGGCTTCCAATAATAGGCGCCGAGCGCAGCGGCGAGGCCGGCGGCGAAGACGGTCTTGCCGATATCGGTATCGGTGCCGGTGACAATCAGGCGGGTCATCGGGCGACCCGGCGCAGCACATCGCCCAGCGCAATCACGTCAGCGCGCCCGACATTGAGCGAGAGCGAGATGCGCAGGCGACTGGTGCCGGCGGGCACGGTAGGCGGGCGAATGCCGCGCACATCGAAGCCGGCCTCCTGCAAGGCAGCGGCGGCGGCCATGGTGCGCGCATCCTCGCCCAGGATCAGCGGGATGATCTGGCTGCGCGGACGGGGCAGGCCGAGCGGCGCGCAAATCGCTTCCACCGCATCCTGGCGCAATGTGGCCAGCCGGTCGCGGCGATTGTCGGCGGTCTCGATCCGGTCGATCGCGGCGGAGGCGGCGACCGCCATCAGCGGCGAGGGCGCGGTCGAGAAGATGAAGGGCCGGGCGCGGTTGATGAGATAGTCGATATGGATGCGCGGGCCGCAGATCAGCGCGCCCTCCACGCCCATCGCCTTGCCGCAGGTGTGGAGGGTGATGACATTGTGCAGCCCGTCGAGGCCGGCCGACAGGCCGCGCCCGCCGGGACCGAAGACGCCGGTGCCATGCGCTTCGTCCAGCAGCAGCATCGCATCATGGGTGGCGGCCAGCTTGGCGAGATCGCCGAGCGGCGCCATGTCGCCGTCCATCGAATAGAGCGTTTCGACCGCGATCCAGATCCGCCCCTTGCCCCCTTCGGCGCGGAAGGCGGTGATGAGGTCGGCGAAGCTCTGCAGGTCATTGTGACGGGCGAAGACCGCGGTCGCCTTCGACAGGCGGATGCCGTCATGGACGCTGGCATGGATCAGTTCGTCCGCGACGATCAGGTCGCCGCGCTGTGGCAGGGTCGCGAACAGCGCCATGTTGGCGAGAAAGCCATTGGCCAGGAACAGCGACGCCTGGGTGCGGAAGAATTCCGCGGCCTTGGCCTCCAGCCCTTCATGTTCGGGGGCATTGCCGCGCAGCAGGCGCGAGCCGCCCGAACCTACCGGCACGCCGCGCGCGACGGCGTCGGCCACGGCCTGGCCGATCATCGGATCGGACGCGAGGCCAAGATAGTCGTTGGAGGCAAAATCACGCCCGGCGCGGGGGATCAGGTGGCGCAGGCGCCCCCGCGATTCAAGCGCGGCGAGTTGCGTGCGGAAGGGTTCGCTGCTCATGGCCGCGGGCTATAGGCCCCCACCCCGAGCCGGGCAAGCAAGCGCTTAACTTCGCACATTTCCCGCACATTTTGTCATCTTCATTCAAATGTGGGAAATTTCGTTACAAACCTGTTCGATCGCCGAGGCCGGGCAATATAGGGCGGTGACATGCTGTAGGACAGCATAAGCGGCATATCGGCAAAGGGCAGGCGCCCTGTTGCTTGGTTGCGTCCGCGCTGCGCGGTCGATAGCCTCGACATCCTCCCTCCCCGACGAGTACCCCGTGTCGATGCGTTCCGTTGCCTGCCGTCTTGCCGTCTTCCTATTCGCCCTGTTACCCGGTCTGGCCCATGCCCAGCCTGCCAATCGGCCGACCCCCGGCTATACGCGGGTGGCGATCGATACGTCGGCCGGCACCATCATCGTGGCGCTCGACCAGCGCCGGGCGCCGCTGACCAGCGCCAATTTCCTGGCCTATGCCGACGACCAGCGGCTCGACGGCACGGTCTTCTACCGGGCGGCGCGGCGCAAGAGCGATCCCAGGTTCGGGCTGATCCAGGGCGGGATCGATACCGACCTGCGCCGGGCCTTGCCGCCGGTCCGGCATGAGCCGACCAGCCAGACCGGGATCAGGCATCTCGACGCGACCCTGTCGATGGCCCGGCCCGACCGGCCCAATTCGGCATCGGGCAATTTCTTCATCACGGTAGGGCCGACGCCGAGGATGGACGCGCAGGGCAGTTCGATCGGCTATGCCGCCTTTGGCCATGTGGTGGCCGGCATGGACGTGGTGCGTCGCATCCTGGCGGTGCCGACCTGTTGCGGCACCGGGCCGATGCGCGGGCAGATGATCATCAAGCCGATCACCATCCGGCATGTGCGACGGCTGGACGGAAAGGCGCGGCCGACCGGCAAGGTGAAGCCCTGGCTGATCCCGCGCGCCAAGCCGCGCCCGAAGAAGTGAGGGATCAGGCGATCGCCGCCTGCCCGCGCATCCAGTCGCGTCCGGCATTGCGCGGCGGCCGGGCGGTGAAGCGCTTCCACGCCTGTTCGTGGAAGAAGAAGGCGACCGCATTGACCATGGGTTCGACCAGCGCGATGCCGCCGGCCAGCGCGACCGATCCGGTCATCAGATAGGCGACGGTGAAGCCCACGGTCAGGTGGATCGACAAATAGGTGGCGGTCTTGATGAGATCGAGCGACATGGCGGAACCCCTTTGATAGCTGTT
>JAESGL010000348.1_pt1 | contig 27040 bp, 24 predicted proteins | sample 9269711 | NCBI WGS metagenome assembly JAESGL01 (sample SAMN14515918, study PRJNA621676) | algae metagenome | isolation source: Kastovskya adunca ATA6-11-RM4 and co-occurring heterotrophs from soil and... | place: Chile: Atacama Desert | collected 2011-06-27
CCGGCAGGGGCCGGGTGGTCGCAGTCGCCACCCGGCGCCCGAACCGGCGTCTTAAGGCGATTAGGCCTTGGTCGGCGCAGCAGCCGGCTTGGCAGCAGCAGCGGCCGGAGCGGCAGCAACGGTCGGCTTCACGGCGCCGTCCGAAACCAGGTAGGCCAGCAGGTCGACGGTGAAGCCGTTCAGCTGTTCCGAGATCGCCTTGTTGCGGCGCTGCAGGAAGTTGTAGGCCAGAACGGCGGGAACGGCCACGGCCAGACCCAGCGCGGTCATGATCAGAGCTTCACCGACCGGGCCGGCAACGGCGTCGATCGAGGCCTGACCGGCAGCACCGATCTTGATCAGAGCGCGGTAGATGCCGATAACGGTACCGAACAGACCGATGAACGGCGAGGTCGAACCGACGGTGGCGAGGAACGCCAGGCCGCCACCGAGCGACGAGTTGATCGCGGCTTCCGAGCGAGCCAGCGAGCCGTGCAGCCAGTCATGTGCTTCGACCGGATCCTTCAGCTTGCCATGCTCTTCCTGAGCCTTGATGCCGTCATCGACGATCTGCTTGTAGGCCGAGTTCTTTTCGAGCTTGGCCGAAGCTTCCTTCAGCGAAGCGGCGCGCCAGAAGGTCGCACGGATCTTCTTGCCCTGGCTGATCACCTTCTGCTGTTCGATCAGCTTGGTGAACAGGATGTAGAAAGTGCCGACCGACATGGCGCAGAGGATGATGAAGACGGTCCAGGCAATGGTGCCGCCCTGCTCCAGGGCTTCCATCAGGCCGTACGGGTTTTCCGGCTTGGGCGCCGCGGCTGCGAGATACATCAACATGTTCAAGACTTCCCTCTCAAAAGGATCGTGAAAGGGGAGAGCGGCGCCGGGCGCCTGCCCTCCCGTTTAAATTACTGCGGGATCCGCCACTGAATGCGGTTCGCGTAGGTCGACGGGATCTTGTTACCCTGGTCATCTTCCGCGGGGCTAAAGCGCGCGCGGCGGGAAACCAGCTTACAAGTTGCGTCGTCCAGTTCAGGCGAGCCACTCGACTGCGTAACGGTGCAGCTCGTGACACGGCCATCGGCGCCCACTTCAAGACGGAAACCAGTGGTCCCCTGCTTTTCTTCACGCAGAGCGCGCGAAGGATAGTCTTCCGTGGTTGCCCAGGAACCCGGATTGCCACGCGGCGACACGCCCTTTGCAGCCTGCTTTGCAGCGGGCGGCGGCGGCGGGGCCGGCGGCGGTGCGGGCACCGGAACCTCATTGAACACCGGCGGCGGCGTCCGAACCGTCTGGATCGGCGGCGCGGGGGCCGGGGTCTGGACGATCGGCGGCGGCGCGACGACCGGCGGAGGCTCAATCGGCTTGTCCGGCGGCGGCGGCGGCGGCTCCTCGTCAGGTGGCGGGGGTTCCTCCTTCACGTCGATCACGTTCAGCTGTTCCGCCGCCTTTTTGACATATTTCATGCCAAGACCGGTGACGAAGGCATAGCCGAGAACAGCGTGAATCAGGGCGACGATGACGATCGATATCGTACGACTCGATCCTTGCGAGTGGTCAGCATAGGCCATTCGGCAACGACACTCCTTAACTCATCTTACCAGTGGGTTGTACAAATCAGCCAAAAACGGCCCGAGCTGCCCGGGGCTATCCCCGACCACCTTTGGCCCTTATCCGTCCATTTGCTACCGTGCGAACTCCTATCGCGGCGCATCGTGGCACGCAAACGCTTTATCGAACTACCGGCTTGCGTTTACCATTACACACCGGAATGACTTGCCTGTGACATCCCTGCCACGGGCTGATAGCATAGGACGAAGATGCAGAAGAAATCCACCACGGCCATGAAGACGCTCGCCTCGTTGTGCCTCATTTCGGCCTCATATACCGCCGTTTTCCCGGCATTTTCTCAGACAAATTCGATGACAGCGCAATCATCGACGGTTGCCGCCGGATTGACCTATGCCGACATTGCCGACCTTTCCGATGCGGCACCGCTGGTTGCCAACGTGCGCATAAGCAACATCGTCCCGTTGAAGCCCGAACAGGCTCCGGACGTCCCCGCGGGCTATCGCAGGGTCTATGTCGAGGCCGAAGTGACCGCACTGATTCGCGGCGAAGGCGGCATAAGCCCGACCGTCGGCTACCTGTATGATGCCCGCCTCGATTCGAGGCGCAAGATACCCAAGCTGAAAAAGGCACAGATGCTGCTGTTTGCCCGTCCGGGCGGGCGGCCGGGCCAGATTCAGCTGATCGCGCGCGATGCGCAGATCGCCGCCACCCCCGCCGAGGTAGAACGGGTGAAGACCGTTCTGTCGGCGCTGGTCGCACCCGATGCCGCACCGCGAATCATCGGCCTGGGCGACGCCTTCCATGTTGCCGGCACGATCGCGGGCGAAGGGGAGACCCAGATTTTCCTGCGCACCGAAAATGGCGACCCGGTGTCGCTGTCGATCATCCGCCGTCCCGGACAACAGCCCAGCTGGGCCGTGGCGCTGGGCGAAATCGTCGACGAAGCCGCCCGCGCCCCTGCCCCCGGCAGCCTGCTCTGGTATCGGCTGAGCTGCAGCCTGCCGGCCACTTTGCCGGCCCGGTCGGTCCGCACCCTGGCGGTGCAGGACGCCGAAGCGGCGCGCGCCGATTACCAGTTCGTCCTCAATGCACTCGGCCGCTGCGCACGCAATCGAAAGCCGAGCTGACCGCCTACGCACTTATCTTTCAATCGGGCGCCGCTGTGCTTTTCCTTGGACAGCGGCGCTCGGGCCGCTATCAGCGCGGCTCTTACAGTGCGAAGGACCAGGAAACGCCATGACCAATCTCCACCGCCATGCCCCGCTGCGCGTCGCGCTCGTTGGCCTCGGAACGGTGGGTGGCGGCGTCATTCGCCTGCTCAACACCAATGGCGACCTGATTGCCCGCCGCGCCGGCTGTCCGGTGCAGGTGGTCGCCATCTCCGCGCGCGACCGCAACAAGGATCGCGGCGTCGACCTGTCGCCCTATGAATGGGTCGACGACATGACGACGCTGGCGACCCGCGACGATATCGACGTGGTGGTCGAACTGATCGGCGGTGCCGATGGCCCGGCCCTCACCCTCGCCCGCCAGTGCCTGGCCGCCGGCAAGCCGTTCGTCACCGCCAACAAGGCGATGCTGGCCCATCATGGCCTGGACCTTGCCAGCCGGGCCGAGAAGGCCGGCGTGGCGCTCAAATATGAAGCGGCGGTCGCCGGCGGCATCCCGGTCATCAAGGGCATGCGCGAAGGCGCGGCGGCCAACGAGATCAGCCGCGTCTATGGCATCCTCAACGGCACCTGCAATTACATCCTGACCACCATGGAAAAGGAAGGCCGGGGCTTTGACGAGGTGCTGAAGGAAGCCCAGGAACTGGGCTATGCCGAGGCCGATCCGAGCTTCGACATTGACGGCGTCGATGCCGCGCACAAGCTGACCATCCTCGCCAGCCTGGCCTTTGGCACCGAACTGGACTTCGACCATGTCGCGACCACCGGCATCCGCCATGTGATCGCCGCCGACATCGCCGAGGCAGCGGCGCTGGGCTTCCGCATCCGCCTGGTCGGCATGGCGGAGAACGGCCCGGAAGGCCTGTTCCAGCGCGTCCATCCGATGCTGGTCCCGCTCGACCATCCGCTCGCCCATGTCGACGGTTCGCTCAATGCCGTCGTGGCCGAGGGCAATTTCGTCGGTCGCCTCTTCTTCCAGGGACGTGGCGCGGGTGACGGCCCGACCGCTTCGGCCGTGGTCGCCGACCTGATCGACGTGGCCCGCGACGAATATGGCGATGCGCTGGCGATGCCGGTTGCCGCCCTGACCCCGCAACAGCCGGCCGACGCCGGCCAGCGGATCGGCCGCGCCTATCTGCGCTTCAAGGTGCAGGACCGCCCCGGCGTGCTGGCCGAGATTGCTGCCGCGACCCGCGATGCCGGCGTTTCGATCGAGAGCATGATCCAGCGCGGCGCCAACCAGGCCGATGGCGTGCTGGTGGCGATCGTCACCCATGCCGGCGAGGAACGCTGCGTGCGTGAGACGCTGGAGCGGCTGGCCGGCTCCGACAGCCTGCTCGACACGCCGATGGTCATGCATATTCTGGATTGATCGCGCCGGGAGCGGTGGGATCAGTGCTGGCCGGCGCCCTTGACCGAATCCGGCAGGGGCGGCGGTGGCGCCATGTCGGCGTCGGGATCGAGCAAATGGGCGATAGCCTTGCCGGCCAGCATGGCGGCGCCCAGGATCGGCACGCCACCACCGACGCAGCCCGTCCCCTGCCCGCCTACGACACCGCAGGCGCCTTGCCTGGGTGCGGCAGCGGAAGCGCGCGGCGTATCGCCCGCAAGCGGGCGCCCCTCGACCGGCTCGCGCGGCAGCGGCAGCCTTTCCTTCGCATTGCGCTCCGCCCGGCTGCCGCAGACGACGATGCCCCCGCCGCTGCGATCGCAGGGTCGGACGACGGCGGTGCGCGCCTGATATTGCTCCATCGCGGTGCGCTGGGCGAGCGGCGCTTCATCCACCCGCACGATATCCTGCGCGGCTACCGGCGGCTGGCCGATCAGCAAAAGAGGGAAAGACAAGACCCACCGCATGACGACATCTGAACAGTCGAACATGGCGGGATGATGGCAGCGGCTGGACGCTGCGGAATGGCATATAGGGCAAAGGCGCGTCCATCCGTGGCATCACGACTATGAAAAGCTTTGCGAGCCGGGCAAGTTGGGTCGACAAGCAGAGGCGGACATCCTATCGCCCTGCTCTATCAGTTACAGCAGAGGAGTGGCTATGGTGCAGGCTAGTTCGATTCTCGATCGCGTCTTGGTACTCGAAATGGTGCGCGTCACCGAAGCGGCTGCAATCGCCGCATCCAAGCTGGTCGGTCGGGGCGACGAGAAGGCCGCCGACGCCGCTGCGGTCGAGGCGATGCGCCTGGCCTTCAACGACCTCTATATGGACGGCACCGTCGTGATCGGCGAGGGCGAACGCGACGAGGCGCCGATGCTCTATATCGGCGAGAAGGTCGGCAATGCGATCGGCAAGGGCCCCAAGATCGACATCGCGCTCGATCCGCTGGAAGGCACCACCATCACCGCCAAGGCCGGCCCGAACGCGCTGGCCGTGCTCGCCATTTCGGAAGAAGGCGGCCTGCTCAACGCACCCGACGTCTATATGGACAAGATCGCCGTCGGTCCGGGCTATCCCGACAATATCATCGACCTCAACAAGTCGGTGAAGGAGAATGTCGAGGCGGTGGCCAAGGCCAAGGGCGTCGATCCGCATGAAATCATCGTCTGCGTGCTGGATCGCCCGCGCCACGAGAAGCTGATCGCCGAACTGCGCGCGATCGGTTGCGGCATCATGCTGATCCCGGACGGCGACGTTGCCGGCGTGATCGCGACCACCAATCCCGAAACCACGATCGACATCTATATGGGTTCGGGCGGCGCGCCCGAGGGCGTGCTGGCCTGTGCCGCGCTGCGCTGCGTGGGTGGCCAGTTCAAGGGCCGCCTGCTGTTCCGCAACGATGACGAGAAGCAGCGCGCCTACAAGTGGGGCATCACCGACCTGGACAAGGTCTATGACCTCAAGGAACTGGCCAAGGGCGACTGCATCTTTGCCGCGACCGGCGTGACCGACGGATCGCTGCTGGCGGGCGTGAAGCATCTGCCGGGCGACAAGCTGACCACCGAGAGCGTGGTGATGCGCGCCAGCACCGGCACCGTGCGCTGGGTCAAGGGCGAGCATCGCGTCGAGCGCAAGGACGCCTGATCGGGCGGACAGGACGGAAAGACGAAGGGGGCCGAAAGGCCCCCTTTTTCGTGGTCATCGATACGGGAAGAGCCGCCCCCCGATAATCGCCGGCGGTCAGTGGCTGGCGCGGTGGTTGAGATCGTGGCCGAGCGCGAGAATCGCGACGCCGAGCAGCGTATAGGCGCTTTCCTGCCAGCCATGATCCATGGTCAGCGCGCCGGCCATGATGCCAAGGCCGAGCGAACCGATGGCGGCGGGCATCATGAAACGATGGACGAGCGCGCCATGGCCAAGCGCGATCGCGCCCATCAGGATGGCAAGCGCCAGCCCCGCTTCATGGAAGATCGGACTGTCGAAAATGCCGCCGGCCGATGCCAGCAGGCCCAGCACCACTGCGGTCAGGAAACAATGCGCGACGCACAGGCCCGAAAGCGCCATCGCGAGGCGATCGAGGCGTCCGGATTCCAGGGCGTGACGGAAGCTGAGCAGCATGGTGCGTGCTACATAGTCGAGAGTGGCATAAGTTACAACATAACATCACCGATTTTTCCGGCGGGAAAGACGCTCCCGTTGCGCCGGACCGTCAGGCGGCGAAGCGCAGACAGTTGCGACCGCTGCCCTTGGCGGCATAGAGCGCCTTGTCCGCCGCCTCCATCAGGGTCGCGGCGCTGGCCGAGCCGTCCAGTTCGACAAGGCCCGCGCTGAAAGTGATGGCGATATCCTCGCCATTGCCGAGCGGGAAAGGCCGCACCCCGACGCGGGTGCGCAGATGCTCGCAGATGCGTTCCGCCCGTTCCAGATCGACATCGGGCAGCAGCACGGCAAATTCCTCGCCGCCCAGGCGCCCGACGCTGCCGGTGCCGCGCAGCGCCTGGCGCAGCCGCTCGACAAAGCCCACCAGCACCCGGTCGCCAGCCGCATGGCCATGGCGGTCATTGACTGACTTGAAATGGTCGATGTCGATCAGCAGCAGGCAGGCCCGCCCGCCCGCCGCGACGCGGGCGATCTGGTCGTCCAGCTTTTCCTGCAATGCGCGGCGGCTGTCGGCGCCGGTCAGGGCATCCTGCGCCGCCGCCTGGTGCAGCGCTCGCTGGCGCGCCTTGTGGCGGGAAATGTCGCGCACCGTGCTGATGACTCCGATCGCCCGCCCCTGCTCGTCCAGCACGGCGCGGACCAGCATTTCATACCAGTCGAAATCATTGTCGGGCCGGTTGGGGCGAAATTCGACCGCATGCGCCTCCCCCGGATGGGCGAGCGCGCGGCGATGGGTGACGATTGCGAAGGGGCGATATTCCGGATCGATCAGGTCGACCGCGGCCTGACCCAGCAGCCGGTCGGCATCGATGCCGATCTGGTCGACGGCCGAGGGCGAGACATATTGGATGATGCCGTCGATGCTGAGATTGACCACGCCGTCGCCGCTATGTTCGGCAAAGGCGCGATAGCGCGCCTCGCTGTCGCGCAGCATGCGGATCAGCCGGCGACGGCTGTTGAGTTCGGCCGCCACGGGGACGGACAGCAGGAAGCTGAGCGCGAGATAGAATTGGAAGAACTGGATGCGTTCGGGAATGCTGGCCGCGACCAGACGGAGCGGTCCATGGCCGGTCATGGTCGCCGTGCCGCCGATCAGGGCGAGGATGACGATCGCCGCCGCCGACCCTGCATAGCCGGTGCGAAAGGCGATCAGCACCAGTGGCAGCAGCGAGGCGAACAGCATCGGATAATCGACGCGATAGAAGATCCACCAGGCGCACAGGGCAAAGGCCGATAGCAGGCCGAACGCCTCCAGCCGCTCGATCGGCCGGGCCTGGCGCGCCCAGCGGCTTACCTCGCCCTGCAGCAGGATCAGCAGCAGCGGCGTGCAGATGAGGCCGCCCAGCACATGGCCGCTATACCATTGCAGCCAGATATGGGGGGAATCACCACCCAGCAAAATGGCGACCACCAGCCCGGCGCCGATACCGGCAAGCACATTGGCAACGCCCGCCAGCGCGAAGATGAAGATGCTCAATTCGCGCATCGATGCGGCGATCTGTCGCCCAACACCGAGCCGGCGGCAGATATAGGCGACCACCAGCGCCTCCCCGACATTGAGTATCGCCATCGGCACCGCCGCCATTGCGCCGATGCCGAACAGCGCCGTCGCGATCGTGCTGGCAACCATGCAGGAGAGGATGAGACGCGGCCAGGCGCGCATACGCGCGGTCATCATTTCCGCCATCAGCAAGGCATTGGCGCCCCAGATGAAGGCCAAACCGCCTTCGAATCGCGAGGTCAGCAGTGCAAGCGACGCGACCGCGAAGTAAAGCAGGCCGGTAAATACCGACATTTTCAGGGAAATATGGCGAAGGGCGGGCCGCGTCATGTTCCCATCCGGGTTAGGCGGACAATGTTAATATATATTCCTATGCCGCCGACTATTTGACAGCGAATAGATAAAAACAGGCCCCGGTTATCATCATCGGGGCCTGTTTTTACAATATTATAAGTCTATTCAACTGGATGCGTCAGCCAACAGCGCATCGGTCGGGGCCGAAATCGACGGATTGCGATCCTTGATCGTGGCCCGCGCCTGGCGCACGCCGGCGCCATAGTCGGGATGGACCTGATCGAAGAGCTTGCACTGGCGCTCCTCGATCTCGTCCGGGATATCGCCCATGGCGGCGGCGATATTGGCGAAGAGCCGCGCCTTCTGCGCATCGTCGAACAGGTTGAACAGCGCGCGCGGCTGGCCGAAATCATCATTGCCTTCGCGATGATTATAGCGGTCGGCATCGCCCGAAATCTTAAGCGGCGGCTCCAGGAAGCGCTGATCCTCCACCGGCCCGCCAAAGCTGTTGGGCTCATAATAGGCGGCCGGGTTGGGGTTGTTCGGGAAGAAGCGCATCGCCCCGTCCTTGTGATAATGATGCACCGGGCATTTGGGGGCGTTGACCGGCAGCGCCTCATAATGGGTGCCGATCCGGTGGCGGTGTGCATCGGCATAAGAGAAGATGCGCGCCTGAAGCATCTTGTCGGGCGAAAAGCCGATGCCCGGCACGATGTTGGACGGCGAGAAGGCGGCCTGCTCGATCTCCGCGAAATAATTGTCGGCGTTGCGGTTCAGTTCCAGCACGCCAACGTCGATCGGCGGATAATCGGCATGCGGCCAGACCTTGGTGAGGTCGAACGGATTATAGGGCGTCTTGTCCGCATCCAGTTCCGGCATGATCTGGACCTGCATCTTCCATTTGGGGAAGTCGCCCTTCTCGATCGCCTCGAACAGATCCTCCTGCGTGGATTCGCGGGTGCGGCCGACGACATCCGCCGCTTCCTCATTGGTCCAGTGGCGATGGCCCTGCATCGTCTTGAAGTGGAACTTCACCCAGAAACGCTCGCCGGCGTCGTTGATGAAGCTGAATGTATGGCTGCCATAGCCGTTGATGTGGCGCACATCGGTCGGCAGGCCGCGATCCGACATCAGGATCGTCACCTGGTGCAGCGATTCGGGGCTCAAGGACCAGAAGTCCCACATCGCCGTGGGCGAGCGCAGATTGGTGCGCGGATGGCGCTTCTGCGTGTGGATGAAATCGGGGAATTTCAGCGGATCGCGCACGAAGAAAACCGGCGTGTTGTTGCCGACCAGATCCCAATTGCCTTCGGGCGTATAGAATTTCATCGCGAAGCCGCGCACGTCGCGCTCGGCATCTGCCGCACCCAATTCGCCGGCCACGGTCGAGAAGCGCAGGATCATCGGCGTCTGCGCGCCCGGCTGCAGCGCCTTGGCCTTGGTATATTTGGAAATATCGCCGGTGATGGTCAGCGTGCCATAGGCGCCCCAGCCCTTGGCATGGACGACACGTTCGGGGATGCGTTCGCGATTCTGGTGCGCCAGCTTTTCGAGCAGCTGATAATCCTGGAGCAGCAGCGGCCCGCGCGGACCTGCGCTCAGGCTGTTCTGGTTATCGGCAATCGGCGCACCTGCGCTCGTCGTCATCACTGGCTTATCGACCATATCGTCCTCCTCAGCTTTGGATGAGAACAGGCTAAGGCCCCGCGAAGTTTCAGAAAAACTGATTAAATCGGATTGGGTGATCGATTTTTACGGTCAATCTGAAGATCGCCCGAGTCAGGAGGTCAGCGCCCGATCGCGCAGGCGGTGCCATGCCGACAGTCGCGCATCGCGCGGCTGCGGCAGCATTGCCGGATCAAATCGAGTCGTCTTCCCTGCCATCGTCGCGGCCTCGTCCAGGGAGCGGAACAATCCAGCCCCCAGCCCTGCCAGCATGGCCGCACCCAGCGCCGTGGTTTCCACATCCGCCGGACGATCCACACTGACATCGAGCATATCAGCGATATCCTGGGCGATCCAGTCATTGGCGCTCATGCCGCCATCGATCCGCAGCTGGCGCCAGGGCGCGCCGTCGGCAGCGAAGGCGGTGGCGAGGTCGGACAATTGATGCGAAAGGGATTCGAGCGCGGCGCGGACGATATGCGCACGGGTCGATCCCTGGGTGAGGCCGGCGATGACGCCGTTCACGTCGGGCCGCCAGTGGGGGGCGCCCAGCCCCGCCAGCGCCGGCAGCATCAGCACGCCGCCGCTGTCCGGCACAGAGCGGGCCAGCGCCTCCGTCTCCGCCGCCGATCCGATCAGCCCGAGCTGATCGCGCAGCCATTTGATGAGATTGCCGGCGATGAAGATCGATCCTTCGAGCGCATAGATGCGCTGGTCGCCGATCCGGTAGAGCAGGGTGCCGAGCAGGCGATGGCGCGAGGCCGGCATCTGCGCCCCCATATTGGCGAGGATGAAGGCGCCGGTGCCCAGGGTCGCCTTGGCATCGCCGGGCGTCAGGCAGGCCTGACCGATGCTGGCCGCCTGCTGATCGCCGGCCAGTCCGCGGATCGGGATGGCGCCACCGAACAGCGCCGCCAGCGTGTCGCCAAAGGCGCCGGCATTGTCGACGATTTCGGGCAGTGCGACGCGGGGCACGCCGAACAGGTCGCACAAGGCCGGATCCCAATCGGTGCCGTCAAGCGCGACCAGCTGGGTGCGGCTGGCATTGCTGGCGTCGCTGACATGCAGGCCACCGGTCAGTTTCCACACCAGCCAGCTTTCGATCGTGCCGAGCGCCAGCCTATCCCCCGCCTCTGCCACGGCCGGGACATGGTCGATCAGCCAGCGCATCTTGCTGGCGGAAAAATAGGGATCGACGACGAGGCCGGTGCGCTGTTGCAGCATCGCTTCATGGCCGTCATCGCGCAGCGCCGTGCATTGCGCCGCCGTGCGCCGATCCTGCCAGACGATCGCGGGTGCCAGTGGTTCACCGGTGCGCCGGTCCCAGGCAACCACCGTCTCGCGCTGGTTGGTGATGCCGATGGCAACGATCCGGTCGGCGCCACCCGCCCGATCCACCATCTGGCGGGCGCAATCGCGCGTGCGGGTCCAGATTTCGGCGGCGTCATGCTCGACCCAGCCGGGCTGTGGATAATATTGGGTCAGTTCCGCCTGCGCCATCGCGATGCGGCGGCCGTCGGGGGCATAGAGCATCGCGCGGGTCGAGGTGGTCCCTTCGTCCAGCACCAGCAGATAGCGATCGGTCATGCCCTCTCCTCAAGCCAGGCATCGAGCGCGGCCAGTTGCGCGGCGTCGAAACGCAGACCCAATTTGGTGCGGCGCCAGAGAATATCCTCGCTGGTCTGTGCCCATTCGCGCGCGAGCAGGTAGCAGAGTTCCGCTTCGGTCAGGCCATGGCCGAAATCCCGGCCCAGGTCCGACCAGTCGCGCGCCGCGCCCAGCCAGTCGCGGGCGCGAGTGCCATAAGCGCAGCCGATCCGTTCGGCCGTGTCGAGATCGAGAAAGGGATAGTCGCCAGCCAGCGCGGCGACGAGATCGGCCAGGCCGGTCATCGGAAAATCGCCGCCGGGGAGCGGCACGTCCGCCGTCCAGTCATCGCCTGCGAGCGAGGGCAGGAGCGGCTTCAGTAGGGCGATCGCCTCCGCCGCGAGATGGCGATAGGTGGTGATCTTGCCGCCATAGATGCTGAGCAGTGGCGGCGCGCCCTCCTCCCGATCGAGGTCGAGATGATAGCCGCGCGTCGCCGATTCCGGCCGGGCCGATCCATCGTCGATCAGCGGCCGGACGCCGGCAAAGGACCAGACGACATCGGCAGGGCTGATCGACCGGGCGAAATAGCGGTTCGCACCCTCGCACAGATAGGCGATTTCCTCGGCACTGGCCGCGATCGGATCGACGCCGTCCTGATGATCGCGATCGGTGGTGCCGATCAGCGTGTAGAGATGCTGATAGGGGATGGCGAAGAAGATGCGGCCGTCGGGCAGCTGGAAGAAATAGGCCATGCCATGGTCGAACAGGCGCGGCACGACGATATGCGACCCGCGCACCAGCCGGATGAGCCGGTCGGCGCGGCGATCGGCGCGGTCCAGCAGGTCGAGTACGGCGGGACCAGTGGCATTGACCACGACCCGCGCATGGAAGGTCTGTGCCTGCCCCGCCGCATCGCGCGCCTGGATGCGCCAATGATCGCCGGCCTGCTCCAGCCGCAGCACCTGCGTGCGGGGGCGGATATCGGCGCCATGATCGGCGGCGTCGCGGGCGTTGAGGATGACCAGTCGCGCGTCGTCGACCCAGCCGTCCGAATAGACATAGGCAGGGCCGAATCCCGCCCGTAGCGGCGCGCCGGCGACATGATGGTGCAGGTCGATCGCCTCCGTCGCCGGCAGGGCGCGGCGACCACCGATATGATCGTAGAGGAACAGGCCGAGGCGCAGCAGCCAGCGCGGCCGCAGGCCCTGGACCCAGGGCAGGACGAAACGCATCGGCTGGATGATGTGCGGCGCGATGCGCCACAGCCTTTCCCGTTCGGCAAGGGATTCGCGGACCAGGCCGAAGGCGCGATGCTCCAGATAGCGCAGCCCGCCATGGATGAGCTTGGTCGAGGCCGAAGAGGTGCCCTGTGCCAGGTCGCCCCGTTCGAGCAGCAGCACGCTTGCCCCCCGCCCCGCCGCATCGCGCGCAATGCCGCACCCATTCACCCCGCCGCCGATTACGGCAAGGTCGTGGATGAAAGGGGCCGTCTCCTGCGTCACGCCGCCGTTCTAGCGGCAAAATGCTGCCCCCGATATTAACGAAGGCAAGATCGTGAAAATTCATCCGGCCGGCGCCACGCGCGATCGCCCATGGTGCCGGCAGGATGTCTGCGAGCCCCCACGCTCGTCAGAAGGGCATGTCGTCAGGCGAGGCTGTCGACCACCAGGCCGCTATTGCTGCTGCTCGTGGCGCTGCTGGTCGATCCATAGAGCGACTGGCTGAGGCTGGAGCGGAGATTTTCGAGGAAGGCGATGATCGAATCCAGCTGATCGGTGGCGCTGGTCTCGCTGGTCGTGCTGTCGTCATCGCTGCTGTCCTCGACCGGGCGCGGCGGCGGTGGGCCGCGCATGCCCTGCGGCCCCTGCATCCCGTCCATGGCGGCCAAGCCGTCGATGCTCATGCCGTCGCCGCCATCGGACGACGCCCCCGCGCCGCCCGGTCCCTGGGCAAAGAGGCTCTGCAACTGCGCGGCCTGATCCTCGGTCAGGGTGCCGGCCGATATCTGATCATCGATCAGGGAATCGATCCGATCCTTCATCGAAGACGGATCGAGCCGTGAACTGCCCGAACTGGCGGAAGTGCTGAGCGCGGAATCGATGGAATCGAGCGCGGTTTCGAGCGCGTCGCCATCCGTTTCCGAGATGGAGCCGGTCTCCACCGCGGCGTCGATGCGATTGGTCATCGACATGCGCGGCGATGGCGGCATGGTCATGCTGTTGTAACTGCTGATAGTCGTCATGCTGGAAGTCCCCACTTCGTTTAGCGGGACCGATCATGCCGAATAAGTCTGAAAAAACATTGTATTTCAATCATGTAATTGATTGAAATAGAGGCGCTACACTGACCAAGAAAAGGTTAAGCGCGCGCCCTTACCCGATGATATCAGGCCTTTTCCAGCGTGCATTGCAGCGGATGCTGGTTCTGCCGGGCGAAATCCATCACCTGGTTCACCTTGGTCTCGGCCACTTCATAGCTGAAGATGCCGCACACGCCGACGCCGCGCTGATGGACGTGCAGCATCACCCGTGTCGCTTCCTCCATATCCATGCGGAAGAAATGCTGGAGGACATGCACAACGAACTCCATCGGGGTGTAATCGTCGTTCAGCATCAGCACCTTGTAGAGCGACGGCTTCTTGGTGCGGGTGCGGGTACGCGTGGCGACGCCGATGTTCGGGTCATTGTCGCCCGTATCGTCCTGATCCGGACCGGCCCTGAAGGGCGCGCCTGCCGATGCGTTGAAGAGATGGTTCATGATGCAGAAGAATATGGCGATTTGTCCTGCCAAGGCAAGGGGGCCGACCGCATGCCATCGCTGCGTAACCACGTTTCCCCGGCGAGAAAAAAGGCGATGCTCCGACCGGAGCACCGCCCTTGTTCATCATCCCGGCCGGATATCGGCCCGGAAATTCGGCTGTGAAATCAGTCCGCCTCAGGCGGCGAGCGACTTCACCTTGTCGGTGACCAGGGTCACGCGCGCGGTCAGCGGCTGGCTGATGTCGCCGGCCAGCTTCATGAAGGCTTCGCTGCTCTTGGCGGCTTCCTTGGTGAACTCGTCGAAGCTGCTCGACAGGAACTGGCTCTGCAGCTGGAAGAATTCGGTCGGGGTCTTGGCGGTCGAGAAGCTCTTGATCGAGGCAGTCGCCTTCTCGAAGCTCTTGCGGCTGTAGTCGACGGCTTCCTGGCCCAGCGTCTCGAAGCCCTTGGCCGCGATCTTGCCCGATTCCACCAGCGCTTCGACATTGCCCTTGGCGATGTCGCTCAGCTCTTCCATCGCCTTGGTCGACTTTTCGACACCGGCCTTCGCCTTCTCGTTCAGGTCGGCATAGGCCGTTTCCATCTTGGCCTTGGTATCTTCGGCGAACTTCTTACCGGTTTCGAGGATATCGTTCATGATCAATGTTCCTTCCGTGGCAGGCAGCGTCTTCGCTTTGGTCTTCGGGGCGGACACAGGCTCCGGAGCCACTACCGCCTCAACATCTTCAACAATCGGTTCGGGTGCGGCATCCACCGCTGTCGTCGCCGCGACCACCGCCACCGGATCGGCAACGGGTGCCGGTTCCGCAGCAGGGGCTTTAGCAGCAGCAGCGACCGGCGCCGGCTTCTTCGCTACCGGCTTGGGCGCGGACGCCTTTGCCGGAGCAGCCTTGGCGACGGGTTTGCGCGGGGCAGGCTTTTTGGGCGCGGGCTTCTCACCCAGGGCGGACTCAGCGGCCTTGAGTGCCTCACTGGCAGACAAGGTTGCGGAACCGCTTTTCGCGACCGGCTTGGCACGCGCAGACTTAGGGGTAACGGCCATCGACCATCCTCCGTTTGTTGCACTGCACAATAAGCCTTATCCCAAAGGATTACAAGGCCCATTGTGCAGTGCAACAAATCAGACATATTGATGTTTCGGCACTGATCGGCGGCCAATGGGGAATGGCTGAAATCCGCGCCTCTACCGGGCTTTTACGTAACGTCCGGGCGCATCTTCTATTGCCCGAAGCTTGCCGCCGCCCGGCTTGCGCGCGCCGCGGACCGCCACCTCGCGCGAATCGATGCCGCGCAGCCATTCGGCCCAGTCCGGCCACCAACTGCCCTTGGTCTCGCGCGCAGCCGCAACAAAATCATCCAGCGTCGGCTGCGGCGCGTCGGCGGTCCAATATTGATATTTCTGCGCGACCGGCGGGTTGATGACGCCGGCGATATGGCCCGAGCCTGCCAGCAGGAAGCGTACCGGCCCGGCGAGATGCTCGGTCAGTTTCCACACGCTTTCGAGCGGGGCGATATGATCCTCCTTGCCGGCCTGGACATAGGCGGGGGTGTGGATCTGCGTCAGGTCGATCGGCGTGCCCGCGACGCTGATTGCGCCGGGCACCACCAGCATATTGTCGCGATAAAGCTGGGTCAGATAATCGCGATGCCAGCGCGCCGGCAGGTTGGTCGTGTCGCCATTCCAGTAGAGCAGGTCGAAGGGCGGATAGTCCATGCCGAGCAGGTAATTGTTGACCACATAGTTCCAGATGAGATCGCGCCCGCGCAGCAGGTTGAAGGTCGCCGCCATATAGCGCCCGTCAAGAAAGCCGCTGGAAGAGAGACGGTCGACCAGCTTCATCTGCTCGTCATCGACGAACAAAGTGAGGTCGCCGGCCGCGCTGAAATCCACTTGCGCCGTGAAGAAGGTCGCGCTCGCCACCTTGTCGGCCTCGCCCCGCGCCGCCAGCAGCGCCAGTGTGGCGGCCAGCGTCGTGCCGGCCACGCAATAGCCGATGGTATGGACGCTCGGCACGTTCAGCAGGTCGCGCACCGTGTCGATCGCGTCGACCTGGCCGTTCAGGATATAATCGTCCCAGACCATGTCCTTCATCGAGGCGTCGGCCGACTTCCACGAGACGAGGAAGACGCTGACCCCCTGGTCCACCGCCCATTTGACGAAGCTTTTTTCGGGCGAGAGATCGAGAATGTAGAAGCGGTTGATCCAGGGCGGGAAGATGATCAGCGGCGTCGCCAGCACCCTGGGCGTCGAGGGCGCATAATGGATCAGTTGGTAGAGCGGGGTTTCGTGAACCACCTTGCCCGGCGTCGCGGCAATGTTGCGCCCCAGTTCGAACTGGGTGCCGTCGGTATGGGTGAGCTGGCCCTTCTCCATATCGGCCAGCATATGCTGAAGGCCCTTCACCAGATTCTCGCCGCCGCTCTGGATCGTCTTTTCCACGACCGTCGGATTCATCAGCGGGAAGTTGGACGGCGCCATCGCATCGAGCATGCCGGTGGTGGCAAAGCGCAGCTTGGCCTTCGCCTTGGGATCGACGCCGTCGACCGCATCGGCCAGGTTCATCAGATAGTCGGAGATCAGCAGATAGCTTTGCCGGATCAGGTCGTAGAAGGGATGGGTCGTCCAGGCAGGGTCGGCAAAGCGCCGGTCCTTGCGCGCGGCCGGGCTGTCGGCCGGCGGCGGATCGGGCTGGTCGCGCAGCAGGCCGCCGGAATCGAGAAAGCGCTGCCACAGCGCCAGCCCTTCATCGGCAAAGCTGGTCTGGATGCGGGCGACAGTCTCGGGATCGAAGGGCAGCACCCGGCCGGTCGCGCCCGCCGCCTGTTCCAGCATCAATTGCTGCGCGCGGCCCAGCACCTGGGTCCATTTCTGCATCTCCGCCAGGGTCGGGAGATGGGGCTCCAGGACATCCTGCGTTTCCATGGCCACCTTCCTCCTCCTGGCATTGCCGATATCAGCCGCTTTCACTGGCGCGCCGCAGCCTGGCGGGTTATAGCCAGATTGTGACACGCCGAATGCGTGCCACGCACTATTCCTTACCGAGAGCTTTCAGGAAAGCCCCTATAATGTCCGAAGAATTCTACCGCATGAAGCGCCTGCCGCCCTATGTCATCGCCGAAGTGAACGCGATGCGAGCCGCAGCCCGCGCCGCGGGAGAGGACATTATCGACCTTGGCATGGGCAATCCCGACCTGCCGCCGCCCGATCATGTCATCGCCAAGCTGGTCGAAGTCGCCAGCAAGCCGGACGCCCATGGTTATTCCCAGTCCAAGGGGATTCCGGGCCTCCGCAAGGCGCAGGCCAATTATTATGGCCGCCGTTTCGGCGTCGATGTCGACCCGGAAACCGAAGTCGTCGTGACCATGGGGTCGAAGGAGGGGCTTGCCAGCCTCGCCACCGCAATCACCGCGCCGGGCGACGTGGTGCTGGCCCCCAACCCCAGCTACCCGATCCACATGTTCGGCTTCATCATCGCTGGCGCGACCATCCGGTCGGTGCCGACGACGCCGGACGAGAATTATTTCCGCGCGCTCGACCGCGCCATGGCCTTCACCGTGCCGCGCCCGTCGATCCTGGTGGTCAATTATCCGTCCAACCCGACGGCGGAGACAGTGGACCTGGCCTTCTACGAGCGGCTCGTCGCCTGGGCGAAGGAGAACAAGGTCTGGGTGCTGAGCGACCTCGCTTATTCCGAGCTTTATTATGACGGCAATCCGACGCCCTCCATCCTGCAGGTGCCGGGCGCCAAGGATGTCGCGATCGAGTTCACGTCCCTGTCCAAGACCTATTCGATGGCCGGCTGGCGGATCGGCTTTGCGGTCGGCAACAAGCAGCTGATCGCGGCGATGAGCCGGGTGAAATCCTATCTCGACTATGGCGCCTTCACGCCGATCCAGGCGGCCGCCTGCGCCGCGCTCAACGGCCCGCAGGACATCGTCGCCAAGAATCGCGAGCTGTATCACAAGCGCCGCGACGTGATGGTCGAGAGCTTCTCGCGCGCAGGATGGGATATTCCCGCGCCGCGCGCGTCGATGTTCGCCTGGGCACCGCTGCCGCCCGCGCTCAAGGACATGGGGAGCCTGGAATTTTCCAAGCAGCTGTTGACCCATGCCAAGGTCGCGGTGGCGCCGGGCGTGGGCTATGGCGAGGATGGCGAAGGCTATGTCCGCATCGCCATGGTCGAGAATGAGCAGCGGCTCCGCCAGGCGGCGCGCAACATCAAGCAGTATCTCAAGTCGATGGGCGTCAACACGCCTTCGTCGAAGGGTGCTGCCTGACCTTCACGCGCCTGGCGCGCCCGAACCATGACCATGATCGCCGTCGGACATTGGTGTGTCCGGCGGCGTTTGCTTTAGCGCCCCCTTGCCCCTTGGCCCGCGATCAAGGATAGAAGCGAGGGATGAGAGGACCAAGTCGATGATCCCCCTTCCGCAGGTCAGCCAGGTCGCCCAGACGATCCAGCTGGCGCTTGCCCCTGTCTTCCTGCTCGCCGGTATCGGTGCGTTCCTGAATGTCTGCGTCAGCCGGCTGGCTCGCATCATCGATCGCGCCCGCGCGGTCGAGGAATGGGTGCTGAGCACGCGCGGCAAGGAGCATGACCGGATGGTGAGCGAGATCCGCGTGCTCGACCGGCGCATGAGCGTGGTCAATGGCGCGATCTTCCTGTCGGTGGCATCGGCCTGCGCGGTCTGTCTGGTCGTCATCCTGCTGTTCGCGGGCAATCTGTTCAACGCCCATCTGGGCACGCCGGTGGCGATCCTGTTCAGCCTGGCGATGGTGCTGCAGGCCGCCGCCTTCGGCACCTTCATCCAGGAAATCCGCCTGGCGTCACGCACCATCCATATCCGCAACGAGGTGCTCTACCACAAGGTGGAGGAGGAAGAGGCGGCATGACGCGCTTCACCGTCAACGACCGACCGGTGCAATATCGGATGGATCCCGAAACGCCCCTGCTGTGGGCGCTGCGCGACGCGTCGAACCTGACGGGGACCAAATATGGCTGCGGCACCGGCGATTGCGGCGCCTGTACCGTGGATATCGACGGCGAGGCGGTGCGGTCCTGCCAGGTGACGATCGGCAAGACCGAGGGCCGGTTCGTCACGACGATCGAGGCGCTGTCGCCCGATCGCGGCCATCCCCTGCAACAGGCGTTCGCGGCCGAGAATGTCTCCCAATGCGGTTACTGCATGTCCGGCATCATCATGGCGGCGTCGGTATTGCTGCGGCGGACCAACGACCCGACCGATGCGGAGATCGATGCGGCGATCACCAATATCTGTCGCTGCGGCGTCTATCCCCGGCTGCGCGGCGCGATCAAGCGCGCCGGCCGGATCATGCGCGGCGAGGACCAGGCCGGCGACAATCCGATCCAGGCCGCACCGCCGCCCGGCATCACGCCGGACGAGGCGGTGCGCACCGTGCCGGCGCTGCGCAAACCCTAGGGCCAATCGACATTCAGCCGAAGCGATAGCCGGAAACCGTCCAGCCCAGCACCGTGCTGCGATGGGCACAGATCGCGGCATCCTCGCCGCCCGCCCCCAGCGCCACCATCAGCGGCAGCAGATGTTCCTCGCGCGGATGGGCGAAGCGGGCATGGGGCAGATGATCCCAGGCGGCGACGCGCGTCGCGCGACGGGCCGGATCGGGATCGGTCACCGCATCGCGCAGCGCATCATCCCATTCACCCGAGGGCGCCGTGGCCATCGCGCCGCGCACGCGCAGATTGTGGAAGCTCATGCCCGATCCGACAATGAGCACGCCTTCCTCGCGCAGCGGCGCCAGCGCGCGACCGGCGGCGATATGGGCGGCCGGATCAAGATCGCGGCGCAAGGATAGCTGGGCGACCGGAATGTCGGCATCGGGCAGCGCGACCTTCATCGGGATGAAGACGCCATGGTCCCAGCCCCGTTCGGATTCACGCGCTGTGGGAAAGCCGGCCTGCTCCAGCAGTTCGGCCGCGCGATCGGCAAGCGCGGGCGCGCCCGGCGCGTCCCAGCGGAGCTGATAGGTATGCGGCGGGAAGCCGAAATAGTCGAACAACAAGGGCGGCTGGCTACCGTCATGGACGGTGAAGCCCGGCGTTTCCCAATGGCCCGACACCAGCAGGATCGCGCGCGGCCGTTCCGGCAGGGCGGCGATCAGGCCGGCAAGATAATCCTGCATCGGCTGCCACATGGCGTCACTGTGCGGGTGCTGGGGATCGGCGGGGTCCATGAAGAAGCAGGGACCACCGCCATGGGGGATGAACAAGGCTGGCTGTTTCATGCCCGCCTAGATCGGATGTCGGCGCCGCCCGCGCAACGCGCCAGGCGGAAACCGACTGTTTCCTGTCAGCCCCTGGCCAGCATCGGAGCGATCGCCTGGGCCAGGGTCGCGCCCGAATAGGGCTTCTTGAGCAGGATGACGTCGCTGAAGCGATCCGGCAGGTCGAGCCCGTCGCCATAGCCGGTGGCGAAGAGGAAGGGCACGCCGCGTTCCGCCAACATGTCCGCGATCGGCAGGCTGGTTTCATTGCCCAGATTGAAGTCCAGCACGGCAAGGTCGACCGGATGGAGCGTGATCGCCTCATGCGCGCGGCCGATGCTGGCGGCGGTGACCACCTGCGCGCCGAGGTCGCGCAGCGCATCCTCGCCATCCATGGCGATGATCATATTATCCTCGACCAGCAATATCTGCCGGCCCTTGAGCAGATGCGGCGAGGGAGCGGGCGCCGGCTTGGCGCGATCGGTGCCGGCCACGTCGGGCAGGATCGAGGCGACATGGGCGGACGGAATGCAGAAGCGCGCCTCCAGTCCCGCCAGCCGATAATTGACCTCCGCCCGGCCATCCAGATCATAGGGAATGGAGCGCTCGATCACGGTCGAGCCGAAGCCCCGGCGCGAGGGCGCGACGACCGCCGGGCCGCCGCTTTCCAGCCAGTGGAGCAGCAGGCTGCCCTCGGCATCGACATGCCAGTCGATCGCCACCGATCCATTGTCGGACAGCGCGCCATATTTGGCGGCATTGGTCAGCAGTTCGTGGATGACGAGCGCCAGCACGGTGAAGGCGGCGGGGGTCAGCAGCACATTAGGACCGGTCAGCTTCACCCGGTCACGCCGGTCGCAGAGATAGGCGCCGGCCTCCACCTCGATCAGGTCATAGAGGCGCGCGGGCGCCCAGCGATCGGCGGTGATCTGGTCATGGGCACGGGCCAGCGCATGGACGCGGCTTTCCAGCGTGCCGATGAACTGGTCGACCGACATGGCGCTGTCGCGGGTCTGGGAAATCAGGCCACGGATCAGCGCGAGAATATTGCGGACGCGGTGGTTGAGTTCCGCGATCAGCAATTCCTGCTTCTCATGCGCGCGCTGCCGTTCCTCGTCGGCGGAATCGGACAGGCGCAGGATGACTTCCAGCAGCGCCGTGCGCAGCGCTTCAGCGACGCGCAGTTCGGCCGGCATGAAGGCGACGGCCGTGCCCTTCACCAGTTCCGACCATTCCTCGAAACTCTTGCGCGGGGTCAGGCGCGGGCCGTTGGGGCCATATTCGATATGCTTGTCCTGCTTGCCGGCCCAGCGGACCGAACGCAGCTGTTCGGCGCGGAACAGTACGACATAGTCGCGCGGCCGGCGCGAGATCGGAATGGCGAGCAAGCCGGCAGCGCGATCGGCATGGGCCAGGGCTTCGGGCATGATGCGGGCGATGCTGTCGGTGGTATAGACCTGGCTGGCGGCCGTCCGATTGAGCATCGACACGATCGCGGCGAAGGACGGCTCGTCCGGGGTCAGGCCCGACAGGGTCATCTGCCCGTCGATATAGATACCCACGCCATCGGCGGGGATCGTGTCGAAGATGATGTCGCCCAGCCAGCGGGCATTGGACATCAGGTCATGATCCTGCGCGACGGCGGAGAGCAGCCGGTCGGCGACCTGGCGGGCCTTGCCCTCATAGCTGGCGGTTTCCGCCCGCTCGCGCCCTTCCAGCATCATCGAGAAGATCTGGCCGAACAGTTCGGCAGCACTGCGCTGCGCGAAGCTGGGCAGGCGCGGCGCATAATGATGGCAGGCGAACAACCCCCACAGCTTGCCATCGACGATGATCGAGATGGAGAGCGAGGCCCCCACCCCCATGTTGCGCAGATATTCGATATGGATCGGCGACACCGCGCGGGTGACGCAGAGCGACATGTCGAGCGCGGCGCCGGCGGGATCGAGCGCCGGGATGACCGGCACCGGCGGCGCATTGATGTCGGCGATCACCCGGAAGATGTTGCGCATGTAGAGCGCGCGCGCCTGCGCCGGGATGTCGGAGGCCGGATAATGCAGGCCGAAGAAACTGTCGATGCCGGGACGCAGCGCCTCCGCCACCACCTCGCCATCGCCATTGTCGGCAAAGCGATAGACCATCACCCTGTCGAAGCCGGTGAGCGCCCGCACCTGGCGCGCGCCATCGCGCAGGAAGGCGGTCATGCCATCCGCCTGCGCCAGCCGCGCGACCATCGAGCGGACCATGGAACTGGCCTCCATCTCGTCGGGTACGGCGGGTTCCGCCTCGATCACCACCAACTGGCCGGAGAAATGGACGGCCACGTCGAACGGCGCACCGCCCTCCACCAGCGGCAGCGAGAAGACACGCTCCACCGAATCGGGGCCGCGCAACAGGGTGATGCGGTTGCGCAGCGTGTGGATCGCATCGGCGGTGAAGAGCGCGCTGATCGGCTGGCCCAGCATCTCGTCCGGCGCCAGGCCGATATGGTCGGCACTGTTGGTCGATACGCGCGACACCAGCCAGTCGGCGGTCAGGGCAACGAGAAAGCCGAAGGGCTGGACCGTGCCGAGCACATGGATCGGCTCGCGATCGCAATTGTTGATGTCGACGGCGAAGCCCTGGGCTTCCGGGCTGATCACATCAGTCACAGGCGACCTCCCGCTCGGCGCGCGCGCCCGCCTCGAACAGGGTGAAGGCCGTCCGGGCGCCGGCGATCGCATCGTCCAGCCAGTCCGCGTCGCCCTGAGCCGCGGCGTCATCCAGCTGCTGCTGGAAGGCGACCCAGCCGCCCTTGCCATGCACGGCGGACAGATAGGCGCGGGGCAGATCCTGCGCGACCTGGCGCGCAAGCATCGCACCGCCCAGACGCGATCCTTCGAGCGCATAGAGCAGGCCCCAGCGGAAGCCGTCGCCGCCCGTGGACGGCATCGACAGCGGCGCAGGCATGGCCTCCCCCAAGGCCGCCAGATCCTGCGCCATCAGCGCAAGGCGCGGCGAATCGGGCTGGGCGACCGGCTCCAGCGCGGCGATCGCGCGGGCATGGGCACGCAGGAAGGCCCGGTAATCGGGCGCGGAAGCGAGCGAGAAATGGGAAAACAGGTCATCGACCCGTTGATGGCTCTCCATCGTCGCGGCGCGCAGGGCCTGTCTTGTGCGGCCGGCATCGGCGGTTCTTATCACCCGTTGGTCCTAATGGTTGTTTGTCGGCACTGCACTGATCTGGATCAGCTTTGCGCCGAACAGCCCATTTACCGGGCTTTTCCGATGCAAGATGGTGGGATGAATGGAATGATCGAGATTGTCCATTGTTCCGGGACAGAATCTTTCAAATCGCTGACAGTAGAGTTCAGCATCGCGACATCGCCATCCGCGTAGAGATGCGGCATGAAGGGAACAGATGGTTCCCACACGAGGAATCCGGAACGATGCTGAGGAAATGGATGCTGGCCGGCCTGATGGGTGCGACGCTGCTGGGCGGCGTGGCACCGGCCTATGCGCAGCGCAACGACAATGGCGGCGGTCCGCGCGGCGAGCGTGGCGCAGGCAATCCCGGAAACCGGGGCGGCGACATGCGCGGCGCGCAGGGCGGCACCCGCTGGCAGGGTGGCGGCGATCGCGGCAATGGCAATGCGGGCGGACGTCCGCAAATGACGGCGCCCGCGCAGCGCTGGCAGGGCGGCCCCGAGCGCGTCAGCCGGCCGGACCAGCGGCCCGATCAGCGCGCCGATCGCCCCAATGGCAATTGGCAGCGTCCCGGCAATCCGACCCCCGGCATGCAGCCGGTCGCCCGCCCCGACCGCCCGGACGGACGCGGTGATGGGCGCAGGGTAGACGCGCGGCCGGATAGTCGCTCCGACTGGAATCGGCAGGTCTGGGACCGCAATCGCAACGGGAACGACCGCGATCGCAACGGCCGTGACTGGAACGACCGCAATCGTGACGGCCGCCCCGACGATCGGCGCTGGAGCGACAATGACCGGCGCGGCGATCGCCCCGGCTATCCCGGCAACTGGAACAATGATGGCCGCCGCTATGACGATCGCACCCGTTGGGCCGACCAGCGCCGCTGGGACAATGGCTGGCGCCAGGACCGGCGCTATGACTGGTATGGCTATCGCAGCCGCTATGGCGACCGCTATCGCATGGGCCGCTATTATGCGCCGTCGGGCTGGAATTATGGCTATCGCAGCTTCTCTATCGGCGTGTTCCTGTCGGGTCCGCTCTATGGCAGCAATTACTGGCTGAACGATCCCTATTATTACCGCCTGCCGCCTGCCTACGGCACGATGCGCTGGATCCGCTATTATGACGATGCGCTGCTGGTCGATATCCGCGATGGCTATGTCGTCGACGTGATCCGCAACTTCTTCTGGTGACAGCCTCCTGAACTGGCCTTCAGGACACTGGGCCCGGTGCGATACCGCACCGGGCCCTTTTTCATTGCGCAGCGCCGACGGGAAATGGCAGGGAGGCGGCATGAACGAGATAGTGGATGATGGCGGCATCGCGTCGCCGGCCCGCGCCGCGATCGGCGATCGGGTGCGCGAGAAACTGAACCGCAACCCGCTGGTCAGCCGCATCGACAGCCCCCATCTGGAAATCTATGGGCGGCAGGATTTCCTGGGCGCCGAAGAATGCGCGGTGATGCGCGCGATCATCGACGCCGGCGCCCAGCCATCGACCCTGTTCACCGGCCGGGAAAATGCCGATTATCGAACGAGCCACAGCTGCAATCTCGACCGGGAAGACCCGCTGGTCCATGCGATCAGCGCCCGCATCTGTGCGATGACCGGGCTGGAGCCCGACCATGGCGAGACATTGCAGGGACAGCGCTATACCCAGGGCCAGGAATATAAGGTCCATTGCGACTATTTCCCGGTCAATGCCAGCTATTGGCCCGAGATGCGCAAGACCGGCGGCCAGCGTAACTGGACGGCGATGATCTATCTGTCGCCGGTCGAGGGCGGGGGCGAGACCCATTTTCCGCGTTGCGAATTCATGGTGCCGCCGATCGAGGAAATGATCCTGATCTGGAACAATCTGAAGCCCGACGGTGCGCCCAACCCCTATAGCCTGCACGCCGCCCGGCCAGTGGTTCAGGGCACCAAATATGTCGTCACCAAATGGTTTCGCGAACGCCCCTGGGTTCGCTGACCCAGAAGGTCGCGCGCCATTACACTTTGCGACATAAATGACTGGTTCCTGACAGCGCCGTTCCCGGACGGTTCAGCGAATCCACTCCATATTCAACATGTTGGTAAGGGAACCTGCCCCGCTTGAAGCGGTTGGAAGCGTCTCCGAGCCTCCAGATTGATGGGAGTAGAAATATGCGCAAGATCATCATCCTTGGCCTTCTTGCGGCCACCGTCGTCCCCAGCGTCGCTTCCGCCCAATCCTATGGCGAAGCCCGCCGCAGCGAGCAGCGGCTGCGCGAAGACCAGCGCGACCTGCGCGCGGCCCAGCGCTATGGCGATCGCCGCGATGTCCGCGAAGCCCGTCGCGATGTTCGCGACTCCCGCCAGGAAGCGCGGGAAGACTGGCAGGATTATCGCCGCAGCCACCGCGACGTCTATCGCGCCGGCAACTGGAATGCGCCCTTCCGCTATTCGCGCTGGAATGCCGGCGCCCAACTTCGCCCGGCCTATTATAGCTCGCGCTATTACATCGCCGATCCCTATCGCTATCGCCTGCCCCGTCCGGCCGCCAATCAGCGTTGGGTCCGCCACTATAATGACGTGATGCTGGTGAATGTGCGTACCGGCCGGGTCATGACCGTCCATCGCGGCTTCTTCTGGTAAGCCGGACGACGAAACAAAAAAGGCCCCGGACAGCGATGTCCGGGGCCTTTCTTTACCCCCTTGGCCGCGCCCCCCGTTTCCGGGCGGGCGCGGCCGATGCCGTGCCAGGCACGCCATCAGTCCGAAAGGGGGGTGGACCGTTCGCGAAACGCCCTGCGCGCGCGATGGTTCCCCCGCTTCTCTCCGATCAGGCGGCCAGCGCCTGCGCGATCAGCTTGCGGCTGTTGTCGATGCCATAGAGCGCGATGAAGCTGCCCATGCGCGGCCCCTGATCAGCGCCCAGCAGCGTCTGGTAGAGCGCCTTGAACCAGTCGCGCAGTTCAGCGAAGCCAAAGGCTTCATCCTTGCCGATGGCATAGACGATATTCTGGATATCCTCCGCGCTGGCATCGGCCGGCAAGGCGGCCAGTTCTTCGTCCAACTGGCGCAGTGCGGCCGCTTCGTTCGCGTGCGGCGCCCGGCGCTGGAGCGTCGGTGCGACGAAATCGCGATGATAGGCGAGCGCATGGCCGATCAGCGCGTCCAGTTCGGGATAGGTTTCCGCGCTGGCGCCGGGCACATAATTCTGGAGATAGCTCCACACCTGTTCGCGGCTGGCATCGCCCATCACGCCGACGAGATTGAGCAACAGGCCGAAAGTCACCGGCAGCTCGCCCTGCGGCAGCTTACCATCATGGATATGATGGACCGGATTGCCGAGTTGCTGCTCGATCGCCTGCTTGGCGTAGTTTCCGCGGAACTGCCAATATTCGTCGACCGCGCGCGGGATCACGCCCATGTGCAGCTGCTTGGCCTTCTTGGGCTCGCGATAGGCGTAGAAAGCCAGGCTTTCCTGCGGACCATAGGTCAGCCATTGTTCGAGGCTGAGGCCATTGCCCTTGGACTTGGAGATCTTCTCGCCCTTTTCGTCGAGGAA
>JAESGL010000350.1_pt1 | contig 26929 bp, 21 predicted proteins | sample 9269711 | NCBI WGS metagenome assembly JAESGL01 (sample SAMN14515918, study PRJNA621676) | algae metagenome | isolation source: Kastovskya adunca ATA6-11-RM4 and co-occurring heterotrophs from soil and... | place: Chile: Atacama Desert | collected 2011-06-27
TGACAGGTTTGATAGGGAGGATACATAGGAGGCAAATGGCTCCATTGTGCTCCAGTCTTCAATATCCAAAGAATGCCATCCAGCACATCTCTCTTGTCTCTCCAGGGTCTGCCTTTGCCGTCAGACCGTTTTGGGCCATCAGGAATCAGGTCCTTTATCACTTCCCACTGCTTATCTGCCAACTTCATGACAAATAAACATCTGCCAATTAAATAAAATCCCTATTTATGAGATAGCTTCTAGTACTTTGATGCTGTTACTTAACTCTTAAATTATAGGAGTTGTAGTCTAATTGTGTACCCTTTCAACCATTTTTGCTGCTTCTGCATAAGAACGAGCTTCTTGCCGAAATGCCACCATAAATAATTTCAATTATAGGTACTGTAACATATTAAAAAATGTAACACAAGACAAAATTAAGCCTACAAAACTGAATTGAGAATTATGTCGGTTTAAGGAAGTATGCTAATTTATGGAATAAATAAAAAAATGAACCCCTGGCTTCCCCTTTGCCTTCCTTCTCTGTTTACTAATACATTACAAAGGATTTCCATCCTTAATACAACCATGACCATTTTTTGCCTTACTTGAAAATATCATTTCTGCCATTAGAGCACCCATACATGCTAGATGTACACAGGAATCTAATATGGAGGACATAGTTACTTTTTATCCGACAGATCAAGAACAACTTTATAGCAAGAAATCAATCATTTGCATAGCTTTTTGAAATCAACTTTAAGATCTTAACTTGAAAACTTGAGCACACTTTTGAAATTGATGATGTCGCTACAAAACAGCTACTATGAATATATATAGAGATATTTGCTGCATATAATAAAGCAGCAACACCTGCCGGCACTGCTGCTTTTATCTTTACAAAAAACACTAAAACTTAACTACATTACCTTGCCAGTCGGCTAAGGCGTTCTTCCAAGTAGTTTATTCTGTTGGTAAGGAAATCAATTTTCATGCGCAGTTCCTGCATACCTTCATGATCCATTACAGCAGCAAAAGGTTGCTGAACAGGGTATGCCTGCGGCTGTGGTACCGGCATGGGAGCTGTAGCCTGTTGCGGCTGCACCTGTGGCGCTTCTGCCTGCTGCTGCGGCTGGGCATCCTCCAGTGACTGCAGCTCGGCAGTTTCCTGCTCCTCTGCAGTATCTTCTGCAGCTTTAACAGGCTTCTCTTTTTCTTTTTGTTGCTGCGGCACTGCAACACCTGCTTGCTGCGCCAGCTGATCTACGGTTACACCAAGTTCAGAGAGTAGCACACTCATGAACTGTGGTGTTGGTGTTTGTTTGCCACTTAATGTTTTGTTCAGCCTGTAGATCGAAAAGCCTGTAGCCTGTGCAATCTCTTCCGGCGATTTATCAGATTTGCGTATCAGCTTACGCACTTGGCGGCCTACTTTTGGCCAGTGCTCATCACTTGTCATCAGCTGAAAACCAGGATGTTCCTGTGTAGCCGATAAGGTAGGACGTCCTTTGCCGCTTTGCAGCCAAGCCGGATTGATAAAGCCTTCATAAGCTTCTAATATTTTTAGAATGGTGCCTTTACGCGGCTTTTTGTCCTCAGTATATAAATTGCGTAAAGTACCGTATGCAATACCAACTTCTTTTGCAAAACGGTTTGCACTGACTTTCAGAATATCATCCTGAAAGTACTGAATACGATCATTAACTTTAGTGAGATCGCTCGAATTATTATTCATTATGATGGGTAGGTTAGAACAAAAAGAAATGCTAATTAAAAAAATGCAGCTATACAATAAAACAAAAGAAACGATACCTTCTAATATTAGCAATAATTTTTTTATATTTTCCTATAAGATTAGAGAATTCTAAACAATAAGCTGATTCTCCTTTAAATTTAATTCCCACGCTTATTTCTTGATTTTACAGCGATTCTAAACCTGGGAGGACGTCAATTCTAACCAAAGTACTTTAAATCTTTAACATGAAAAAGTCGCTATTGCTAATTGTAATGTTGTGTTTGACTTTTATTTCAAGTGCACAACAAAAAAAAGATGACCCGAACATCTATGTGTATTGTGACATAGTGGGAAATGAAAAACTAGATAGATCGGGTAATGTGAGTAATAGTAGAGTTTCGATTTCTATTATATGGGATGGGCATATGCTTTCCTTCTATCAAAAAAGGTTTGCGAAAATTTATAATGGAAATCAAACTGTTTTCATTACAATGATTGAGGCTCTTAATTTCATGAGTAGGCATGGATGGGAACTTGATCAGGCTTATGTATTGGAAGTAGCAAACAACCATCAGACTCACTTTATCATGAAAAAGCATTGGTCTAAACTTGATGGTGCAGAGAGAATAGAGTATGTAAGAGGTGAGTAACAAACAATCTTATTAATCAAAACCAGGGACATCATAAAACAGCTATGGCAGCCTTTTTCCCTTGATTCAAGAAATAAAATTATCGGAAAGTTTTCATAAATTAAATACTATCAATCATTATCCGGTTTGTCGAGTTTTGACTATAATAATATAGTTATGCAGAATTATTTAGGAGTTGTTGAGAATAGAAGTTTTAGAGTCTTAAACCTCAAAACACTTCTGCAGATTTTTTCCACCTATTAACTACAATCGATATAGTGGTAAACAGTGATCCGGAAAGGCACAGAATAGATTTAGCTTCATTCAATGAAAGCCAAGTTCTTATGGTAAGGGGGAGGGCTAATGGTAGTACACTTTATGCGGCAAAAATAGTAGATGAAGCAAGTCCAGTTGTTTCAGCCCTTTGCCGTACAGTATTCGGATAAAAGTTAAGGCATTAATAAAATATTGCTTTACAAGGTACGCCATCACCAGCATTACTACTGTAAAGCTCATAACGATTCTTAACGCAATCCCTATGGCCCTGATCAGGAGAAGGATTAGGCGAATCTTTGAATATTGTCTAGACTCTGCCTTTTACTCTTTTTATTTGCATGAACTTTTAATGAAGTATCTTGCTTGTATGTTTGAAGTTTGATAGAATTGTACCAGAGAAAGGCTATGGAAACGCTAAGAAAGCTAAAAAGACATCTCAGGCGTGGAAACGTCTACCGCCGCGCTGATTTAGAGCAGTGGTCAACTGCTGTTGATCGTCATCTTGGGCAGTTAGTTAATGATGGTACACTACAAAAGTTATCCCATGGGCTTTATTACTATCCTAAGGAATCCGTTTATGGGCCAATTCCACCCGATGAAGCGAGTCTTGTGCGTAGTTTTTTGAAGGATGATGATTTTCTAATTACCTCCCCCAATGCCTATAACAGCTTGGGGGTCGGTACTACACAGCTTTATAACAAACGGGTAGTTTATAACCACAAGCGACACGGAGAGTTTGAGTTGGGTGGGAGGAAGTTTTTCTTCCATAACAAACCAAAGTTTCCAAAAAAAGTATCTCAAGAGTTTTTGTTGGTGGATCTTGTTAATAATCTCGACACGCTTGCTGAAGATAAAACGGAAGTGATGCATCAGGTTTTAGACAAAGCCAAAACATTGGAGCTTAAAAAAATAAAAAGGACAGTTTCTGAGTATGGAAACGTAAGGACTAAAAAACTGCTCTCACCCATACTGAAAAGTCAACATGCCGTCTGAATACCTGCATCAAAGAAAGGATTTTGCTGCTCTAATCGAAATTCTGGAAGTTGAAACAGGCATTCTAGCAGAACTGATCGAAAAAGATTATTGGATCATGCATGTATTATATGGGTTGAATGAACAGGGATTTAGTTTTGAACTCAAAGGCGGAACATCACTCTCCAAGGGATATAAAATCATTAATCGCTTTTCTGAGGATATTGATATTCACATCAAAGCTCCTGCCCATCTGGGCGTTAATGAGAATCCAAAAAACACAAAAGAAAAAAGTGTCCAATCAAGAAAGAATTTCTATGATTGGCTGGCGGAAAACATAAAGATCGAAGGGATAACTTCTATAAAGCGGGATTATGCCTTTGATGATCCGGACCATTACCGCAGCGGGGGAATTAGGCTCTATTACGATACTCAGACAGCGCACAATGCTGGGGTAAAGGATGGTATTTTACTAGAGGCTGGCTTTGATACTGTTACACCCAACAACAAATTGACCATTAGTTCCTGGGCGTATGACAAGGCATCTCTAAACCCAAAAATAAAGATTATTGATAATAGAGCAGTTGATATAGCCTGTTACCATCCTGGCTATACATTCGTGGAAAAGCTTCAAACCATTGCTACCAAATACAGACAGGAACAGAACGGGGCGAAAGCCAAGTCCAATGTGATGCGGCAATATTATGATCTGTATTGTTTGCTGGAAAATCCGGAAGTCCTGGAATTTCTGGGATCAGAAGAGTATTTTGAGCACAAAACTAAGAGATTTCCCAGGCAGGATCTGGAAGTGCCAATAGCGGAAAATCAAGCATTCTTACTTTCAGACCCTAAGCAAAGGGATGAATTTAAGGCTCGATATGAATCAACTGCCGCTTTGTACTATAATGGACAACCTGTTTTTGATGACATGATAGATCGAATCTCTCAACATCTCAAGAGTTTATAAAATCTTAATAACAAAGTAAACTTGGCCTTTCAACCCTCACGTCATTATATTTTTTTCGTTTTATGGGCGTTTTGCTGCGGTAAAGCGATGTACAACCGCTTTCATAATCTTATCGCCGTTATCCCAGAAAGCCTTTAGGACCGTGTGAATTCTCTTGCGTGCATATTGGGCTTTTCAATGTGCACAACTACAACTTGCTTAGCAATATTAAGCGTGGAAGCTCTGGGGATATAGGTTCAGAATATTTTTGTAGTTGAAGTTCATGATGTACTCCAGGGGATGCTTGAGCCAAAGATAAGGGTTTACTTCATGCTTTTTACAGATGGCAAAGAAGGAGTAGATCATGACTGCTCTTTGTGCAGCCTGCTGTATTCCTGTAAAGACATATAAGCCATTAATTCAAAATGAAAATTCTCCATGGCTATAGTTAATCCTACACCAAAGGGAAAAAGAAATGGCACAGTTTAAATTAAACCCTCACTATGAGTTTAAGTATATATACAGTCGACCCAGATAATCCCCTAATCCAAATTCCGTTACCTGAAGATCATCAGTAACTAAATCCTCATTTAGATAGCGCAAGTAGCCTACTTTTTTTCTCTGGATCAATGACTGCCTTCCAACTTATCTTAGCTGAATTTTAAGATAAGTCAGTTACTGCTACTTCAAAATCCGCGGGAGGTAGCTTTTGATCTTTTTCTGGATTTTTGATTTGATTTCATCCAATTCTTTTTTAGAACAACCCGATGAAAGCTCAACATCATAAGGATAACTAAAAAAATAATAGAACCATTGATCCATGCATTAGATGAAAAATTTTAGAAAACCAGGAAGGAATATATATGAGGCTATACTACTGGGATGTACCACTATTTCAGCATCTGTTTAAGCACCATCTCAAAAAATTCTCTGATGGGTAAAATTATTTTGTAAGACCTGATGTAGAACTCTTACACGCCAGCCCCTGCTCCTAGCCTGAAAATTAATTCCCATCTTTCACAAATTGGTAATTTGTGAACTGGGAATTATTTTGCTAGCTTCACTCCAGCAATTTAAGCTCCCCTATGCGTACCCCCCAAGATGAACAAGCCCTACCCGGACTCCCCGCAGCAGAAGGGCCGCTGTTGCCCGATCTTAACAACCCAACGAATACCCTTGGACCTGCTAAAGCAGTTACCCATGTGCTCACCATTGGCAAAGCTGTGAAGCTTTACGCAGGCTGGCGCCAGAAGCAACGGCCCGAGGCCAAAACACCTTGCAAGTACCCGCGCATTGCCCGTGCCTACCTGGAGTGGTGCCTGTCTCAGGATTGCGACATCAACCCAATGAGTGTAAACCTCTACACCGCTGACAAAAAGGGGAACGTGGTCTTCGGGGTAAGGAACTTCCTGGCTTTTGCCCAGCTGTTGCAACTGGAGCGGGTGGTATCCAGCCAACGGGAGGATCACCAGCAGTCTTCCCGGCATGCACTTATACTATATTATATAGGGCACAAAAAAAACCTGCGCGGTGAGCTTTCCCATCAGACCTACCTAACAGGCTTGAACAGGTTCTTCGACTATATGGAAACAACCGGCGGATCTTTTGACGGGCGTACGCTGGATGCTTTTGTCCGGGATATGCTGACCGGCAGATTACCGAAACAGGAGGGTGGCTATCCCCTGGAGAAAGAGTTTTCCGCCTTTACCATCAACTGCTACCTGTCAGCCGTTAGGGGGATGGCTAAGTGGATCCTGGAGGAGCACCATTTGCTTTCTTCTCCCTATAGGTTTACGGCAGACCAGTTAAAGCAGGTGGAGGGCTGCCTGCTGGTCAAGAGCCTGCAGCAGGAAAAGCGCTTCTACAAAGATGCCCTTGATGAAGAGGAGCGGGATCTCCTGCTCCGGCAGGCAGAAAATAGCAGGGAGCGGGCCGTGCTGGAGCTGATGGCTTTCTGCGGCCTTCGTACGGTGGAAGTCACGCGTTTGTATGTGGAGGACCTGGATTTCAGAAAGCATGTGCTGCAGGTAAGACGAAAGGGCAGGCACAGCAAAAGCCATATTACCCTTTTTGAGAACTGCCATGCTTCGCTGAAGGCGTATATTGGGGAAGTATATCCCAGGGGGCTCCTGTTTGGAGAGCTGAAAACCTGGCAAATCAGAAAAATAGTGAACCGCTGCCTGGAATCCGCAGGATTGAAAACCAAGCTGCTTTCTGCGCATAGCCTGCGCCACACAGCTGCCCAGATCATGCTGGACAAGGGTTTTAGCAATACACAAGTACAGCTGCAGCTGGGGCACAGCTCTTATGAAACCACCCTCTTTTATACCAGGAAACAGGAGGAAAAGCAGTGGAGGACAAGGACAGCTATTTAAAACGCAGAAAGAGAAAGATTAAAAGATAAAATTCAGCAAATTTTGCCTGCCATTCTTCTTTCACCCGTTTTTCCATACAATACTACTTCGGCAATAGAGGTAGAAGATTTGGAGATTTATTTCGCACATGACCTACAGAACATCCCCTTATTGCTTTTTTTAACGTGAATTATGGATTAAGACATTGATAATCAATGGCATTAAATAGCAAAAGGTTACGGAAATTAAGATATTAGAAGTACGACCAACTAATCACTTAAACCCCAGTAACCTATGCTTAGTGAAGATAAAGAAAATAAGTTAATAGAGCTATTCATCTGTCTGGATGATTTCTGTATAGCTCTTGAAGAATGGAAAAGCCGCCAGCCACGATTCCAGATTTCTCTTACTAATCATCCCATCATGAGTGATAGTGAGATGTTGACGATTTTGGTCTTCTATCAGTTTTCCGGCTATAAATGCTTCCAATATTATTATGAGCAGTATGTGAGAGTGAACCTTAGAAGCTATTTCCCACAGCTGATCAGCTATGAACGCTTTGTCGCCTTGATTCCCCGCCTGCTGCCAGGGCTGTATGTCTTTGTCAAGTGGAGAACACTGCTGTCCAAACGTACCGGCTGGTACATTATAGACTCTAAACCATTGCCTGTATGCCATAACAGAAGAATACATAGCAACAAAGTCTTTGACTCACATGCAAGACGAGGAAAAAGCTCTATGGGCTGGTTCTATGGCTACAAAGTACATCTGGTGATAAACCAGGAAGGAGAAATCATCAATTTTGTCTTCACACCAGGTAATGTGGCAGATAATAATCAAGGAGTACTTAAGCATCTACTGGCTGCTCTGACAGGCAAGTGCTTTGGAGACAAAGGCTATATGACAGCTCTCTTTGAAGAGTTCTATCTCAAGGGTCTGCAGCTCATCACCGCGCGGCGGCCGCCAAAGTCAGAGCTAACATGAAAAACAAGTTGCTGCTTTTAGAAGACAAACTAAAGCTTAGAAAAAGAGCAGTCGTTGAGTCAGTCAATGATATCCTTACTTCTGTCTTTGATCTGGAACACACCCGCCATAGAAGTGCAGTCAATGCTATGGCTCATATGCTAGCTGCTCTGACTGCTTACTGCTTCTACGATAGCAAACCTTCTGTTTTTATACCTGTAAACCAGCGCCTAATGCTTGAAAATAAACTTTTACTTACAGCCTAATCCATAACTCACGTTAATTTAACTAAAGGCTGCTTAATTTCTTATAATGCTCCTGACCTTTTCTCCCCTATCTGTGATGGCATATATCACTGTAAATATTGTTTTAATAATATACCAAATCTTAAGAAAATAACTGCAGTAGAACCTTTTGAATGAAACTACTTATTCCATAAATCCCTGGGAAAGCTGGAACATCGGCATATACATGGCCACCAGTATGATCCCGACCATGCCTCCCAGAAAAATTATCATAAAGGGTTCCAGGAAAGTATTAATCAGCTGGGTGCGCTGGTCCACTGCTTCCGAATAACGTTGGGCGAGCCTTTCCAGAAAAACATCAAGACTATTCACTTCCTCGCCGACCCTGAGCAAAGCAACCAGGTGGGAGTCAAAGATCTTGTGCTTCTCAAGGCTTTTGCTGAAACTATGCCCCCTTAATATAGAAGCTTCTACTTCCGCTAGGGGTGCGGCTATAGGGTAAAAGGAAACCATTTGCCTCACCAGGCCCAATGCCTGCAACAGGGGTACTTTTGCTGCAACCAATAACGCAAGGGATCCGCAAAAACGTGCCAGGTACAGCGAATGTACCAGTGGCCCTATGCCTGGGGTGTGGATGAGTAAAACCGAAAGGCGCTGCCTGGCAGGTTGCCAACGTAGCAGCAGCTTGGCAGCCGTGATCAGTGCTGCCAAGGCCAACAGCAACAACCAGAAATGATCGGTAAAGCCCCTGGATAGGTTAATAAGTACCTGCGTAAGATAAGGCAACTTACTGCCGAAGCGCTTGAAAACGTCGGAAAACATAGGGATAATGAAAGCAAGCATAAAACCCACGGCTCCAACAGAGGTGAGCAGGATCACAATCGGGTATGACAGTGCGTTCACAAACTGCCGCTTTTGCTTGATTTTACGGCTGTAATAGGAAGCAAGCTCTCTGGCCACTTTTATCAACTGACCCGTTTCTTCTCCTATCTGGATACTGAAATATTCATATGGGGTAAAACAACCGCTCTTCTTTAGGGCCGCAGAAAAGGAAGCACCCTGGACCACAGTTTGCAGGATATGCTCCAGTACCGCCTGCTGCTTTACTTTCTTTTGCTCCTTTGTCACCAGTTGCAGCACCCCCCTCAAATCCAAGCCTGCCTCCAGCATTGTTGCCAGCTCCAGGTAAAAAGATTCTTTGAAACGATCTTTAAGCACCCCCTTATAGTGCAAGGCAGCCTCGTTCGGCTGCTCCGCTCTACCTCTTGCAGCCGGATGCTGCGCCCTTTGTGAAATCTCTCTTATGTCAAGCCCTGCCATAATTTTTAAAATGCTTGTGGTAACAAACGCCTCGCATCATACTGTTTTATGAACATCCTGTTTATTTCCTCGCCACCCAACATGATCGTGATGGTCGCTGTTTGTACCAATCCGCGCCCTCCAACACCTTCCAGCTCATACACCGACTGCAGGGATGCCGCTACCTGTATTGTGTCAATCTCTAAAGCCCACTGTCGCAACACATAATCATCATCAAACTGCATCAATATTTCCTGCCGGGGCAGCTGAAAGATTAACTGGTTACCCCTGCCTAACGCAATGGTTTCCGCTTCAAAGAACAGGCGTTCCATTTCCGCGGTTAACCCCAACACCTGTTCAGAATTGTAACGCTTGCTTTCAAAATCATGGTAGCGATTTATCATCCAAAAATACATCCCGAATACCGCAGTGCACAGCAGGCTGCTTAACAGCAAGACCACGATAAGCTCTACCAGGGTGTAGGCAGAAAGCTGTTTATTTTGCCACTTCGACATATACTAATTGCTTTGCCTCCGACAAAATACGATCATCTGTCGTTAAAACCCTGATATGTACCAACAGCAGTGATGGTGTATTCCTGTATGCTTCAACGATGCGTTCTACCCGGTACACTTCATTTTCGACAGCTCCTGATACAAAGGCTTCTTCTGCCATGGTTTGGTTGAGAAGACTAACAGCAAGCTGCTCTGCTTTCATGGGTTTCCTGTAAAAGCTCCCTACGGCTATCTGCCAGAAAAATCCGGCTGCCAGCAAAAAGCTGATGCTTGCGATCACCATGGCAACAATCACTTCTACCAATGTAGATGCCGCTACTTTTTGCCTCACTAGTCTAGCCATGCTATAATCTTCCTTTTTCCCTTTGCTGATATCATACTGCTGCCTACGAACGCATCTGACAGGTTTTCCACATCAATTACCCCGTTATAGAGAAAATTCTCATACACAGAAGAAGGAGTTTTTAAGAAAAGCCTTTGGGCTAAAAGGCTTCCTTCGATACTTCCTTCATGCTGGGCAAACCCCTGAACATAGACCTGCCCCATGACACTGCTTCGTTCATGAAGTCTCATCAGATTAGCACCCTCTCCCGTAGCTTCTGACAATAAAAAAGCTATTCCCTCAATTCTGGCCCCGGGATGTATCTCCATCAGTCCTTTCTTTTTCTTATGGATGAGACCGACGGCACTTGGGTAGGATAACAGCACCTCTTCACCTACCTGCAGGCTGTCTGTTGCAAACGCCTGCAACGCTCCTTTAAACCCTTTTTCAAATTGAATATGAGGGGCTATCAATACTACTCCCTCCAGTTGCGCTTCCCGCTCTACTATGATATGTGAGGCAGAAACTACGGCTATCTTTCCCTTCAGCCTGTTTTTATGCGTAAGCCTGACGGCTGATGTACTGTGAAAAACAGCAGCTTGAGGACTATTAAAGGAAAGGGTCTGATGCACATCAAGACTATCGATCGGCAAGCCCGCAGCAGTAGAAAGCAGTTGATTCAGCGACTCCAAATAGCTTTCATCCATGGAAGGCAGGCCGGGCCCGCTTTTGTATGTCTTACCGTATACTAATTGAGCTCCTGAATATCCGCTGCGACCTATGTAACCTACTTTTATGCCGGCCTCCGGTAAATAGGCACTACCTTTTATCCGTGCATTGCCTGCAATGCTGACGGAACGTCTATGGTCTGCCAGGTATAAAGCCGGTGCATCAGGTGCCGGTTTAGTTCCCAACATCACTGCACAGGAGAGTAACCTGGGACCCTGAACAGCCTTAGCCTGTACCAGCTCATATACCCCCCAATAGGAACGGTATAATCCTACTGAATCTGCTCCATCATCGTACAGATCAAACCATTGCCATTCATTCAGGATGGTTTGTTCAGGTGCGGCAAGGCCAATTTGTATGGCGGAGCTTAGGTTACGCTGAAGTTTGGACTTAATGGAGAGTGTACGGCTGTAGTGCAGGTGGTAATAAGCCAAAAGTAAAAGTGCACTGCACAGGCTTGCCATGATTAGGCTGATGACCAGTACCAGCGGTAATATTCCCCCTTTTAAGCGGCTGCCTGTCAAACTGTTCATCGCCTGATATAAAACGTTTCCACTCCCTTCATCAGCTTCACCGAATCAGGGCTGATCTTCAATAATTTTACCTCTTCCACAGATTCTCCTTCACGCAGCATTACACTCCGGCCGCCTACGGACAGCAGGGCCAGCTTATCTTTCTTCGATTTATGCTCGACCACCCCAATGTACTTATAGATTGAAAGATCCGGCTTTTGAGGTTGTTTCTCCTCCTTGCTGTTTATTGCAGGGGATCTCTGGGCTGCAGGAACATCCTGTATGGCTGGAACGGCTTTGTTGGTGTAGCCAACTCTTCCCAAAAAAGGGTCTGGGTAATGCAGCATCAGGGTGTATGTGAAAGTGTCAGCTTCATCAGGCGCAACATCCGCCAGGGAAACACCGGCACCGGCATACGTAGGGGCTCCACCCTGTAATCCCTCGGAAACCTGGTAAGCAATCAGGGCCCAGATGAGTAAAACAGCAGGAATCAAAATATAGATGGCTTTCCTGTTTTTCATTCCCTGATTTCAAAAGCGCGCTTCTCCATTCCCACTGTACTCATATTACCCAGTCTGTCGACAGTTTTGATTTCCCAGAGGTACTGTCCGACCGGCAGGGAATCACCGAGACCAAATAATGTTTTTTCAGTCTCGTTTATCTCAAGTGGTTCAAACCCATCAACGGGTTGACCGGTAGCCGCATCATAGAGTGAAAAAAGATAGTGTTTTAAATCCGGAGCAGTACTAGCTTCCCAGGCGAAATCTATAGGTGCATCCGGAGCGAAAACAAGATCAGCCGCAGGCGCAGAAAGTTTTACCGCAGCAGGTTCCTTGTCAATAAAAAGCCAGCGTTCGGGAGCATGATACCTGAGCTGTCCCTCCGGCGTAATACCGAACACCTGCCAGCGCAATGTATCATCAAAGGCAGTCAGGTTCAAACTCACAACTGTATCCTTCAGGTAAGCAGAAATGTCGGCAGCACCGCTGATCTTCAGCATGTATTCTTCGACATCCGGATGCTTGTTCCAGCTGAATTTAACCGCTGAATTTGCAGTAACATGGGCGTTTGCAGGCGATAGAAGACTTAATCCCTGTACAGTAGCTTTGTGATCGGTAGAATCAAGCACGGTAAAGCTTCTGTAGAAATACGGGGTGTAGTAGGCACTGTTTTCAGCGCTCACCCGCCAGCTGTACGCTCCTGCAGGCAGGGAGTAAGTAAAGCGATTTGCCAGTACAAAGGTATCCAGCCTAATTGCGGCCGGAGCTGTGAAAGAGGGGCTTACCACCTGCAGCAGGTATCCGCCTGCTCCGTTCACCGGTTCCCACAGAAAAGTCACTTCACTTTGCTGCAGGGAAACGCTGTCGCCGGGAGCAACCAAAACAACCTTGCTGTCTTCAATATCCTGCTCCAGGATGTCGTCACAAGCCATCATCCAAAAAATGGCCGGGATGAGCATATACAAACTAATCCTTTTCATAAGCCTCTTTCATTATGCTTTGAACATAGAGCGTTCCCTGCAGGTAAACCCTCCGATTTCTCCTGTCATTAATCTTTTGAAATTGCACGGACACCAGGCGCCCTCCCTGCAGATCTTCTTCCAACTGCCGGGTTGCCTTCAGCAATGCGTGGAAGTTTCCCTCCAACAGTACACGAAATGTTTCAATACGTGTTCCGGACTCCTCTGTTCCACCGGCATTTACCAGTTCACGAAGCACTACTTGGTTACCGGCACAAGTTTCACTCACCCGGGCAAAAAGCTGCTTCTGCGCATCATTTTGCGTGGCGGTATAGGCCAAAGCCATTTGCTCCCAGCGGGATGCCCTGCTTTGCATCTTTTCAATGGCTAAGGGGGCATTCTCCGCCTGCTGCAATTGGCTTTCCAACACCCCGTTCTGCACGAACAGCTCATAGGTAGCACTTAGTGAAAGCCGCCACACCAGAACCCCGAACAGCAAAGCGAACAGCAGTAAATAGCCGTTCCGTTTCTCATAGGACAGGTTACGCCAGAAAGTCATGGTGCTGTTATGGTAAGAGTGAAACTGAATGAACCGCTTTCACGGCCTACGGCACTGCTGCCGTAACGCTGCCCTTTTATCCCCGCCACCCAGGGTGCTTTTTCAAGCTGCTCCAACCACTTGTTCAGCACCAGGGGGTTCGTACAGTGGCCGTGCACCTCCACAAACCCATGCATAAAACGAAGAGCTTCCCGCTTATTTTTTCGTGGCTCTTCAGGATGCAGCAGCAATTGATCCAGCTGTACACCCGGGGGTACGCTTGCACCAAGTAAATCTGCATAATAAGCAAAAAGCGGTTGCTTCCGCAGGGGCATGGTAGCCAATAACCGGTTTCTGTCTTCTTCCTGCTTCTCCATCTGCTCCAACTGAGTCAATAGGTGCCGGTGTTGCTGCAAGCGTCCGTCTAATTCCTGCTGGGATGCGGACAAATAAGTGAACAAGGAGAAATTGCACAACAAAAGGGAAAAGAAAAAAACCAACAGGCCTACGCCCAATTTTTTGTACAGGCGTTTTTGCAACCACAACAACTGTATTTGTTTGATGTTGGTGTCGGCATACACATCCAGTTTCAGCATCCCCGAAAAGGCATTTGCATAAGGATGCAAATAAGCTCCGGAGAACTTTTCATCACCCAGGGAATAAAAAAACTCCTCCGTTCCTGCTTGTGGGGTCAGCGTCCTAAGCTCACCATCAACATGCTGAAGCTGCCAGTGCGGGAGCTGTATGTTAGCGTTATCACGAAGCAGGGGTAACAAAGCTGTTATGCTTAGAGGCCCAAGCTGCAAATCAAAAAGAGACAAACCGGCCTGAGTTACCTCCTGCATGATTTCTTCAGCGACGGTTTTACGCGTTAGTGAAATCCAGTGAGCAGGAGCTCCTGCCAGGCGGTTGTAATAAAATTCAGTTTCGTTAGCACCTGGTAATACCTCTTCCAGCGCCACCTCATCAGCTGCCTGCAGGGCTTTTGTCAGTATACCTTTACCATCCACACTTAGGGTGATGGGAATATTCTTGTTATGCTGCCCTAAAAACTGCTCCCATGGCAGTTCTCCCTTTTCTACTAAAAATAATTGGTGATTCTTCTTTCTTAGTACGACATAGTATACCCTGCGCCCTCCTTCCCTGCTTAGGAAAAGATGAGCCCCTGCTATTTGTTGCAGGCGTGCTGTTCCGGTCGCTATGGTATTGAGCCACTGCATTGTTTAATATACTACTGAAGGACGAATAAAAATCATTAATTTATCATCCCTGTTCACATCACTTTTGCTGCTGAAGAACCACTTGAGCACCGGGATGCGAGAGATCAGCGGAAGCCCGGAATGTTGTCTTTCCTTACGCGCCTCCTCAAGCCCGCCCAAGACGATCATTTCCTCATTTTTTACTCGAATCTGGGAGATGAATTTACGGCTGGCATTGCCCGGGGGAAGCCCTTTTTCTGTTGGAGCAGTAAAATCAGAAAATTCAGCTTCTATCTTCAGGGTAACGTGTTCATCTCCTGAAACCACAGGGCTTATTTTTATTTGGAGATTGGCATCAACCTTTTGGAATCGTTGTGTAGTGGTAACAATAGGAGTAACCCCGCCTGTTACATTTTGTGCTTCTTCTTTATAATATACTGACTGTCCAATGGACATCACTGCTTCATGGCCGTTAAGGGTGGAAAGCTTGGGTGTGGAACGCACCTTGATGTTATTGTTCTGTTCCAGCGCCTGAAGCTTTACATAGAAGTTAGGCCTCACCCTGCCCAGGTTTACGATGCCTGCATCCTCCAGGCGATCCAGTACCTTGTTCACGGACCTGGGGCTAAGGGTAACATCGAGGCCCGGAAATACCTGGCCGCTCGTAGGTGGTACGGAATCACTTAGAAATGCAGAAATGCCTGTCTGCAGGCTATTTCCTTTGCGCACATCTATCACAATTACTTCTATGACAATGTTGGGTACCGGCTGGTCGATCTCCTTTAAAAAACTTTCCAGCTCTGTAATGCGTGCAGCACTTCCGCTTAAAATTATCGCATTCAGCTCCGCAAAAGGATTGATTTGCACACCTTTGGCTATTTCTGGTGGGATAGATTTCACCACCTCATCCAGGGTGCGAAACTGGAATTTATACAGCCTTGTTGCGCGGAACCCTTCCTGGCTACGCTCACCCAACAGATAGACACCCTGTTGTTTTACATGCCCGTGGGCAGAACCCTGCAGCAGGTAATTCAACAGTTCATCAAAGGTAACGGCTTTCACACTGGTGATGGCCACTCCAGCCGGCTCTGAAAAGAAAATATAGTTTTTGTTAAGCGCAAGTGCCGCTTCCTTGATTACATCTTTTACAGGTACATTGACCGCCTCCAGTGTCAGCAGGGTATCTGCCCCCCTGTACACAGGGTTCAGAAATAATCCCTCCACTGCCGTTCGCTGCAAGGGAGATTGGTTTCTAAGCTGTCGCTGCGGTACTGCGGCCCCTGTTCTCATCCCGGCTGCTGGTGGCTGCACACTTGTCTCGGGTTTTTGCAGGACGTAAAACCCTCCTTCAGTCACCTCCAGGACCAGTCCGTTCGCATAGGCTAATTTAGAAAGGCCCTGTTCAAAAGGCACATCGGTAAAATACCCGCTTATTCTCCTGTCATCTACACCAGGGGCAAGCAAAATGTTCTTTCTACTTTTTTCCGTCAGTTGCCGCACAAAGAGCGATAAGCTGTCCCGGTTAAGGTCCATGGAGATTTTATCCGAAGCAGGATCATAGCTGATGCGAAGCTTCTGGGGCACATACTGTACCACTTCTTTCGGCACTTCAAAGGGATGGAATGAGAGAATTGTATTCAGAAAACGTATGTTCAGCTTGTACTCCCGGCATACAAAAAGGAGTAGATCCTGTACCTTAACCTCAGTAAAGTTATTGGTGATGCGGGATTGTATCGCCGGGTCAACACTGATGTTCAGGTTATGGGTTTCGGCAACCCCGCGCAGGAGGTCCTGTACAGAGGCGTTAACCACAGAAAAGTTGGCATTTTCCACCAGGCCTGATGCATCTGTTGCAGCCAGCATGCTTAACTGCCTTTCTATTTCCTGCATCCGCAGTTCAAAGGGATCCCCTGTTTGTGCAGAGACCTCCAGGCAGCCGAATACCAGCAGCAGCAGTACGATATATATTGATTTATGGTGCATAGGTTATTCCGAATACAGCATGGAATAAATTTCTTCAATGGTTGTCTGGCCCCCGGCAAAAAGACGAAAAGCCCCGTCGGCAAGGGTGGCAATACCCTTTTGTTTCAGCAGGCTGCCTACATTCATCTCCAGGCGTTTAATATGATCGGCTAATTCCTCATCCAGGGTGATTACCTCATAAATAGCTTTACGGCCCCTGTAGCCTGTATAGTGACATGCTTCACAGCCTCCTGGGCGATAATGCACCTTCACCTGCTCCTTTGGCTTGAAGCCTCTGGGATAGAGGCGGGGATCAAAGGTTTCTGACTGCTTACAGCCCGGACATAACAAACGCACCAGCCGCTGGGCCGCAGAGGTATTCAAGGTGTTAGCCAGTAAGTAGGCCGGTACCCCCATGTCCAGCAGGCGTGAAACAGTACCCCAGGCAGAATTGGTATGTATGGTAGAAAGTACCAGGTGACCCGTTAAGGCTGCCCGCACCGCCATGTTGGCCGTATCCGGGTCCCTGATCTCGCCTACCATGATGATGTCCGGATCCTGGCGCAGAAAAGTACGCAGGGCTTTGGCAAAATCCAGGCCGATAGCTTCCTTCAGCTGCACCTGGTTGATCCCTTCCAGGGTATATTCTATGGGGTCTTCAATGGTAAGGATATTGCGATCCTGGGTGTTCAACTGCTTAAGTGTTGCATACAGGGTAGTTGTTTTACCCGAGCCCGTAGGCCCGCTGATGAGCAGGATGCCATGCGGCTTCCTGATACCCTCCTGGTAACGCTCAAGTTCTTCGGGGGCAAAGCCCATGGCTGTTAAGTCAAGAGTGGAGGCATCGTTGCTTAAAATACGCATGACAATTTTTTCGCCGAAAAGCGTGGGCAGCACAGATACCCTGATATCAAATTTATGGCTACCCTTTTCGTAGAAGATACGGCCGTCCTGGGGCAGACGCTTTTCAGAAATGTCCAGGTGAGCCATAATCTTCAGCTTGTTTACCAGTGCCGGGTATTGCTCCTTGGCAATTACGTAACGTTCCACCAGTTGCCCGTCGATGCGAATGCGCACCCTGCTCTGTCCTTCATAGGGTTCAATATGTATATCACTACTGCGCAGTTCCCGGGCTTCGGCAATCAGCTTTACCACAAACTCTTCTGACTGAACATTGGCAGCACTCACGGCTGAACGGCCGGTATTCTGTTTCGGGTAGTGGAGGACAAGTGCCTTGTTCAATTCATTGGTTTCCGCAGGCGCAAACAGCACGGGGTAGCCCAACAGTACCTCCAGCTCATCGGCTAGTGACTCCTGTGAGGAAAAAGGCTGATCGGTCAGGAATACCGTTGATGCGCCCCTACGTTCCACCGGCACGATGCGGTATTGCCAGGCCAGATCAGTGGTCAGCAGCTGTCGTAATTCAGTATGTAAGGAGAATGTCTGCACTAGGTCAAGCCCAGGGTTTTGAGCAATGGATAATCATTGTAGGTGCTCCAGTGGGGAGAAATTCTTTCCATGACTAAAGCGAAAATAAGAAAAAGTCCCTGAAAGCCCGCTAACGGTATATATACATGCTTATAGTTATTCAGCAACCGGCATAGGAACAGGTGCAACAGCAAGGCCCCCAGTAAAGAACTTAAGAAAAAGAGCAGGAAATTCAGGGGGGAAAAACACCAGAGGCAGGCCAGCCAGAATAAAACATCCCCCGCCCCGAGGTAGGAACCCAACTGAAGGGTACGATATTTCACGAATAGGTAGCCGTATAGTGCAATTCCATGAATCAGCAGAAAAGAGCTGTTAATGAGGAGATAGGCACCAGGCTCCCCGGAGAGCAGAAAGCGACCTGCACATCCCAGCAACAGTAAAAGTAAGACAACCAAGGAAACCTGTCTTTCCTTCATATCCTGCCAAAACACCACGATGATGAGTAAGGCAAGGACCGGGAGGAGAATTGTTCCCGTTGTAGCCAGGTTTGTTAAATCATTTAGCATCTTCCCTTCCACCTTACCTGATTTTATAAATTGCAAATAAATCCGGGGGATGACGCCCCCCTTCTCAATTAACCCTTATGCCCGGGATCAGTCAGGTGTTACTTCACGCAAACTGCCTTCATGGTCTATTTCCCAGATATTAAACTGGCCGTCGCCGTCAAAATCCACTACGGCAGTAGCTCGGGCCAGGAAGTTTGTCACACCGGCTTCTACTATTTCAATGCGGTATTTAGACTTCCCGTTTTCCGCCTCCGTCACCAGTTTTTCCTGCTCAAAACCAATGGCTGGTAAATCCAGTGCGTATTTAGAATGCTCATAGAAGTAGGTCTTTTGTAGAGTACCTACCATGTTCAGACCGTTTTTGGCCTCCAGGCTGTGGGCCCGGGTTACCAGCGGCATCAGTACCGGCAGGGCCAGTAAAATAAGTATACCAATAATAACAAGCACCACCAGTAACTCTGCCAGGGTAAAGGCATTCAGCTTTTTTTTCACAATGTTCATCTTTATGGCTTAGGCGTTGAAGTTGTAGTTTCCGGCTTTTCCTTTCCTGTAAAAGGCCACCATCGTATCTTTTTTCTGTTTTTCTTATTGCCCTGTTCATGGTTTTGCAGCATGGGCTGGGTCTCTTCGGCTTCCGATCCTTTCCTGTTTTTCCCAAGCAAGCTGCGTATGCCCCTTTTCTGCTTCGCCTCCTTTTGATGCTGCTCTGCTGCCTCTGTTGTGGGCGCTATTCCGTTGGTAGTATTGAGCTCCCCATGCTTCTCAGCACGGTCCTTTTTTCCTGATCGATCTTTCTTTTCCCCCTTCTGAGGCTTTTCCGGCTTTTCTTCTTTTATTTTTTGCTCACCCTTATGATAGCGAGATTTGAAAACCGTACCTGTTTCGCCGTACTCCCGCACTATACCATGCAGTTCTCCTTTACGGTATGTTCCTTTTCGCTTCAAAGCGCCGCTGGCGTAGTATTCGATAAAGTCTCCATGTTTTACACCTTCGCGCCAGCTTTCCTCCGATTTGGGTTTGCTGTTCGGGTAATACTCAATCCATTTACCATCCGGTAACCCTTTATGATAGCTTCTGCGCCAAGCCGTCCCCCCCTCAGGAGCATAGCGAATCCATTTTCCGTTTGCCAGCCCATCTTTATAATTTTCCACAGCAGCAAGATGACCGGCTGGATACCACTGCCGCCACTCCCCGATTTTCAAGCCCTTCTCAAACACACCCTGCTCCAGCAGTTGCTTTTGACGGTTATGCTGCTGATAGGAGCCGTGCAAAGGTTTGCCCAGATAAGCCCCTTCGGCTTTACCCAGCTGCCCCCCGCTGAAGTAATGGTAAAAGTGTGCTGCCTGTACCTGGACGCGCTCCCCTTTCGGAAGTACCTGTACCTGGTGTACGGTATCACCTTTCACCAGGGTGATTGTTGTTTCGGTAGAAACAGGGAAGCGTATTGCCGGTGCACAGGCAAAAGCAAATACATGAACAACCATCACGGTTAGTGTTGAAAGCTGCTGGCGAAAGGAAAGTAGCATTGAATGATTCTACACCAGAGGGTTAAGTGAATTCAAAGATATATAGTTGAAGCCATTCGCAAAAACATTCTACCGCTATTGTAGAGCAGATGTAAGATATTGTTAGAAAAACATTTATACCGTACAAAGCTTGATGTGGTTACCAGGTGAACCGGAAGTTAGGGGATGAGCATATTCCAGTATCCCTTACATGATGACCAGGATAAGCTTTTAATAATGCTGACTTCACTGAATTTAAGATTAAATGAAGTCAAGTCAGCAGCTCTTTCAAGATTGCTTCAATTGTCTGGAACAAGAATTTGTACATACAAAATTATCATCAATAATAACGGTCTAACTATACCAAACTTTAATTCTAATAAGAAAATAAGAAATAATTGCTTTATTTTGAGCAATCTCTAAGTAACATTAATTTCTCACTCCTTATGTGGACACGATCTCTTCTCCTCATCCATCTTCTAACAATTAGCCTCACACTAAACGCTCAGGCACCAGCAGCAAATGCATGCAAGCAAAAGCTTCACCAGGTATGTAAAGCAATGCAACAAGCAATGCAGGAAAATCAAAAAAGTACATTACTACACTACCAAATCAAAAACTTTTCTAACGAATCCGGTAATGAAACGAAGCAGGAAGTAAAATACACATTTACCAAAGAAAAGCTGAAAATTATAACGGAATCAGTGGTTATGTATCAGGATCTGACTTCACAAGTGACAGTTGTGACTGATCAAAAAATGATCATAATTAGAGATGTAAATGGAACTGATGCTCATTCTCAACCTTGGAATGCATATCTAAGTGACAGCCTCATCAACCTGCTGGAGCCTGTAAACTGTCTTCAACAGGGAAACGGCACGGATGAAGTTTATCAGTTGAAGATGCAACCAGCACAAAATATTATAAGCCGGACAGGTATAGCCTTTATTACCTATCACATTAACGAGAAACAAGGGATTTTGGAAAGGGTGGTGATGCAGATGGTTTCCGGTTATCCGATCACAGGGCTGGAAATGCAACTGCTAAACTGGAAAGCCGATATTTCCAGTGAACCTTTTGAAGGATCTGCGTTGGGAGCAGTGTTTACTCATGCTTCCAATCCAGTACTAAAAACTGCTTACAAAGGATACAAGGTAACGGATGCCAGGTCAAGTGCCATGAAAAATTAAGTATGCATCTCCGATAGGAGCTGAAGCACTTTATAGATAAAGGTTCAGGGAACATATCCCCGAACCTTTTTCATTTACTGTATAACTGTTCTAAAACTAAGGCTGTGCATAACAGGGATATCTGACCGAATAAACTTTCAGGCACTTTGAAGGCAGGTGCAGGAATGAATAGTTTCTGATGTAACTACATCATTGACGCAGAGCTTATGGTAAAAGACCCTCTGCTGCTTAGTGATAACAAAATATTAAGCAAGCCGCCACTGGGCCCCATGCAATGTAAAGAGGTTTCTAACCAATAAGACCTGTTTTCAACAACTCATTCAAGCTGCTGTATGGCAAAGGAAATCCGAAAATCATAATATTGAATTTTCATTCAAGCAGATCTCAAGTGATGATCATTGTACAAACATTATCACTTAATATCCCACCAGGAATTGTCCCTCATACCGCTTGTTATCCAGCACCAAAACATATTTGTATTTACCTGGTGCCACTCTATTTTGGTTTAACTGGTTGATACCATACCAGTTGTCAGCATAGCTGGTGCTTTGGTAAATACTATTCCCTTGTTTGTCCTGAATAGTTAACTGGAAATCCACATGGTACAAGCGTTCATCAAGTAGATCAACAAAGCCTTTTTCACTGCTCTCTGACAAATTATATACTAAACCACCTGATAAATGAAGCCTGAAGGGCAAGTGAGGTGTTGCAGCTTCTTTACCGGAGATAAACAGCTCATGGGGCTGCGGGTTTTGGTAAAATACTTTTGAGAGAGGTGCCCTAAATGTTTCATCCATGTACACAGGACCAACAGAATGACTGTTGCCCTCCTTATCCAGCAGAAACACAAAAAACAGCTGACGATCGGCTATACCATTACTTGATATCAGTCTTACACGAACAGATACAGAGTCTGCATTCACCTCTGCAGGTTTGACATTAAAACTAATTTTGCCACCTGCATTTTGTCGGCTGAGGGTGCCCAGATATTCCAGCTCATACTGATAAGTAGAGTCTATTGCTTCTGTATTGATAGTAAAATATGGATAGGAAGTACTGTCTTGTACTGTGAACTGTGATTCGTATGCACCTATATCAAGAAAGTCATCGCTATTTTCTTCTAGAGCTCTGAAAAACCTTGTTTGTCCCAATACATCACTAAAAATGGAAGAAGTGTACAGCGCACTGTTGGCTGCATCTGTTGCCTTCGATCCAGGCTCTATTCTTAGATCACCATAATCATTTAAGTTTGTAGAATCTGTCGCATCCGTTATCCATGAAAGATCTTCCCCTGGATGAGGTTCTTGCAAAAACCTTGGAGTCTCATCTATATTTTCATCAGCCTGTAGTCCATATCCGCCTTGTATGAGGTTATGCTTAACTTCTGCAAGTTCAGGACTGCCGGTGTAGAGCTGGTCGAACCAGGCCGTATCAGCGCTCAACTGCTTATAATTATAAGCAAGAATATTATTGTAAAGCTCCAGCGGCATGTTTTCTACATAAACAGCTCCTCCGGACCCACCTGCGGCAGAGAGATTACTTTGATTAGCAACCAAAGTCGAATTAATGATTGAAAGTTTACCGGTACCGGTGGTGGTGCTGTTAGCATACACCGCACCCCCTTTTTCAGCCGTATTTCCGCTGAAGCTGCTGTTTATGATCTTGGCGCCCCCTGCCGCTGCACCGGCATTCAGGTGAATCCCTCCTCCCTCGGGGGCATAGTTACCGTTGAACTGACAATTAACAACATGGATGGTTTCAGGTACACTGCCACCTACATAGATACCGCCGCCGGCAACAACTGCATGGTTCTCAAGCAACACAAGGTTTCTGAGGGTTGGAAACCCTGTAGAAGGCAGGTTTGTATGAGAAACTAATACGCCGCCTCCTACTCCCTGAAGCCCTGTTCCATCGGCATACCCTTTTTCAATAATGAACCCGTCCAGTACCGCAGTCGCCCTATTATTGGCTACTACTACATGGTAACTGTTATCACTTCTGGAATTCCTGATGCCGATATCACCACTTAATATGGTTGCATGGTTAAGCCAGTTACGCTGAGCAAGCCCGGTTTCATCACCTGCAAAACCTCCATAGATGATTACATGGTCTGCCAGGGTAAAAGAACTGTTCCTGTCAGCAGCATCCGGGTAGTAGGTGCCCTCTGCAACCCAAACTTCTGTTATGGTAGTAGGTGCTGAAATCGCTCCGGCAGCAGTGATTGCAGCTTGCAAGCTTGTATAGGCGTTTTGCCAGCTGCTTCCATCATTCAACCCTGAAGCATCCTGCTTCACATAAATTCTTTTTTGTTCAGGATTACCACTGAAGTCCAGCTTGAGCGCAGCCAGTGAAGCGTCTCCGGTAACGGCTTCAAAAGTCACTTCCAGGACAGGATTATTCAACACCAGCTGTTTCGTTTTTACCAAAGAAACCCCTTTACCTACAGCCTGATGAATATCCAGCTGGTTTAGCCATGGTTCTCCGTTAAGTTTTACATTAAACACCCGTTGCCCGGCTGCCTCATAATCATCTTCAATAAACTTAAGCTCCAGGTTGTAGCTTCCATAAGCTGCAATCGGAATCTTGTAGGAAAAATCTCCTTTTCGCAGAGTCCTCTCTAATCCAGGGAGTATATCGGCAACAGTTCCAGTGCCGCCCAGGTAAAACCGGTCAGGAAACCATGTTTCCTCATCCAGTACCAAACTGTTGGTGCTACCCGCATTAATCAACACTGATTCTACCAACACTGGGGCTGCATAGGCATCGGCCACATTGCTGGAAGAAGACTGCCCCAGCAGGTTTTGTGCCTTCACTCTGTATAGCACACGTATTCCCGCCTGGATGCCGCTAGTATCAGTAAAGGAGTTTGCATCAGCGCCCACAGTAGCCACTACTTCCCAACTTGGTGTAGTAGCAATCTGCCGTTCAATCACGAAACTTTTTTCATTTTTAGAAACATCCTGCCAACTAAGCGATATCTGTTTTGCACCCACCCCCTGTGCTGTTAACCCGAGTGGAGCTGTGGGAACAGTAGCGGTGAGAATAGCATTCACTACATTTGAAGGAGCTGATTCTCCCTTTTTATTTGTAGCCATTACCCTATAGTTGTATTCAATATCTGCCAGGGCGGATAGGTCTCTGTATGAATTACTGTTCTTCGGCAGTGTGCTGAGGTTTGTAAAGTTTGTTTGGTCAGCCGGCTTACGTTGCACGATGTATTGATCCTCATTCCAGGCCTTGTCCTGCCAGTTAAGAGTTATATATTCCGAACTTGCAGTCGTACTCAATGCTCCCGGAGCTGCCGGTAAGCCGTCGGAATAGGTGAGCAGCAGTTTTGCGGGACCACCTGATTCCAGTGAAGCCGCAGCACGTAAACCCGAGCCTTTGATCACGAAGGCAACAGGATTACCGGTTTTCCATTTTGCTTTTGCCAGCAGCTCCCGTAACAGGGGCGCTAAATCGGGGGTACGCTCTGCAGTGCCTGCTACAGCTATGCTATTCCATGGAGCGGGTTGCCAATCCACTTTTTGATCTAGCAGAATTCTATTTGAGACATTATGATTAAACGCAGAAAAGGAGGAAGCACTGTCACTATTTTCCAAATATATTTCCAGGAAAGTTGTATCTGCATGGGTTGCATAAGCCCTGAATTGTATATAAGCCTGCTCTATATAAGCTGTATTAGGAACGGTAAGGCCCTGAAATCGCAAGCCGATTAACTGTTCTCCTCTTGCACCTTCCTGACCATCATAGGTAAGCTCCAGGGAGGGGCTATTTGTACTAATAGTGCCGCTCTGGTATTCCTCCACATCATCATTACCCGCACCAATGGGTAGCTGGAGTTGTTGATAAGTGCCTGGATTTGCAGTAACTGCAGTACTGTAGGCCGATTCACTTCCTGCATGGTCTACGGCTGTAACTTTTAGATGATACGATAAACCTGCAGTTAGACCGGTAAGTGTATATTCATTACCTGAAATAGGAGAAGTGTTAACAAGCAGTCCATTACTGTAAATATTGTAGGCTACTGATCCTACACTACTTGAACTCATGACCGGTGTCCAGGCTAAACCTATTCTATCGGCAGCTATGTTGGTGATAAGCAGATTTGTAGGAGCTGCCAGTTGATTCCCGCCATCGCCTTCTACCATATAGGTAGTAGTGCTCATGAGGGTGAGGCCGGTGACTTTTGAATTTGTAATCCGGCAGTAGTAGGTGTTATTAAGCAGCTCATTTGAAGTGACTGCCAGGGAGGAGGTACTGGCAGAAGTGATGATGTTATCGTTCTTAAACCACTGGTAAGCATTAGTACTTCCCTCAACTGTTACAGATAAGCTGCCGTTCCCCTGATTGTAAATTAGCTGCACTGGCTTTTGGGGAGAATACTCCAGGTGTTTAAAGCCATGGATGCCGTTGCTTGTAAAAAGCTTTTCCAGTTCTGCAAATTGCAAAGGGTTATCTTGTATTTCTGCCTCAAGATTGGCTTTGTTGGGATGGTTACTTAAATCCGGCAGAGTTGTAAGCTGATTACCTTTGATACCGATATAAACAAGGGAAAGCAGGCTATTCAGACCAGGTACAGCCGTAAGCTTGTTATTACTGAAACTAAACTCAAGTAGTTGCGGCAAATTTTCCAGAGAAGCCGGCAATCTTTCAAGCTGGTTATTAGATATGTAACAATGCTGTAACTGGGTCAGCTTACTAAAGTCGGGCAGTTCAGTGATCTTGTTGCCGGCAGCATACACTTCCTTTAAGCTGATCAGGTTATCCAGCCCTGATAGCTGAACAAGGTTGTTATTGCCGATGTAAAGATACTGAAGCTTGGTAAGACCACCTAAATCCGGTATACTGGTAAGCTGATTGGTTGACAGGTCAAGTTCTGTTAACTCTGTTAAATTACTGATGGAAGAAGGCACCGAGCCGATATTCATTTCGCCGATGTAGAGATGCTGCAGTTTGGTAAGGCTGCTTAAATCCGGTAGTGCTGTAATCGGGTTATCCCCGATATAAAGATACTGCAGTTGCGTAAGAGCGCTAAGGTCAGGGATGCCGGTAAGCTGGTTGTGCCAGGCGCCGATTTGCCTTAACTGGGCAAGGCTGCTGATTGAGGAGGGCAAGGAAGCAAGCTGATTGTACTGAACATAAAATTGCTGTAGCCTGGTTAGCTTGCTTATGTCTGGAAAAGAAGTTAATTGGTTATCGCTAAGATAGGCATTTCTAAGTTGTTCAAGATCCGCAAAGGCAACAGGTACAGCCCCAACCATGTTGTTGCCGTCAAGGTACAGTTCCACTACATCACCATTTAAAACACCGACACCTGCCCAGGTGTCAAAATCGGCAGCCGTAGTGCCGTTCAACCAGTTATTTTTTCTAGTCCAGCCTGAGCCTCCTGTGGCATCATAAAGTGCCTTAAGGGCTGCATACTCTACTGCATCGGGAACAAGCCCTTCATTGGTACCAGTACTATCCCCGATGATGATATGGTTAGAGGAGCTGTTAAGTACCAGGTCTGTTACTTTGGTGTTGGAGATGCGGCAGTTGAAAGCATTTGCCTGCCTGTCTGCATCGGTGATGGTGTATTCTGCAGTGGTGGCACCGGGAACAGG
>JAESGL010000351.1_pt1 | contig 26803 bp, 23 predicted proteins | sample 9269711 | NCBI WGS metagenome assembly JAESGL01 (sample SAMN14515918, study PRJNA621676) | algae metagenome | isolation source: Kastovskya adunca ATA6-11-RM4 and co-occurring heterotrophs from soil and... | place: Chile: Atacama Desert | collected 2011-06-27
GGCCTGATGATCCTCACTTCCACGGTGGTGATGTTCATCCTGATGTATCTCAACACCTACGCGTGGGAGCACGTCTTCTTCTCCGAGACGCGAACCTACATGGCGATCATGATGGGCGCGACGATGGCCGTCATCATGCTCGCCTACATGCTCGGCATGTACTCGAACAAGCGCCTCAACGTCGCGATCTTCGTCGGCGCGATCATCGTCTTCGCCGGGTCGCTCTGGCTGGTCCGCAGCCAGGTCACGGTCTCGGGCCCCAGCTACATGCGCGCGATGATCCCGCACCACTCGATCGCGATCATGACGTCGGAACGGGCGCAGATCCGTGATCCGCGCGTGCGCAAACTGGCCGACGAGATCATCGCCGCGCAGCGGCGCGAGATCGCCGAGATGCGCTACCTGATCAACGAGGTCTCCGAAGGGAACGTGGTGGAGAGCATCTACCAGGACCCGCCGGCCGAACCAGGCAGCGTCGAGGACGCTCTTTCGAACACTCTCGTCAGTCAGCTCGACCTCGCGCCCATGCCTGCGGCCGAAGCCGATCGGGTGCTCGGCGCCTCCGCTCCCTGCACGTTCAACCGCAGCCCGGAAACCGATCCGATCTTCTGGGCCAGCGAAGGCGGCCCGGCCGCGATGAAGCTCAACGGCGTCCTCGTCGCCCTGGAGGCGGCTGGCGAAACGCCGGCGGGCGGAGCGGCGTTTGCGGCGCCCGGCGCCACCGTGACCGTGCGGCCGCTCGGCGACGATGCCATCTGGCGCCAGAACGCCGAGCTCGTGTTCCAGCTCGATCAGGGGCTCCGCGTCGGCTACGGCGGCTTCTACTCCTGCGCGGCGATCTGACGATCGGGGAGCCGATACGATTCGCAAGGAGGGCTGATGGCTCCGGACCAGAGCGGCAAGACCGCGATCCTCTACCGGATGGTCATGCCCGACCATCTCTGCCCCTACGGGCTCAAGTCGAAGGATCTGCTCGAGCGGCAAGGCTTCGCGGTCGAGGACCGCCACCTCGAGACGCACGACGAGACCGAGGCCTTCAAGGCGGAGCACGACGTCGACACGACGCCGCAGACCTTCATCGCAGGCGAGCGGATCGGCGGCTACGACGATCTTCGCAGGCATTTCGGGCAGGAGGTCAAGGAGGAGGGCGAGACCAGCTACCGGCCGGTCATCGCGATCTTCGCCATCGCGTTCCTGATGGCGCTGGCCGTCAGCTGGTACGCGTTGGGGAGCCTGCTGACCATCCGCGCGTTCGAGTGGTTCATCGCCATCAGCATGTGCCTCCTAGCCGTCCAGAAGCTGCAGGACGTCGAGAGCTTCTCGACGATGTTCCTGAACTACGACCTGCTGGCGCGTCGCTGGGTCCGGTACGGATACATCTACCCGTTCGGCGAGGCGCTGGCCGGCATCCTGATGATCGCGGGGGCGCTGATCTGGATCGCAGCGCCGGTGGCGCTCTTCATCGGCACCGTCGGCGCCGTCTCGGTGTTCAAGGCCGTCTACATCGACAGGCGCGAACTCAAATGCGCCTGCGTCGGCGGATCGAGCAACGTGCCGCTCGGCTTCGTATCCCTGACCGAGAACCTGATGATGATCGTCATGGCGATCTGGATGCCGGTCCGCATGCTCTGGCTGGGGTGGTAGTCCTGCCGCAGATGACACAGCGAAAAGCAACCCGACGCACCTGCACGGGCATGCGTTCCAGGTGGTCGCACTGAACGGCCAGCGCGTCGCCGGTGCCATGCGCGACACCGTCCACGTGCCGCCGATGTCCATGGTCGATGTCGCGCTCGACGCCGGCGAAGCCGCCCGCTGGATGCTGCATTGTCACCACATGCCGCATCTTGCGACCGGCATGATGACCGAGTTCGCTGTCACGGCATCGGGCTGACCGCAGGCGGGGCGCTCAATCCGGGCGCCCAACGTCTCAACCCCGGCGAACTCCCGCTGCCCGATATTCTCGCCAGGGCCGGTCAGTCAAATCCACAGTGAAAACAGGAGAATGAGATGATGAACTGGAACGACATGGGCCCCGGAATGGGCCCCGGAATGGGGTTTGGCTGGCTTTTCGGCCTGCTGGTCCTCGTGCTTGTGGTTCTGGCCATAGCAGCCCTGGTAAAATACCTTCGGAAATAGCAGAACGGACTCCCATTGGCCTACACGATCAATCGAATGCTTTCTGGCGGGGGTATCGACGACGTCGACGCTCGGGCGCGTACGGCGCTGGCGGACCATGGCGTCGGCATGCTGACCGAGATCGACGTCAAGGCGACAATGGAGAAGAAGCTTGACGTCGAGATGCCGGCCTATCGCATTCTCGGCGCCTGCAACCCGAAGATGGCGTATCAGGCGATCGGCATCGAGCCGCGGGTTGGCGCGATGCTGCCCTGCAACGTCATCCTGCGCGAGGTCGAGGGCGGCGTGGAAGTGAGCGCCATCGACCCGGTGGCGTCGATGCAGGCGACCGAGAATGCCGAGCTAACGGCCGTCGCGGGCGAGGTCCGCGACCTCTTTTCGAAAGCCGTCGAGGCGATCTGAGATGTGGCTGCGCGCCGTCACCCTCGCAGGGCTGGCGATCCTCGGGATCGCCTTGCTCGGCCTGTGGCTGTTCGCGCCTTCGGTATTCACCGAGGGGCTCGACCTGCTGGATGGCGAGCGCCTCGAGAGGCTGGTGGAGCACGCCGGATTGTGGGGGCCGGTGCTGATCGTCACGCTCATGACCATCGCAGTCGTCGCCAGTCCCATCCCGAGCGCGCCGATCGCCCTGGCCGCCGGAGCGGCCTACGGGCATCTTTGGGGGACGGTTCAGATCGTGATCGGCGCCGAGCTTGGCGCACTGATCGCGTTCGCGCTCGCACGGGTCCTGGGGCACGATGTCTTGCGACGGGTGTTCGGCGACAAGGTCGATGCCGGCCTCCTCGGGTCGCAGACGGCGCTGACGGCAACGGTCTTCGCCAGCCGCCTGATGCCCTTCGTATCCTTCGACATGATCAGCTACGCGGCTGGTCTCAGCCGCCTGCACGCCTGGCGCTTCGCGCTGTCAACGCTGGCGGGCGTCGTTCCTGCAAGCTTCCTGCTGGCCCATGTCGGTGGCGAGGCGATCAGCGGAGAGCTGGGCCAGGCCAATTGGGCGGTGCTCGCTCTCGGCCTCGTCACGGGATTGCCGTTGCTCTGGCTCGCTATCCGGCGGGAGGGTCGCCCGAAAAACTGATGAGGCTGCGCCCGATCCAAGGCAGTAACGGAGCCAGAAAGGTCCGCACGACATGGAACACGATCATCATCACACAAAGCCGGACATCCCGGCGGGCACCGGGTCGGCGAAGGATCCGGTCTGCGGGATGACGGTCGCAGTCAAGCCGGACGGGCGCCACGCCGAGTTCCAGGGCGAAACCTTCCATTTCTGCTCCGAGAAGTGCCAGACGAAGTTCAGAGCCGACCCCTGGTTCTACGCCTCGGGCCGGGCTGCGGGGCGGGTGAAGGCGGCTCCGGCCAACGTCCAGTACACCTGTCCCATGCACCCCGAGATCGTCCGCGACGCGCCGGGGGCCTGCCCGATCTGCGGCATGGCACTCGAGCCGATGCTGCCTTCGGACGAGCCGAGCGAGGAGCTGACCGACTTCACCCGCAGGATGTGGATCTCGGCTGCCGCGGCGGTGCCGCTCATCATCCTGACGATGGGTGAACTGGTTGCGCTGCCGGTGCGCGACTGGATCGGCCACCAGACGGCTAGCTATCTGGAGTTCGTGCTGGCGACGCCGATCATCCTCTGGGCCGCCTTGCCGTTCTTCCGGCGCGGCTGGGACTCGATCGTGAACCGCAGTCCAAACATGTGGACGCTGATCAGCCTGGGAGTTGGGGCCGCCTACCTCTATTCCCTGGTTGCGACCTTCATTCCGGGCGTGTTTCCCGAGCAGTACCGAATGGGCCACGGCGTCGGCACCTACTTCGAGGCAGCGGTGGTGATCGTGGCGCTTGTCTTCGTAGGCCAGGTTCTCGAACTGCGCGCGCGCGAACGCACCGGCGACGCGATCCGCGCACTTCTGGATCTGGCGCCGAAGAGCGCACGGCGCATCCTGCCGGACGGATCGGAGTACGACGCACCGCTGGAAAACATCATGGAGGGCGATCGGCTGCGCATCCGCCCCGGCGATGCGGTTCCGGTCGACGGCACGGTGATCGACGGCCGCTCTTCCCTTGACGAGAGCATGCTGACCGGCGAGTCGATGCCCGTCGAGAAGGGACCCGGCGACGCGGTGACCGGGGCCACGATCAACAAGAACGGCTCGCTGGTGATGGAGGCGGGCAAGGTCGGCGCCGATACGGTGCTGGCGCAGATCGTCGCGATGGTGTCGAACGCCCGCCGGTCTCGCGCCCCGATCCAGGGTCTTGCCGACCGGGTCTCGGCGGTGTTCGTGCCGACGGTGGTCGCGATTGCCATTTTCGCCTTCTTCGTCTGGCTTGCGATCGGCCCAGAACCGGCGCTGGTCTTCGCCATCGCCTCCGCCGTGTCCGTCCTGATCATCGCCTGCCCCTGCGCGCTCGGGTTGGCGACCCCGATCTCCATCACCACGGCGGCGGGGCGCGGGGCGCAGGCGGGGGTGCTGATCAAGGACGCGGAGGCGCTGGAACGCATGGCGGCCGTCGATACGCTGATCGTGGACAAGACCGGTACGCTCACAATGGGCAAGCCGAGGCTGACGGATACCGTCGCGCTCGGGGATGTGCCCGAGGCCGACCTGCTGTCGCTGGCTGCGAATCTCGAGCGCGGCTCTGAACACCCGCTCGCAGAGGCGATCGTCGAGGGCGCCGAGGCGCAAGGCGCCATGCGTCAGGACGCAGCCGATTTCGATGCCGTCACCGGCAAGGGCGTGCGTGGCCGTGTCGGCGGACGCGCGGTGGCGCTCGGCAATGCCGCGATGATGAGGGAGATGGAGCTGGACTCGACTGCAGCCGAAGCCAAGGCCGACTCTCTGCGCGCCGAGGGCAAGACCGCGATGTTCGTCGCGGTGGATGGCGCGCTGGCCGGCATTGTGGCCGTGGCCGACCCGATCAAGGAGTCGACGGCGCAGGCGATCGAGGAACTGCACGCGCAGGGGCTTCGCGTGATCATGGCGACGGGCGACAACAAGCGCACGGCGCAGGCGGTCGCAGGCAAGCTCGGGATCGACGAAGTGCGCGCGGGCATCCTGCCCGAGGCCAAGAAGGACCTGATCGACCAGTTGCGCCGGGACGGCCACAGGATCGCCATGGCGGGCGACGGCGTGAACGACGCCCCCGCGCTGGCTGCCGCTGATGTCGGCATCGCCATGGGCACCGGGGCCGATGTTGCGATGGAGAGTGCCGGTATCACCCTGCTGGGTGGTGACCTGATGGGCATCGTCCGGGCGCGCAAGCTCGCCCGGGCCACCCTGCGCAACATCAAGCAGAACCTGTTCTTCGCCTTCGCCTACAACGCGCTTGGCGTGCCCATCGCGGCGGGGCTGCTCTATCCGGCCACGGGCCTTCTGCTCTCGCCGATGATCGCGGCGGCTGCGATGAGCCTGTCGTCGGTTTCGGTGATCACCAACGCCCTGCGGCTCAGGCGGGTCGATCTGTGACTTGCACGCAGCCCAGACCATTAGAAAGGAAAATCAAATGACCAAAGACTTGTTCTCGCGCCGCACGATCCTGATCGGCGGGACGGCACTGCTGGCCGCATCGTCCCTGCCGGCGTTGGCCAGGGGTGCAGGACCTGCGATCCATGTGCTGAAGGATCCGAACTGCGGTTGCTGCTCGGCTTGGATCGAGATCCTCGAAAATGACGGCTTTGCCGTCACGACGGAGCACAGCCTCGGGACGCCTCTGATGCGGTACAAGCTGGATAACGGCATCCCGCAGGAGATGATCTCCTGCCATACCGGCCGCATAGAGGGCTACATGATCGAGGGCCACGTCCCCGTTGCAGATATTCGCCGCCTGCTGGATGAACGCCCCGACGCCGTTGGTCTGGCCGTCCCCGCCATGCCCTACGGCTCGCCGGGGATGGGACCGGAGAGCGAACGGGAAGCGTATGAGGTATTCCTCATCCGGCGCGACGGATCGACCGAAGTCTATACCAGCTATGCCGCTGCCTGACGTCTGCACCCCGCGGTAGGCACCGGATCAGGGTCGAGAACATTCCCGGCCCTGCTACCGCATCACGACATGGGCAGTCAGCATCTCCGGGACGGCCGAGCCATACGGCAACGACGCCAGTTCCTCGGCTGCGGGCCGCACGTTCGTTACTGTGATCGAGCAGGGGCGACCGGGCCCGAATCCGCCCATCCCGGCAGCAGTGCCCCATCGACCTGACGCTGTGGTTGCAGGTTCGATCAATGCCGTCCCGCCAGAGAGGTCTTCCAGTTGTTGGCCATTCGGGTCTTGGCGGCGCGTGCCGCCAAGACCCGGCCTCTTTGCCGCCACGGGCGCTGACCTACTTTGGCTATCCGATCTTTCGGAAGCACTGAAGGAGCCGTCATGGCGTTGTTGATCGGGCTGATGCTGGTCAGCCTGCTGGGTATCTTTCATCACGTCGCGTTGCGATTCCTGGACCGCCTGACCGGCCCCGACCTGGTGCGGCCGAACGTGACGGTGGTCGCGACGTTCATCGGCTTGCTGGCCGTGCATACCTGCGAAATCCTGCTTTACGCCGTAGCCTATGCCGTGCTTCTCCGTTGGCCGCAGTTCGGCGCGCTGAGAGGGGATTTCGATGCGGGCTGGGAGTCGCTGATCTACTTCTCGGGGATCAATTTCACCACGCTTGGCTACACGCAGATCGAGACGAGCGGCTCGATCCGCATCATCAGCATGATGCAGTCGCTTGGTGGCTTCATGGTCCTGACGTGGTCGGCGACCTTCATCTATTCCGCCTGGGGGAAGGCGTTCCGCTGATGTGCGACCTCTGATCGATCACCAGAGTCAGGCAGCGATCCCCGAGGTTACCCGCGCCATGCGTGGCCGGAAGGGCACTGCTCCGCTGCCTGCGCATGTTCTGCGATGCAGAAAGCGATCACTGCCTGATTCTCACGAGGATACGCTACCGCGACATTGACCGGCTGTTGCCGGGAAGATCGTCCCGGAAGTCCATCGCCGCACGCAGACCTCTGGGCATCCGGCACGAAAGCGACAGCCGTGCCCCCATCTGGCGCGTCGCAAGGTCAGCAATCGACAGGCCCAAGCCGCTGCCGACGCCGGTTTTGTTGGACCTCTGAAGAAGCGATCCGCCGCTCGGGCAAGATCGTCATCGGCCATGCCCGGCCCCTCGTCCTCGACCGCAAGCGAAGCGCCGTCCGCGAACACCCGGACCGTTCGGCCTTCGGGACTATGCGCTACGGCATTCTCGACGAGGTTGCGCATGGCGAGCGAGAGAAGCGACGGATGTACCGGTTCATGGAAGTCCGCCAGACTGCTGTCGAGCACCAGTTCGCCGCCTTTGGCCGCCAGCCGCTCGGCCTGATCCGTCAGCAGCGGCTCCAGCAGGGCTCCGACGTCCGTCGGCGCCAACGCCGCCGTTCCACCTGCCTCCGCTTCGCCCAATGCCAGCAATTGCCGGACGAGCCGCGAGGAGCGATCCACGGCCTCGCCCACCCTCGCGAGCGCGGCGCGGCGCATGTCCTCGTCAGGAGCCTTGGCGGCTATTTCGGCCTGCGTCTTCAGGCCCGCAAGCGGCGTTCGCAATTCATGCGCGGCATAGGACAAGAACTGGCGTTCGTGCTCCCGGGAATCCTGGACGCGGGCAAAGAGGCCGTTGAGAGCAGTCACGACGGGGCGTATCTCACCTGCCGTTCCCTCTTCGCGTATGGGATCGAGATCGTCGGCCGAGCGAACCTCGAGGCCGTCAGCGAGCGATTGCAACGGCCGGAGCCCGCGTCCCGCTCCGAGCCAGAGGAATACCGCCAGGATCGGAAGGCCGAGCCCCATGGGCACGGCGAGCCCGGTGAGCATGTCGCGCACGATCTTCCGTCGGATTTCCGGATTGTCGCCAACCAGCACCTCGACGCCGAGCGCCTCGTTGCGCACGGTGAAGACACGCCACGTTTCCCCGTCCACCTGGCGCTCCGCAAATCCTGCCGCATGGTCCGACAGGCGGGATGCCGGCGCGCCGTCCGAACGACCGAGGAGCGAGCCGTTCAGCGACCAGATCTGGCAGGTGATCTGCCGCTCATAGGGTGTGTGAGCATCCGACATCGGTGCGGGACCACGGTCCAGTGAGGCGACGGCGGTCCCGATCTCGCTTGTCTCGATCAGCGACGACACCATGCGCGCAGCTTCCATCAGCCGCGCGTCAAGCACGCGCTCCACTTCGGCTCTGGTGGAGATCCAGATCCAGCCTGCGGCGAACGCCCAGACGAGACCGGTGGCGACGGCAAGAATGACGAAGAGCCGGGAGCGGAGCGAGCGCATCAGCCCGGCTCCCCGCCAAGGCGATAGCCAAGTCCGCGTACCGTCGCGATCACCTGGCGCCCGAGTTTCTGGCGCAGCTTGTGGATGTGAACCTCCACGGCGTTGCTCTCCACTCCCTCCGAAAAGCCGTAGAGCCGGTCCTCGAGCTGCGGCCGCGACACGATCTTTCCGGGATGCTCCATCAGCGCATGCAGGATGGCGAATTCGCGGCGGGAGATGGCAACTCTCTCGCCCTCGTGCTCGGCAGTCAGGTGCGCCGGATCGAGTGTGATCCCGCGCCAGGCGAGCGTGGTCCCGGCATGGGCGCTGGCGCGGCGCACGAGCGCACGGAGGCGCGCGGCGACCTCCTCCAGCTCGAATGGCTTGCCCAAATGGTCATCCGCGCCGCCGTCGAGCCCCTGGATACGATCGGCCAGCGTGTCCAGCGCGGTGAGGAGCAGCACCGGCGTCCGGTCGTTTCGCGCACGCATCGCCTTCAGGAGAGTATGGCCACTGCCATCTGGAAGCATGACGTCGAGGACGACCGCCGCGAATTCACCCGCAAGCAGCGCGGCCTCGGCGTCGACGAGCGTTTGGGTCCAGTCGGTCGTAAAGCCATTGAGCGAGAGACCTGCCTTCAGGCCTTCGCCCAGAAGGTCGTCATCTTCCACGATCAGAATGCGCATCTCGCCTTCCTCGGTTCGCCCGGTGGCCGAATTGCGGCTTCGACCACCACCCTTAAGGCTGCCTTAAGCTGGCAACTGCCTTTCGCCGACAGTTCCGGCGAGAGGATTGATCATGACGAGGCCCGGCGCACTGAGCATAGTGGCAGCGATGTGCCTGTCGGCGCCGCTGTTCCTGGCAACTCATGCTGCAGCGGATCCGAAGGAGGCTGTCCATGTCGATCAGGCATTCGCGCTCCACGCATTGCGGGGAGACGACGGCTCCGTCCGCTTCGAGTGGAGGATAGAGAGCGGCTACTACCTCTACCGCGACCGGATCGAACTCGCGGCGGATGGCGGGCGCGAAATCGCTTTCGAGACGCCTGAGGGCATCGCGAAGGACGACCCCTATTTCGGTCGTCTCGAAGTCTACCGCGATGCTGCCTCGGCGGAGGTCGAGGCCCAGACCGCAGCCAGGCTCCCCGCCGGGACGAAATTGCGTCTGACCTATCAGGGCTGCCAGGACGGCGGCATCTGCTACGCGCCCGAGACGAAGAGCATCGACGTCTCGGCTCTCGAACGTCAGCCGGTCGCCTTCGGCGCCCCTCCACCCCCCGGCGACCGGCTTCGACTGCGGAACGGTTCGTCCTCGGAGCCGCCAGCTTCCATATCCCCCTCCCCGGCCCGCGCCTGGACACTTTCCGGCGGCGCGGCATCCAAAGCCCCGACCGTCCTCAGCAATCTGCTCCCCGAAGCCCCTAGCCAGCAAAACGACAACGCCAGCCCGTCCGCGTCGAGCGGCATCGTTGCGGATGCGTCCGCAGGCAGTCTGCTCTCCGGCTTCCTGAGCGAGGGAGGCGCTCTCTTCGCCATCGGGACATTCTTCGTGCTCGGCCTCGGCCTCGCCTTCACGCCGTGCGTCTTCCCGATGTATCCGATCCTTGCCGGGCAACTCGGTCGGGTCGGCGGCGGACGGAGCGTCATGAAAGGCGCCCTTCACGCGGTCGCCTATGTGCTCGCGATGGCGGCGGCCTTCGGGCTTCTCGGCTTCGGGGCCGCATGGTCCGGACGGAACCTGCAGATGGCGCTGCAGTCGCCGCTCGCCACGGGTTTCGTGTCCGCGCTGTTCGTCTTGCTGGCAATGTCGATGTTCGGCGCCTTCTCGCTGCGGCTGCCGGACAGGTGGGTCAACGCCGTCGACCGCGTGATGTCGGGCGCCGCGAACGGCAGCGTCGCCTCAAGCGCCGGACTGGGCTTCCTTTCGGCGCTGATCGTGGGCCCTTGCGTCACAGCACCGCTCGCCGGTGCGCTCCTCTACATCGCCCAGACCGGCGACGTCGTGCTGGGAGCAGCCGCGCTCTTTGCTCTCGGTCTCGGCCAAGGTGTTCCCCTGATCGTCTTCGGCACGATCGGCGGCGGCGTGATGCCGCGGGCCGGCGCCTGGATGGAGCTCACCACCAGGGCCTTTGGCTTCGCCTTCCTTGCTATGGCCATCTGGATGGTGTCGCGCGTCGTCGAGCCCTGGATCACGGTCGCGCTCTGGGGTCTCTTCGGCCTCGCGCTGGCCCTCGCATTAGGCGCCGTCGCCAGTCGGGCGACCGGTCGGGCTGTACTTGGCCACGCGTCCAGGCTCGCGAGCCTTGTCGCCGTCATACTCGGCGGCACGCTCCTGATCGGCGCGATTGCCGGGGCCGACGATCCGTTCGACCCGCTACAGCCGTTGACGTCCGGGCGTGGTTCGGTCGCGGCGACGGGCGGAGGCGAGCTCGCATTTGCCTCCGTTACCGACCCGCTGCAACTCGCCGACCGCATCGCGAGCCAGGAGCGGCCGAAGCTTCTCTACTTCACTGCCGACTGGTGCGTCTCCTGCAGGGTCAACGAGCGCGACGTCTTCAGCGACGCGAACGTACGCGCCGGTCTGGAGAATTTCGACCTCATCAAGGTCGACGTCACCGACACGACGCCCGAAAGCGACAGCCTCATGCGCCAGCTCTCCGTAGTCGGTCCGCCGACCATGCTGTTCATCGAGAGGAACGGTGTCGAGGCGCCTGGCACCCGCGCTGTCGGCGAGTTGACCGCCGAAAACTTCCTCTCCCGCCTGAAGGCATTCTGATCCGATGACCGCGATATCTATCGGCCCGCTCCTCTTCGCCGGCGAACGGCTCGCCGCATTCCTCGGCATGGGCGCATTCCTGATTGTCGCGGCGATCGTCTCGCGTCGGTTCAAAGGGCTGGAGGCAAGCGCCTTCAACGCGCTCGTCGTCGGCCTCCTCGTGGCGCGCCTCGCCCATGTCGCGCTCCACTGGTCGACGTTTTCCGAAGAACCCGAGCGGATCGTGATGATCTGGCAGGGCGGCTTCGCGTTCTGGCCGGGCCTCGCCGCAGCCGCGATCACGCTTCTCGTTGCGCTTCGCCGGAGGGATGCGAGGGTGGCAGGCTTCTGCGCTCTCCTCTTCGGCCTGTTCGTCTGGAACCTTGCCGTGCAGCTCGTTGCGACGACCGACACAATCGCGGCGCCGGAGACCGAGATGGCAACGCTGGACGGGCGAACCGTCAGCATAAGCGATTTTGAGGGCAGGCCCCTCGTCGTCAATCTCTGGGCGACCTGGTGTCCGCCCTGCCGCCGCGAAATGCCGATGATGACGGAAATGGCGGCGGCGCGGGACGACGTCGCCTTCGTCTTCGCCAATCAGGGTGAAGGGCCATCCGAGATCATCCGGTACTTCGCCCAGGCCAAGCTCGCTGCCGATCACGTCACACTGGACCTCTCGATGGCGCTCGCGCGCCACTACGGGGTCCGCGGCTATCCCGCGACACTCTTCATCGGCGCCGACGGGACGCTGCGCTCCATGCACTTCGGCGAAGTGTCCCGCGAGGCGCTCGTCGAGGCCATCGACAAGATCTCCGAGAAAGAAGGTTCATGATCTTCAACGCACCGACCGCCATGCCGGCTCTCGCCCTTCTTGCAGTCAGCGCACTTGCCGGCTGCATGGCGAGCGAGACGACCGACCTTCCCCTCGCCTACTCGACCCCGCCGCCAGTCGCCAGCGATCCACGCTACGACACTCTCTTCGACGGCGGCGAGACGATCTCGCGCATTCCGGAAGAGCTTCTGAAGCCCGAAAACAGAAGGCAGGAGATCGATTACAGCGGCTCCGAGGAGCCGGGCACGATCGTCATCGATCCCGACGCCCAGTACCTCTATCTCGTACAGGAGGGAGGACGGGCCCTCCGCTACCGGGTCGGAGTCGGCAAGGCGGGCTATGCCTTCGAGGGGGAGGCAACCGTCGCCCGCAAGGCCGATTGGCCGCGATGGACGCCGACCCGGGGTATGATCGAGCGTGAACCGGACCGCTACGGCCCGCATTCCGACGGCGTCGAGGGTGGGGTCAAGAACCCCCTCGGCGCACGTGCGCTCTATCTCTACAAGAACGGCAAGGACACGCTCTACCGGATCCACGGGACAAACGATCCGTCATCGATCGGCCGCTCGGTCTCCGCCGGCTGCATCCGCATGTACAATCAGGACGTCATCGACCTGGAAAGCCGGGTACCCAAAGGGTCTCGCGTCGTCGTGAAGCCGTCCGCGAACGGTGTCGCGGCATGATCGGCCTTCGTGAAGGAGAGATGCGGCGCACTCGCGCGGCTAGAAACGTTCGGACTTTTGCGGCAGTCGCGGCTCTTCTCACCGCCCTCGGCGGCTGCTCGACCGGGGTGCAGGAGCCGACGCGCATCGCCTATGCGCCGGAGGCTCCGGTCGATCCACGCATCGCGACGATGTACGGCGCCGTGGAGGACAATGGCTGGCGCATACCGCCCGTCGATCCGAAGAGGATGGACCCGAAAAACATTCGCCAGATCGTGAGCTATCAGACGAATGAGCCGCCGGGAACGATCGTCGTCGATCCCTATCGGCGCTTTCTTTATCTTGTGATGGAGAACGGAAGGGCGATGCGCTACGGCGTCGGCGTCGGCAAGGAAGGGCTGGAATTCACCGGCGAAGGCATGATCCGCCGCAAGGCCGAGTGGCCGCGCTGGACTCCGACGGCCGACATGATCGCTCGTGAACCAGACAAATACGGCGGCGAACTGCGCGACGGCATGGAAGGCGGCATCGACAATCCGCTGGGTGCCCGCGCCCTCTATCTCTTCAAGGACGGCAAGGACACGCTCTACCGGATCCACGGCACGAACCAGGAATGGTCGATCGGACAGGCGGTCTCGTCGGGGTGCATCCGCATGCTGAACCAGGATGTGATCGACCTCAATCGTCGCGTCCCGAAGGACACGCGCGTCGTCGTACTCGGTCCGGACGGGACGCCGCAGTCCAGTTCCTCACTCAACGAGATCTCAGGAGACACGCTATGACCATCCAAGCGCCCGATCGCCGCACCTTCCTTTCCAGCACTCTCGCGCTAGGCTCGCTGGCTCTGCTGCCAAAGCTCGCTTTCGCGCAGAACAGTGATCTATCGAAGGAGGCGGTGCTCGACGATCCCGACGTGCCCGTCCTCGGTAACCCGAACGGCAATGTCGCTCTGGTCGAGTGGTTCGACTACCAGTGCCCCTACTGCAAGAAGGCCCACCCCGAGATCATGAAGCTCGTGCGGGAAGATGGGAATATCCGTCTGGTGATGAAGGACTGGCCGATATTCGGGCCCTCCTCCCTCTACGCCTCGCGGCTGGCGCTTGCCGCGGGCCAGCACCACGAAAAGGCACTTTCGGCGCTGATGGCGACGGAGGCGCGGCTGAGCCAGCAGGAGGTAGAGGAAGCTCTGACGGAGGCCGGCTTCAGCATTGAAGCACTCAACGCAGCCTATGGCCGCGATCAGGCGCGCATCGATGGCATCATTGCGAGGAATGGTGCGCAGGCCGAAAGCTTCGGGTTCATGGGGACGCCCGCCTATATCGCCGGCACGACCGTCTTCCCAGGGGTGCCAGACATGGGCGCACTCAGGCAGGCAATCGATCACTCCAGATCTTGACGGCGGTTCCAACTCGATCCTCGATCGCTCCTGGAGCGAAATCCGGAGATCACCGCTACCGGAGGCGTGGGAGCTTGCCGCTACGGCGGATGCGTCGTCCGCGGGTAAGGCCCGACGGCTGGCGATCAACCAAGCGATCCGCCACCGCTGCACCGGCAACCATGGACCCTCTCATCGCGAACATGAACGGATGGCAGCTATCGGAAACGGCGCCGCGTCGTTGAACGAGCGCAATGGTGAAGGTCTTCGGAACGGACGGGGAAACCTGGTCATTCGACGAATGCAGATCCACCGTCAGATCACCGGGTCCAGTGGAAGGCGCCCCCTGCCCGGCGTCCTCCCCGTTACCGTCTGCAGCGTCACATCGAATGCACTCGTGAAACCGTCCGGCGACGATGCCAGTGACGACGCTGGTCATCGCAGGCGTTCCGGGCAGGGCGTGTCCCGCACTGCGAAAACAACGAAATCCCAGTGTCTTCCGAAAAAGGCCCGCCGCGGCTGACCGGCGACGGTCGCCGGCAGCATCTCCTCCCCAAGAGGGCGTATCTCGAACTGGCGCGCAGCTTTGATCTGACGCAATGTCCTCGCTGGAGGATCTTCCTAGTTGATGACAGGCGGCCGGCTGCGTCGTGCGATGCCCGGGAGACGACTATGCGCTTCAGGACCATACTGTGCGTCACGGGTTCGGACAGCACGGATGCCGACCTCTCGGCCGCGATCAGGCTATGCGAGCAGCATGGGGCGCACCTGTCTGTGCTTCTCCTCGGCGTCACGCCTCCGCCCCCGATCGAGGAATATGCGGCCATCGCCGCTTCCTGGGTGGAGGAGCGGGAGGCGGCCGGGAACCTGCTGGCTCAGCGCGGGGAAGTCCTGAGAAGGGCGCTCGCTGAAGTCGAACTTTCCACCGACCTCGATTGTCGCCTCGCCGAACAGGCGGCAATCGCCTCCGAGGTTGGCCGCCGAGCCCTGTTTTCCGATCTCGTCTTCGTCGGTCCGGAACTTGCGCAGTCGAGCTCGCGCCTGAAGCCGGCGACGTTGAAGGGCGCGCTCTTCGAGGCCCACCGACCGGTTCTCATGGCGCCTCCGAAGGGCGAGGCGACGCTGCAGCCCAAGCGGGTCCTCCTGGCCTGGTCGTCGCATCCGGAGGCGGCACGAGCCATGCGGGAAGGGATCGAGATCCTCGCCGCCGCCGAGATGGTGCACGTCACCCTTGTCGATCCGCATGCAGGCGACTGGGCGGACGGCCCGGAGCCCGGCGCCGACGTCGCCACCTATCTGGCTCACCACGGGGCCAAAGTGACCGTGGACCGGCTGCCGAGCTGCGGCAACGCGGTGGCCGACGTGTTGCGCGATCACGCCACGGACATCGATGCGGACATGGTCATGATGGGCGCCTACGGCCATTCCCGGCTTCGCGAATGGATGCTTGGCGGCGTCACGCGTTCGATGATCGAGAGGCCGTCCCTTTCCCTGTTTCTCGGCCGGTAGGTTTCCGCATGGGGCCCTTGCCGCGCCATTACCCGCCTTCGAATGGGGGCGGGCCATCCCGTCTCGTCGGATGGTGACGAGATGGCGCGTCCGTCGTCGAAGACGAAGCCGAGCCGAACCCGTGTATCTAGATGAACGACGGTGACCTCCTCATCCGGTTGAGCGTCGCGTTGTCGATCGGCCTGCTGGTCGGGCTCGAGCGAGGCTGGCAGACCCGGGAGGAGACCCGGCACAGGCGCGCTGCTGGCCTGCGCACCTTCGCGCTGGCCGGCCTCCTCGGCGGAGTGAGCGGCGCCGTCGCGAGCGCCCTCTCCTACCCGCTCCTGGTCGGCTTCGCCTTCCTGTCCTTCAGCGCAGCGTTCGGCGCCTTTCACTGGCTCGAAGCTCGGACGACCGGAAACCTCTCGGTGACCTCCGTGGTCTCGGGTCTCCTGACCTTTCTCCTCGGCACGCTCGCCGTCCAGGGCTCGATATCGGCAGCGATCGCGGCAAGCGTCGCGATGACGCTGCTGCTCGCGCTCCGGGAGCCGCTGCATCGCTGGCTTCGAATGCTCGGCTGGGGGGAGGTCCGGGCGGTCCTCACCCTGCTGGCGATGACCTTCCTGCTGCTGCCCATCCTGCCGAACCACCCGATCGACCCCTGGAACGCGATTAACCCGTCGAGGATCTGGGTCATGGCGATCTTCATCGCCGGCCTCTCCTTCGGCGGCTATGTCGCGGTGCGCGCCCTGGGCGAGCGGATGGGGGTCCTGGTGGCCGCCATTGCCGGCGGCATGGCCTCGTCGACGGCGACCACCGTCACGCTCGCCAAGCTCGGCCGGCAATCCGGTGCCGCCCTGCTTCTTTCGGCGGGGATCCTCGCGGCGGGAGCCGTCATGGTCGTGCGCGTCGGCTTCGTCGCCGCCGCTCTCCATCCTCCTCTCGCGCTCGCGCTGATACCCGTCCTCGCCGCCATGGGGCTCGTTCTCGCCTCCTCCAGCGCGACCCTGTTCTTCTGGAACGGCACGAACGCCAGCCCGACGCTCGCGCTGGCGAACCCGCTGCAGCTTTCAGCCGCGATCAAGATGGCGGCCCTCATCGCGGCGATCCTGGCGGCGAGCGTGATCCTGCGGCAGTCCTTCGGGGACGCGGGGCTCCTGTCGCTCGCGGCGATCTCGGGGCTCGCGGATGTCGACGCGATCACGGTCTCCATGGCCGAACTCGCCCGCGAGCCGGACGCGCGGGACGCCGCCGCGAAAGCCGTGACGCTTGCGGTGTTCGTCAATACCGTGGTCAAGGCCGTCCTTGCGGCCTGGCTCGGCGGAAGGCCGATCGGGATCCCGGTGATGGCGGCGAGCGCGCTCGGCATCTGCGCCGGAAGCATCGCCTATCTTGCTCTCTAGGAGGCGCGGGGAGAGCAGCAGCACCTCTCAGGAACGCGTCCCCGGGGCCTTGCCACCTGACCACGACGGCTTGCGCCCTCTCCGACCATCGGCGGCAAGCGGCGTCCGAGAGTCACGAAGCTTTGCGCGAGATCAAGCCGCCCCGCAGGAATTCGTGGCAGGAACGGGGGGAGACACCTGACTCCCGCGTTGCTGCGCCTTTCGTCCTGTTCGCCGCGACGGATGTCCCGTGAGCGGAGGCCCGCCCATGAAAGTCATGACGCTTCACGCAATCGGGCAGCCGCTGCGCCTCGAGGAACGCCCCGATCCGGTTCCGGGACCCGGCGAGATCCGGGTGCGGGTCGAAGCCTGCGCGGTCTGCCGCACCGACCTGCATGTGATCGACGGCGAGTTGCCCGACCCGAAGCTGCCGATCGTGCCCGGCCACGAGATCGTGGGCATCGTCGAGGCGCTGGGCAGCGGCGTGCGCCAGGCGAGGATCGGCTCCCGAGTCGGCGTGCCCTGGCTCGGCCACACCTGCGGAGCATGCCGCTTCTGCCTCGACGAGCGGGAGAACCTCTGCGATCATCCGGTGTTCACCGGCTATACGCGTGACGGCGGCTTCGCGACCCATGTCATCGCCGACGAGCGCTTCGCCTTCGCGTTGCCCGATACCGTCGATCCCGTGGCGACGGCGCCGCTGATGTGCGCCGGGCTGATTGGCTGGCGGGCCTTGCGGGCCGCCGGCGACGCCAGGCGCATCGGGCTCTACGGTTTTGGCGCGGCGGCCCATATCATCGCCCAGGTCTGCCTCTGGCAGGGTCGCTCGGTCTTCGCCTTCACGCGGCCCGGCGACGCGGAGACCGCCGCATACGCGCTGTCGCTCGGCTGCTCCTGGGCCGGCGGTTCAAACGAGGCACCGCCGGCGGAACTGGATGCCGCGATCATCTTCGCCCCGGCCGGCGAACTGCTCCCCACGGCTCTCGCAACCGTCCGCAAGGGCGGCCGCGTCGTCTGCGCCGGCATCCACATGAGCGACATTCCGCGGTTTCCCTATCGTCTGCTGTGGGAAGAGCGGAGCGTCGTCTCAGTGGCGAACCTCACGCGCCTTGATGCCGTGGAGTTCCTAGCGATCGCGCCCCGGGTAGGCGTCACGACGAAGACCACCGTCTACCCGCTGGCGGCGGCGAACGAGGCTCTGGCAGATCTGCGGGCCGGCCGCTTCCAGGGCGCGGCGGTGCTCTGCCCGGCCCTGGATCAGCCTGGTCTGGATCAGCCGGCCGGAGCCGCGTAGCGCCGCCAGATGGCCCGGCGGATGCGCCGCCGGCTTTCCTGCGGCGCCAGCGTCCGGTCCTCCTCGACGCGTCTGGCTTCGAGCGCCAGGTCCTCGTCGCGGATCACGTGGCGAAACCAGGCGGAATAGTCTCCCGCCCGCAGATGATGTTCCCACGTGCAGTCGTCCACTTCGGCCGCGATGTCCACGAAGCGATAGAGATTGCTTGCCGGGTGGTTCATGGCCGTGCGCGGGCCACGGAAGTAGAAGCTGCGTTCCGGGCCGACGTCACCCGCGGCGTACTTGCCCCGGTGGCGGCGATGCACCTGGATCGGCGCCGCGACAGTGACGCAGGCCATCGGATCGGTCGAACGCGGCTTCCAGTACAGCACCTCGTCCGGCCCGCATACGGGCACCTCCGCCGGCACCGAAACGCCCAGCGCCGCCGCCAGCGAGGCCAGCGTCTCGCTGTCCTGCTCGCCGACCAGGAGCACGATGTCGATCCCCTGCAGGGCCGCGGGAGACACGGCCTGCGGATAGGCGGTGACGAGCACGCAGGCGGAGATGTCGTGCGGCTCGTCGAGACCGCCAATGTCGGTGCCGGCCGGGAGCACCTGGTGGGCCTCGTCGATCAGCAGCCAGTGAGGGCGGCCGGTACGCATCCGCTGGCGAGCGACCTGGGAAAGGATCGCCGACACGAGCGATTGGCGTTCGCCCAGCGGCAACGCCTGGGTGTTGACGACGAGGTTGACCGAATCGTCGCGCAGCAGCTTCAGCGCCTCCATCGCCGGGGGCGGCGCGCGCAACGTGCCGATGAACACCGCGCGTTCCAGGTCGATATAGTCGCCCTCCGGATCGATCACGCAGAATTCGAACTCTCGTTCCGCCATCCGCTCGGTGAGTGCCGTGGCGAGGCAGGATTTACCGCTTCCCGAGGGACCGGCGATCAGGACGCCGCTGCCGGAGGGCGTGATGAAGAAATCTTTGCCGTCGCGATCGGTGCCAAGCCGGATTCCGCGCCGGCCGGGTGGCACGATGTTTGCGTCCTCTGCCATGAGACGGTCGATCAACTCGACGACCCCGGCGCCGTGGTCAGCGGCGAGAACGACGTCCGCCGCGTCCCCGAGGGATGCGACGGCGTTGGCGACAGCCGCGCCGCAGCCGCTCGCCGCGAGAAGCGCATGATCGTTCTCCGCATCGCCCACGGCGACGACATTGTGGCTCGATATCTCCAGCTCCCGCAGCGCGGCCCGGAGTCCGGTGGCCTTGTTGATCCCGGGCGGCAGGATCATGATCGCGCCCTTGTTGAAGACGATCTGCAACTCCAGGCCGAGTTCGTGAATGGCCCGCAGGACGGCATCCTGATGCGGCTCCCACGTCGCGACGATGCCGCGTCCGACGGACAGCGGCCCGACCCCCAGCTCGCGGAGCCGCTCGACGAACCGGGCGGGGGGCGGTGGGGCCAGCAGCTGTTCGACGCCGGTTTCCGGATCGAAGAGGAGCGCGCCGTTCTCCGCGACGACCCGGTCGAACATCGAGGTTTGCGGGAATATCCGGACGAGATCGGGAAGCTCCCGGCCGGTCACGAGGATCAGCCGTCGGCCCGACTCCTTCAGCCGATAGAGCGACCGGCAGGTCTCGGTCACCACCAGGCCGTCATGGGCCAGGGTGCCGTCGTAATCGGTGGCGAGCGCGAGGAAGTACAAGCGGCCTCCCGAAAAAGCGCGCCGACGAACGGCGCGATATGACCATCGGCGCACGCGGTAATGCACGGACGACGGTAGAAAGACGATCGTCTGCCCGGCCGAGCCGGCACCCGGCTCCTTCCGTGCATGGCGAAATGCAAGCCGCATTCCGACGGCAACTCGACCCTCATAAAGGCCGATTGAAACGGCCGGGTTGATCAGGATCAATGAACCCGCATCGGTCGGGGCAGCACAGAGGATGAGGTGGCCCGGCGCGGGACGCCGTCGCCGGATGAGCGAAGCGTTCAGTGCGTGGATCATTCCCGACAGACGCCGTGAGAACCCAGTTGCCGCTCATCGGCCCGACGAACCGCGGCAGGTTCACGAGCGCGGTGGTGCCACCGGTCGCTGCCGACCAGCCGATTCCGCTGGCGGTTCCCGGCAACCTGTCCGGCCTGATCTTCCACAGCGGATGGCGCGAGCAGTTCCTGCTCGTCCTCCTTTCCGTCACGGTGTTCCTCGTGAACATCCTGCCGCTGGAGCTGCAGCGCCGGATCGTCAACGACGCGACGGGCGGCGCCGGCTGGACGAGCATCGCCTGGCTGGCCGGCCTCTACGCGCTGCTGGCGATCACGCTCGGCCTCCTGAAGCTCGCCATGAACATCTATCGCGGGCGCACCAGCGAGTGCGCCGTGCGCTGGCTGCGGGCCGTCATCCTCGGCGATATCGGGCACTTCCGGGGCGAGGCGCGCCGCCCGCTGCCGCCGGGCGTGGAGGTCTCGCTGGTGCTCAGCGAAGCCGAGCCGGTCGGCAACTTCGTCGGCGTCAGCATCTCCGAGCCGCTTCTGCAGGGCGGCATCCTCCTCAGCGTCTTCGGCTACCTCACCTACCTAAACCCGCTGATGGCGCTCGCCGCAGTGGCTGTCTTCTCGCCGCAGATCGTCTTCGTTCCGCTCATGCAGAAAGCCATCAACAGACGCGTGGGAAAGCGTATCGCGACGCTGCGCACCCTCAGCATCGAGATCATCGACACGCCGGCCGACGCCAGACAGCCGGAACGCCCCTACGACCGCGAACTCGGCGCCGTGTTCGCGCTGAACATGGGCATCTTCAAGCTGAAGTACTCGATGAACTTCGTGATGAACCTCTTCCACCATCTGGGTGTCGCCGCGGTGCTGGGGGTCGGGGGGTATTTCGTGGCGCGCGGCGAGACGGAGATCGGCACCGTCGTGGCGTTCATCTCCGGCCTCGCCCAGGTCAACGCGCCCTGGGGCGATCTCGTCGACTGGTACCGCGAGCTGCGCGTCACGCAGACGAAATACGGCCTGATCACCCAGGTCCTCTCGATCCCGGCTGCCTTTCCGGCTGCGGAGCCCGGCGGGGTTTGAGGCAGGTCAAGGCGTGGGGTCGGTACCAGCGCCAGAGTCGAGCGATGTCCGAAGGCCCGGTCTTTGCCATGCAGGAGGTCACGAAGGTCTACCGGACCGGCGGCAACGAGGTATGGGCGCTGCGCGGCGTCAGCGCCGAGCTCGCCGCCGGCGAGATCGTGGTCATGCTGGGACCGTCGGGATCCGGCAAGTCGACGCTGCTCAACATCATGGGCGGGCTGGACCGCGCGAGCGGCGGCAAGGTCAGCTTCCGGGGCGAGGATCTGACGGATGCGAGCGATCGGGACCTGACGCTCTACCGGCGCAACCATGTCGGCTCCGTCTTCCAGTTCTACAATCTCATCCCGAGCCTCACCGCCCGCGAAAACGTCGCGCTGGTGACCGAAATCGCGCCCGACCCAATGACGCCGATGGGTCGAACTCAAACGGGGGGCGCTGCAGCGGGCGGAGAGCCAGATCGCGCTCCGCCAGAGCGAACTGGCGAACGTCGAGGCGAGGCTGATGCAGCCGGGCGACATGCCGTCCGGCGGCACCTCCTTGGCCGAGATCGGCGATCCGCGCGGGCTGGAGGTGGTGGTCGATCTTCTCTCGTCGGATGCGGTGCGGGTTCGCGAGGGCGCAGAGGCGATCATCACCGCATGGGGCGGGCCGGACCTGCCGGCGCGCGTCAGGCGGATCGAGCCGACGGCCTTCGCCAAGGTTTCAGCGCCTGGCATCGAGGAACAGCGCGTGAATGTGCGGCTGGACATCCTATCGCCGGACGAGGCGACGCTGCTTCCCGGTCACCGCTACCGGGTTGTCGTGAAGATCGTACTCTGGCACGGGAAGGATGTGCCCCGCCTGCCGCTGGGTGCGCTCTTCCGAACCGGCGATCGGTGGAGTCTCTATGCGGTCGAAGCCGGCCGCGCGGCCTCGCAGATGGTCGAAATCGGCCACCGCGACGCGGAGACGGCGGAGGTCCTCGATGGTCTCGAGACCGGCTCCTGCGTCATCCTCTTTCCCCGCGACCTCGTCGTCGACGGCGTGAGCATCGTCGCGCGGGACGACCCTTCGGGGTCGCCCGCCTGTTCCCCGCCCTGAGTCCTTGGGGCTCCGGTGGAGCCTGTCCGGGTGCATCGGCGGCCACCGCCAGCGCCCCATTCGAACGACCGATGGAACCTCCAGGAGATGGCTCATGTCCCGCAAGCTCACCCGGCAGGCCCCCCGCCCGGCCAGATCGCCCGCCGTCAAGGTCACCCCGGGCCTTCCGGCCGTCGCCCCGGTCTCTCCACCACTCGAGCGGCCCGCGCGCTCGACCGCCGCCTCCGAAGCACGGATACACCGCCACGCCTCGCTGGACCGCAGCGCGATGGCGAGCCTCGCGCGGCTGACGGCCGGGCTGTCTCCGCACGCGATCATCGACGCGTGGAGCGACTGGGCGATGCATCTGGCCCGGGCGCCGGGACGGCAGCTGGAGTTGGTCGAGCGGGCGCAGGCAAACTGGCTGAAACTTGCGGAGTACGCCGTGACAGACCCGCTGGGCGAACCCGCGGAAAAGCCGTTCGAACCGGGACCTCATGATACGCGCTGGTCGCATCCGAGCTGGAACGATGCGCCTTACACGCTGTGGCAGCAGCAGTTTCTAGGCGTACAGGACTGGTGGCAGGCTGCCACCGCCGACCTGCGCGGCCTGCGCAGGCAGAACGCGCAACGCACCGGGTTCATGATGCGGCAGCTGCTCGATACGCTGTCGCCTTCCAACTTCCTTCCCGGCAACCCCGAGATCGTCGAGGAAACCTTGAAGACGGGCGGGAGGAACCTGCTCGAGGGCGCCGCCCATTTCGCCGACGACGCCCGCCATGTCCTCACCCAGGAGCACCGGCCGGTGCCCTCGGAGTTCGCCCTTGGCGAGGTACTGGCCGCCTCGCCGGGCGCTGTCGTCTACCGCAACGAACTGATGGAGCTGATCCAGTATTCCCCCACGACGGACACGGTGCGGGCAGAGCCGGTGCTGATCGTGCCGGCCTGGATCATGAAATACTACATTCTCGACCTCTCGCCCGAGAACTCGTTCATTCGCTGGCTGGTCGGCCAGGGCTACACCGTGTTCTGCATCTCGTGGCGCAACCCGACGGCGGAACAGGCGGATCTGTCGCTGGAGGATTACCGTCGGCAGGGCATCATGCAGGCGCTGGAAGTGATCAACGCGATCCTGCCGGACCGGAAGGTCCATACCAACGGATACTGCCTGGGCGGGACGCTGCTGGCCATCGCGGCGGCAGCCATGGCGCGTGACGGCGACGACCGGCTGGCGTCGGTGACGCTGATGGCGGCGCAGGTGGACTTTGCCGAGGCAGGCGAGCTCCTCCTGTTCCTCGACGAGAGCCAGGTCGCCTTCCTCGAGGACATGATGTGGGCGCAGGGCTATCTCGACCGGCCGCAGATGTCCGGGGCGTTCGCGGCCATCCGCTCGGAGGACCTGATCTGGTCTCGCGCCGTGCGCCGCTACTATCTGGGAGAACCGGATCTGCCGACGGATTTGACCGTCTGGGTCAACGACACGACCCGCATGCCGGCACGCATGCATTCGGAGTATCTGCGCGGCGTCTTTCTGGAGAACCGCATCACGGCCGGCCGTTTCGCCGTCGAAGGGCGGGTCATCGCGCTGAAGGACATCCCGACGCCGATGTTCGTGGTCGGTACGGAATCCGATCACATCGCGCCCTGGCGGTCCGTCTACAAGACCGCGCTCTTCACTGACTGCGATCTTCGCTTCGTGCTGACCAAGGGCGGACACAATGGCGGCATCCTGTCGGAGCCCGGCCACCGAAGAAGCCATTACCGCATTGGCGAACGGCCCGCCGGCGCACTCTATGTCGGCCCCGACGCATGGCTGGCCGGCCATGAAACGAAGCCCGGGTCATGGTGGCCGGAATGGGAGAACTGGCTGTCGGCGCGCAGCGAAGGGTGGACCGATCCGCCGGCCATCGGGGCGCCGGACAGGGGGTTCGGCTCGCTGGTCGCCGCCCCCGGCACCTATGTCTTCCAGCCGTGACGACTTCGCTTCCGCCCGAGATGACCTGCGAAAGGACCGATCCGTGGCTCACCCCCGCCTGACGTTTCATGGAGCCGCCAAGGCGGTCACCGGGTCCTGCTTTCGACTTGAAACCGATTACGGGCAGATCCTGATCGATTGCGGCCTCTTTCAGGGATCGAAGACCGAGAAGGAGTTGAACTACCGTCCCTTCCCTTTCGCACCGGACAGCATCGCCGCCGTCATCCTCAGCCATGCCCACATCGACCACTCGGGCCTGCTGCCAAAGCTGGTTCGCCAAGGATTCTCCGGGCCCATTCATGCCTCGGCCGCGACCGCCGACCTGGCCGGAGTGATGCTGCCCGACAGCGCGCATATCCAGGAAATCGAGGTCGAACACCTCAATCGCAGGGCGGCCCGCCGCAATCGGGGCAAGGTCACACCCATCTATACGAGCCGCGACGCAGAAGCCTGCCTCGCACTGTTCCGTCCGCAGCCCTACGACACATGGTTTTCGGTACTGCCTGGCCTGCGGGCGCGGCTCTGGAACGCCGGGCATCTTCTGGGCTCCGCCTCCATCGAGATCGAAGTGGATCAGGCCGATTCGACAAGGATGCGCATTCTGTTCTCAGCCGACATCGGTCCCGACTACAAGTTGATGCACCCCGACCCCGAAGGACCAAGCGGCGTGGATTTCCTGATATGCGAATCCACCTATGGCGACCGCGACCGGATGGATGCCACCGCCGACCACCGCCGCAAGCTCTTGTGCGACGAGGTGCGGGCCGCCATGAACCCCGACGGCGCGCTGCTGATCCCCTCCTTCGCGGTCGAACGGGCACAGGAACTGATCAGCGATCTCAGCCGGCTGATGGCAGAAGGCGCGCTACCGACGATTCCGATCTACGTCGACAGTCCGCTGGCGACGAAGGCGACCCGCGTTTTCGCCGAGCACCACCGGGATCTTGAGGAAGGGGCGGTTCTGATGAAGGGGCTGAAATCGCCGCACCTGCACTTCACCGAGTCCCAGGATCAGAGCATGGCTCTCGACCGGTTGCGGGGGTTCCATGTTGTCATCGCCGCTTCCGGAATGTGCGAGGCAGGCCGAATTCGCCATCGCCTGAAGAACTGGCTGAGCCGCGAAGAGGCCACGGTGCTTTTCACCGGCTTCCAGGCCGTGGGCACACTCGGGCGCATTCTGCGGGATGGCGCCACGTCCGTCAGGATACAGGGCGAGGAGTTTCCCGTACGCGCGCGGATCAGGTCTCTGGACCTCTATTCGGGACACGCCGACGGCACCGAGCTGCGGGACTGGATCAAGGCGCGGCTGCCGATCCGCCATGATGTGTTTCTGGTGCATGGCGAGGAGGCCGCCATGGAGGGTCTTGCCGCCCGCCTGAAGGATATCGTGGAGCCGGACCATGTGATGCGACCCGAACTGGACGAGAGCTTCGAGCTGACGCGCACGGGGAGCCGGAGAATCGCCAGAACGATGCCTGCGAGGATCCCGCCCGAGAAAGTGGCACGGATGGATTGGCACAACGACGTGTCGCGTCTGATGCTCGACATCAACGACGCTCTGCGGGCCCGTCCGGACGAAGCGAGCCGCGGCGTCCTCATTCGCAGGTTGCGCCGGGCCCTGGATGGCGGCAACGGCATGGGTGCATCAGTAGACTAGCTGCGGTGCGTTCGGTCGATCGCGCGAATAGGGGCCGTCACGGAACCGGCCAGGGCGACGACTCGTGATCCGTGTGGACGGCCGAGGGAATCTTGGCGGAGGCGGCGGCATGACGGGCTCCCGCGATCCGCGCGGTGCGGGCGACAGGGGCCCGCCCCTAGAAGGTACTGAAACCGTTGGATGAGTTCGGGAAATTTGGTGGGTGATGTAGGGTTCGAACCTACGACCCGCTGATTAAGAGTCAGCTGCTCTACCAACTGAGCTAATCACCCACGGCGCCGAAGCGCGGTAGCGGCGATATAGTCGGAAGCCGTTAGCCTGTCCAGCCCCAAACGCGCCTAACCGGACGATCACCGGCAATACTCCGCGGGCTGGCCTGCCGATGCCGCTGTGCCCACCGGGCGAACGCGGGTTGGGACCGGCGTGCCCCGCCTTGCCCGCCATGGGAGAGCCGGGAGACGCTATGCCGACCGAGCCCGAGTGACGGGAGGCTGGTCCCTCATGGCCGTGCCCAGGGCATCAGCCGGACGAGCGAGGGCGGCAGAACCTCCGGCTCGATCCGCCTTATGCCGGGCGCGGCAGCTTCCGCTTGTTCGTGCCGCGGGGGCGGCGCCTCGTCGTGGTGGTCGTCATCATCGGCGGCGATATCCAAAAAGCGGATGCCGGCGAACATGCCGCGCCGATAGACCAGCTTCGCCGGGCGCTCGTCGCGCTCCTCGCCGATGCGGATCTCGAATTGCTTCGGCAGATGCGCCGCTTCGTCGATCGTCAGCAGCGCGCCGGTGGCGGAGATGTTGCGCAGGATGCAGTCGAATGTCGAAAAGCCGCCGTTGAAGATGATCTTCGCACGCTTCAGCGTCCGCATGCGCGGCG
>JAESGL010000357.1_pt1 | contig 26015 bp, 25 predicted proteins | sample 9269711 | NCBI WGS metagenome assembly JAESGL01 (sample SAMN14515918, study PRJNA621676) | algae metagenome | isolation source: Kastovskya adunca ATA6-11-RM4 and co-occurring heterotrophs from soil and... | place: Chile: Atacama Desert | collected 2011-06-27
TTCAACCGCATCAAGCAGTTCCGGGGCATCGCCACCCGCTATGACAAAGACCCTGCCAACTTCCTCGCAGCCATCAAGCTCATCTGCGTGCGCATCTGGTGCAGTGCGTAATGAGTCTACGCGCTAATCTTGCCTGGCTCGTCTATGAACGCGGCATCGAGCCTCCTCAACCATGCAAGCCGCAGGACCGACAGCTTCCAGCGCACCGCGTTCCGCTATGACCACCGGAACGATCTCTATGCCTGTCCCAGCGGCAAGCACTGCAGGAACTATGCCAGCCCACGGCCCGGCGTCGATAAGGATAGCTTCATGCGCTACCGCGCCAGTCAGCACGACTGCCAATCCTGCGCCCTCAAGCCCAAATGCTGTCCCGGCCATCCCGCGCGCAAGGTGATGCGATCAGTCCATGAAGGCGCGCGCGATCTGGCGAGGGATCGGTCCCAGACCGACGCCTATGTCACATCCCGGCGTGAGCGAAAGAAGGTCGAGAATGCTGTTCGCCCATCTCAAGCGTATCCTGAAGCTCGATCGCTTGCGCCTACGAGGACCAAATGGCGCAAAAGATGAGTTCCACCTCGCAGCCACAGCCCAGAACCTACGCAAGCTCGCGAAACTCATCCCGATCCAGTCGGCCATTGCCCCAGCGTGACACCGGGAACCGATTTCACCCCAACGTCAGAAACTGACAATCACCGACTTCTTCAACACTATCCATCACTTGCAGACATTCACGTCACTACAGCAACAACCATTGAACAATGCCTGCGCCAGCCGGAAGGAATAGAGCACATCCCTACCAAGGACCAGGAATGCTGTCATCACACTCTCCGAAATCGACGTATCGACGCACCTCCTGCCTCTAATGTGCTGCGCATGCGCTTTTACGGGAGCGAATATCCGCGTCATCAAGGTAGCGATGAACAGCTTCTGGCGTGGCGTCGATTGGCAGTTCCCGCAGAAGCTCGATAGGCAGCAGCTCCACTTCAACCCAGTCAGTAGCTTCTCGCTCTTCAACAGCCAAGATGGTTACCAAGCATCCGCGTAGCTCGTCTATCTCCATAACTACAGCTTATCGGAGCAGACGATAGCGCAATGAGCGTTAATTCAGCTGTTTAACTCCAACACCGTCCTTTCGCTATCTACCCAACGCTGCCACCTCAGCGAATGTCGCAAACTCTCTTCCTCCGAGCAGGCGAGGGTAGAGGCCCGCTATCCGCCCACCCTCACGGCATCAGGCGGCGGCGGCCTTCCCACAGATGCCAGCGCATCGCGAGGGCCGCGCCTTCGGCGTCCTGCGCGCGGATGGCGGCGACGATCTGTTCATGTTCGCGTAGCATCGTCGCGATCACCTCGGGCGGGCGCGAGCGGCTGATGTCGACGCCGGCGCGCATCACCTTGTCGACATCGGCATGGAGCGCGTCGAAGGCGATCAGGAAGGCCGGGTTGCCGGTCGCCTCGGCAATGCGGCGGTGCAGTTCCATATCCTCGGCATGGGCCGGTTCGCTCGACAGGAGGGCGGTGCGCAGCATCTCCATCCCCTCCTCGACATGGGCCATTTCGATCGGGCTGCGGCGGGTGGCGGCGAGGCGCGCGGCCTCCGCCTCCAGCACGAAGCGGACCTCATAGCTGCCGAGCGTCGCGGGCAGTTCGGTCGCCGGCATGAAGGCGGCGAGGCGCTGCGACGGGCGGCTTTTCACGAAGGAGCCGGCACCCCGCCGCGCCTCGGTAATGCCGTCCGAGGCGAGCCGGACCAGCGCCTCGCGCACGATCGCGCGGGAGACACCGAACCGCTCCGCCAGCGCCGCCTCCGACGGCAGGCGATCGCCGACCGCCAGATCCTGGTCGTTGATGATCTCGACGATGCCGGCATAGGCATGGTCGGACAATCGGGCCTGGTTCATCGGCGCACCTGTGGATCGCTGGGCAACATCCTGTGCCTCCTAGTCATGAGAGGCTGCCGACGACAAGCGTCAGCAGCGCTCTGGTCAGAAGATGCTGCTCGCGACCAGCACCAGTAGCAGGCCGACCACCGCGACCACGGTTTCCATGATCGACCAGGTCTTGAACGTGCCCGGCATGTCGGTGCCGAGATAGGATTTGACCAGCCAGAAGCCGGGATCATTGACGTGGGAGAAGAAGAGCGAGCCCGCGCCGATCGCCAGCACCATCCATTCGGGCTCCACGCCCGATGCGACGACGAGGCCCTGCATCACGCCGGCGGTGGTGATCGTCGCGACCGTGGCCGAGCCGGTGGCCAGGCGGATGCAGACCGACACGCCCCAGGCGAGCAGGATCGGCGAGATCGCGCCGCCGGCAGCAAAGCGGACCAGCAGGTCGGAAAGGCCGGCCGTCACCAGCACCTGCTTGAGCGCGCCGCCCGCGCCGATCGCCAGGATGATGCCGCCGGCCGGGACCATCGCTTCGGACCAGATGGCGTTCTGGATCTTGGCACCGGTAATGCGGCGGCCGAACAGCAGCGGCAGCGCCACCAGCACCGCGATCAGCAGCGCCACGACCGGATCGCTGACCCAGCCGAGCCAGTGGAAATGCGGCGCGACCGACGCCGGCAGCAGCGCCACCGCCTGCCCAGCGGCGATCAGCACCACCGGCAGCAGCACGGCGGCGAGCGCGCGACCGACCGAGGGGGTGGCGACATCGACCTTGACCGGATCAAGCAGCGGCGGGTTCAATTTCACGCCGGGGGCGGTGAAGCGGGCCAGCACGGGGCCAGCGATGATCGCGGTCGGGATGCCGACGATCAGGCCATAGAGAAGGGTGAGGCCGAGATTGGCGCCGAGCGCGTTGACCGCGAGCAGCGGCCCCGGATGCGGCGGCACCAGCGCATGGACGACCGACAGGCCCGACAGCGCGGGCAGCATCAGCTTTAGCTTGGCCGTATCGCCATTCTGCCCGGCGGGCAGCGCGGCGGCGGCGGACGCGACGATCGGCAGCAGCAGGACGAGGCCGGTTTCGAAGAAGAGCGGCAGGCCGATGACGATGGCGGTGAACAGGCTGGCCCAGGGCGCGCCCTTCACGCCGGAGATGCGCAGCGCCGAGCGGGCAAGGCCGCCGGCGCCGTCCGACAATTGCAGCATCGCGCCGAGGCCCAGGCCCAGCGCCACGACCAGGCCGGTGCCGCCCAATATGGTGCCCGCGCCCTTTTCGACCGCCTTGGCGGTTTCCTCCATCGGCAGGCCGGCGATCAGGCCGACGGTGAAGGCGCCGCACAGCAGGCCGACAAAAGGATGCAGCCGGCCGCGGATGATGAGGGCGATGGAAAGGGCGATGCCGATGACGGCGGCGATCAGCAGGCGATAATCGGCGGGGGTCATCGGCCAATGCCTCCCTGTAGTCCGCCCTGGCTGAACGCCCGGCCACATGGCACCGATCGACGATATGGTAACGCCATCCCCACCCTCTCTTTCCTATGCGTAGCCGGTCATTCGCAGGGCGAATCCCGAAAATCTGTTAGACAGGTTATAGCCGCATTTCGGCCATGCGCTAGGTTATTTCCCGCATATTGCAAATTTTCGCTTGAACCTGTCTGACTGATTCCAGTATCGTTAGCGCTAACGAATCCTTGGGCCGGTCCAGGCCCCAACGCGGATCAATCAGAGGGAGAGGCAGGATGCAGGATCTGCATATTCTCGATCGCCAGGACCAGATGGTCCCCGAAGCCCCACATCTCACGCCGACCCAGATGAAGGTGATGCGCTGCGTCCACTCCGGCCTGCTCAACAAGCAGATCGCCTATGAGCTGGGCATGGCCGAGGCGACGGTGAAGGTCCATATGACCGCGCTGATGCGCAAGCTCAACGTCCGCAACCGCACCCAGGTCGCCATCGCCGCCAGCCATTTCGGCTGGATGCGCCCGGCGCTGAGCCGCGCCGCGGACTGAACACCACCCTCTTGGCGGGAGACGCCGCATGGATCGTTCGCGACGCGAGTTGATGGGGGGCATCGGCGCCGGGCTGGTGCTGGCCGGCATGGGCAGCACGACCGCCTGCGCCGCGCCACAGCGCAAGCTAGGCTATGCCATTGTGGGCCTCGGCTATTATGCCACGCAGCAGATCATGCCCAATTTCGCCGGCTGCGAGCATGCGAAGCTGGTCGCGCTGGTCAGCGGCACGCCGGCCAAGCTGGCGCAATATGGCGACCAATATGGCATCCCCAAGACGCATCGCTACAGCTATGCCGAGTTCGACCGGATCCGCGACAATCCCGATATCGACATCGTCTATATCGTCCTGCCCAACAGCCTCCATGCCGAGTACAGCATCCGCGCGGCACAGGCGGGCAAGCATGTGATGTGCGAGAAGCCGATGGCGGTGTCGGCGGCCGAATGCCAGGCGATGATCGCCGCCTGCGCCAAGGCCGGGCGCAAGCTGATGATCGGCTATCGTTCGCGCTTCGAGCCTTATAACAGGCTTGCGATCGAGCTGGCGCGCAGCGGTCATGCCGGGCCGACGCGGATCATCACCGCCGAACATGGCTTTCCGATCAAGGCCGGGCAATGGCGGCTCGACCGTCCCCTGTCGGGCGGCGGATCGATGATGGACATCGGCATCTATAGCCTGAACGCCGCGCGCTACCTGACCGGCGAGGAGCCGGTGGAGGTCAGCGCGATCGCCAGCACCGACCGCAGCGATCCGCGCTTTGCCACCGTGGAGGACCGGATAAACTTCATGCTGCGCTTTCCGTCGGGCATCATCGCCAATTGCGTGTCGAGCTACAGCTCGGCCCATAATGGCTATCGGGTGATCGGCACCCAGGGCTGGATCGATATGGAACCCGCGACCCAATATAGCGGCCAGACGATGATGATCCGCAAGGATGGCGTGACCGCGCCGCGCAGCCTGCCGGCGCCGGCGAAGAACCAGTTTGCCGCCCAGCTCGACCATCTGCCCGAATGTATCGCGAACGGCACCGCGCCGATCGTCGCGGGCGAGGAGGGCCTGGCCGACCTGCGCGTGATCGAGGCGATCTATCGCTCGGCGGCGGAGCATCGTTCGGTTAGCCTGCCCGCATGATCGATCGTCGCACCCTGCTGGCCGGGATGGCCGCCCTGCCCCTGACCCATAACCTCGCCCGCGCGGCCGACCTGCCCGCCGCGCGGATCGACCGGATCGATCCGGCGCTGGACCGCATCATCGCGCCCGGCGCGCAGGTGGAGATATTGGCGCAGGGCTATCGCTGGGCCGAGGGGCCGACCTGGGCCGCGCCGATCGACGCGCTGCTGTTCGGCGATCCGCCGTCCAACATCGTCTATCGCTGGACCCGCAAGGATGGCGTCTCGCCCTTCCTCTCGCCCTCGGGCCTGCAGACCGCGATCCCCAAGGAGATACGCGAAGCCGGCCTCAACGGCATCGCGATCGACAGGGACGGCCATCTGGTCGGCGCCGACAGCGGCACGCGCGCGATCGTGCGGGTGGACCTCAAGACCAGGGCGCGGACCATCCTGGCCGACCGCTATCAGGGCAAGCGCTTCAACAGCCCTAATGACCTGACCATCGCGGCCGATGGCAGCATCTATTTCAGCGACCCGCCCTATGGCCTGACCGATGGCGACACGTCCTCGCTGCGCGAGATTGGCTTCAACGGCCTCTATCGATTGACGCCCGACGGCACGGTGACCCTGATCGACGGCAGCCATCGCCGGCCCAATGGCGTCACCCTCTCGCCCGACGGCCGCACGCTGTATCTGGCACTGTCGGACGAGAAGCGGCCACAGGTTCTGGCCTACAGCCTGGGCGCGGACGGCATGCCCACAGGGCAGCGCCTGTTCCGCGACATGGCCAGCGAACTGGCCGCGGGCGAGCCGGGCCTGCCCGACGGCATCAAGACCGCGCCCGACGGCACGGTCTTTGCCACCGGCCCCGGCGGCGTCCATGTCTGCGCGCCGGACGGCAGGCTGCTCGGCAAGATCCGCACCGGCAAGGCGATCGCCAATTGCTGCATCGGCGAGGGCGGCAAGACATTGTTCCTGACATCGGCCGACCGGCTGGCGGCGGTGCCGCTGATATCGAGCAGTGGCTAGCGAGCAATGACGATGTCGGGCTTTGACAGCTGACAACCAATTCGCCACGTCAGTCACGGCCCTTGCTCTCGCAGATCGGATATAATTATTGTGGCGACCAACGCCGAAGCGGTTCCTGACGTGCAAGTGCAACAGCTTTCTCGTCTTTTCCTTCGATATCGATGACACGTCTCGCGGGAAATGGAAGCTCTTTTCCGAGCCAAAATTCATCGTTCTCTGCGATGGCACCGGGTTCATTGTCGAGCATACCCATATACCCGCCATCTATATGCTCACTGACGAGAACCCACATCCGCTCCACGGCGACATTCTCATCGCCGTCATCGACGCTGATCCGAAAAATCACCTTTGCGAGGTCGCCGGGTTCGAGGCTTTCTCACCTTCGCCGGCCGGGTATCCAAAACGCCTCTGGCGCAGCGGCGTGGCGACTTTCGCCATCATCAAGGCACCATCTTTGGCTCTCGCGTTACACGATCTTGGCACATAGCGACATGTCAGCAAGGCGCTGCCACATACCCAATAGCCGACATTCCGCTATCCACCCTCAGCAGCCGTTCGGTCGACAGAGAGCCTCCGACGTCGCCCGAAGTAATAGCATCTGGCGACGACCATCATCCTCCACTCCCATCGAGTACGCTCGCCCCCTCCCCCTTTACCTCGGCCTGCGGATCGGTCAGCCTTGGTTCGTCATGCGCGGCGAAGGGGACGGCGGATGCGAGTGGGTGGAGCGGCGATCATCGGGGCGGCGGCATTGCTGGCGACGGGATTGGGGGCTGCGCGCCCTGCCTGGCGCTGGCCTGCCCTGCCCGCTGGCGTTGCAGCGCCCGCCATCCCGTCCGAAAATGGCATGAGCGCGGCCAAGGTCGCGCTTGGCCGCCGGCTCTTTTATGATCGTACGCTGTCGGCCGATGGCAGCATGGCCTGCGCCGATTGCCACCAGCAGGAGAAGGGCTTTGCCGATGGCCTGGCCACCCATCGGGGCGTGATGGGCGAGATGGGCGTGCGCAACGTGCCCGGCCTTGCCAATGTCGCGTGGCGCAGCGGCCTGACTTGGACCGAGGCCGGCCTGTCAACACTGGAGCAGCAGGCGATGGTGCCGATGACCGGGACCAAGCCGGTCGAGATGGGGCTGGCGCAGGATGATGTCGGGCTGGCCCGGCGGATCGGTGCCGATCCCTGCTATCGCCGGATGTTTGCGGCCGCCTTCCCCGATGCACCCAGTGACCTGGATTTCGAAAGGGTGACCGCGGCTCTTGCGGCGTTTCAGCGGACGATGATCTCCTTCGGCAGCGCCCATGATCACGGCACATCGTCGCCACTGGCGCAGCGTGGGGCCAGGCAATTCGCTGCAGCGGGCTGTGGCAGCTGCCATTCCGGGCCGGACTTTACCGACAGCAAGACCCATTATGTCGGCACTGCTGCGCCGCAGGAGGTCGATGCGGCCGCCTATGGCGGAAAACCCCTGCCGCCGGGCTTCGAGCCGCCGCCCGAGCAGTTCCGTACGCCGTCGTTGCGCAATGTCGCCGTCACTGGCCCCTGGCTGCACGATGGCCAGTCGCCGACGATCGAATCGGCCATCCGCCGCCACGCCGCGCCGATGCGGGTCGATGTCGACATGCCCGCCCTGCTCGCCTTTCTCGACGCGCTGACGGACCATGATTTCCTGAGCAATGCTGCGCTGGCGCGGCCGGCCGCGACCTGCCCGATTCCCGCGTGAGTTGACCCTGCCGGAAACGCCCGTTCGAAGGACAAAAAAAGGGCCAGCCCCGAAAGGCCGGCCTTGATAAGTTTTAGGAGAGGATGCCTGAAAGGCCTGTCCTATGTGCAGCGCAGCGCGTTCTTTCGCAATTGCGAAGGGCGGAACCCGCGTTGCAGATATTGCAACTTCATTACCGCCAGAGCGATGGAACAGCAAAACGCCCGGCATCCCTGAGGGATACCGGGCGCTTAAAGTCATTGTTCTGACGCTATTTTGCGAGAGGCCGTTTCCAGCCTCCCGATCCGGTCAGCGCGTCAGCTTCTTATAGGCGAGGCGCGTCGGACGATCGGCGGCATCGCCCAGGCGACGGCGCTTGTCTTCCTCATACGCCTCGAAATTGCCTTCGAACCATTCGACATGGCTGTCGCCTTCGAAGGCGAGGATGTGGGTAGCAAGACGATCGAGGAAGAAGCGGTCATGGCTGATGACCACGGCGCAACCGGCGAAATTCTCGATCGCCTCTTCCAGTGCGGCCAGCGTTTCGACGTCAAGGTCGTTGGTCGGTTCGTCGAGCAGCAGCACATTGCCGCCGCGCTTCAGCATCTTGGCGATGTGGACCCGGTTGCGCTCACCACCCGACAGCTTGCCGACATTCTTCTGCTGGTCCTGGCCCTTGAAGTTGAAGGCGCCGACATAGGCACGGGTCGACATGTCATGGCCGTTGACCTTGACGTAATCGAGGCCGTCCGAGACTTCTTCCCAGACATTCTTCGACGGATCGAGATGGTCGCGGCTCTGGTCGACATAGCCCAGACGCACGGTCGAACCGATGTCGATCTCGCCCGAATCGGGGGTTTCCTGACCGGTGATGATCCGGAACAGGGTCGACTTACCCGCACCGTTCGGGCCGATGACGCCAACGATGCCGCCGGGCGGCAGCATGAAGGACAAGTCCTCGAACAGCAGCTTGTCGCCATAGGCCTTGGAAATGCCCTTGGCCTCGATCACCTTGCCGCCCAGACGCTCAGGCACCTGGATGACGATCTGCGCCTTGCCGGGCGCACGATTTTCCTGGGACGCGACCAGCTGCTCGAACTTGGCGATACGCGCCTTCGACTTGGTCTGACGGCCCTTGGGCCCCTGACGGATCCACTCCAACTCGTCATTGATCGCCTTCTGGCGGCCGGTCGCCTCGCGGTCTTCCTGCTCCAGACGCTTGGCCTTCTTCTCCAGATAGGTGGAGTAGTTGCCTTCGTAGGGGAAATATTTTCCGCGATCGAGCTCCAGGATCCAGCCGACGACATTGTCGAGGAAGTAGCGGTCGTGGGTGATCATCAGCACCGACCCGGCATATTCCTTGAGGTGATTTTCCAGCCAGGTGACGCTTTCGGCGTCAAGATGGTTGGTCGGTTCGTCGAGCAGCAGGATGTCTGGCTTCTGGATCAGCAGGCGGGTGAGCGCGATGCGGCGCTTTTCACCGCCCGACAGGCTTTCCACCGACCAGTCCGACGGCGGGCAGCGCAGCGCTTCCATCGCGATTTCGAGCTGGTTGTCGAGCGTCCAGCCATCGGCGGCGTCGATCTGCTCCTGCAGCGTGCCCATTTCCTCCATCAGCGCGTCGAAATCGACATCTTCCGGCGGATCGGCCATGATCATGCTGATCTCGTTGAAGCGGTCCAGCTTGTCCGCCATCTCGCGAGCGCCGTCCTTGACATTTTCCAGCACATTCTTGGTCGGGTCGAGCTGGGGCTCCTGCGGCAGATAGCCGACGGTGACATTCTCACCCGGCCACGCCTCACCGCTGATGTCGGTATCGATGCCGGCCATGATCTTGATCAGGGTCGATTTGCCCGCGCCGTTCGGGCCGACGATGCCGATCTTGGACCCGCGATAGAATTGCAGATTGATGTTGTTCAACACCGGCTTGGGCGCGCCGGGGAAGGTCTTTGTCATGTTCTTCATGACATAGGCATATTGCGATGAGGCGGACATGGGTTCGCGCAGCTCCAAAGGGTATGGACAGGAAAATTTGCGCCGAATTAGCGAAGGCGGAAGCCATTGGCAAATGGGGTATGTCTGAGTAAGCCTTCAGCCATGCAGAAAATCCGATCGGGCCCGCTCGCCGCCCTGCTCCTTGGCAGCATCTTCACCCCCGCTCTGGTCCAGGCCGCCCCGGCCAGCGACGCCGCGATTCGCGAAGCCGCCCTGAAGGATGATGTCGCCTGGGACATCACCGAAGGGCTGACGACCGAAGTCGGTCCGCGCCCGGCCGCCACGCCGCAGGAAGCACGCGGGCGCGAATGGGCCGCCGCCAAGCTCAAGGCATTGGGCTTCGCCAACGTCCGCATCGAGCCTTATAAAATGCCGCTGTGGGAACGCGTCCATGACGAAGCAGCGATCATCGCCCCCTTCCCGCAGAAGCTGGTCGTCGCGGCGCTGGGCAACAGCGGATCGACCCCGGCCCAGGGGATCGAGGGCGAAATCGCCTATTTCCCGACCATCGCCGACCTGCAGGCCGCGCCGGACAGCGCGGTGAAGGGCAAGATCGTGTTCGTCAGCCATGACATGGTCGCCGCCCAGGACGGGTCGGGCTATGGCTATTATGGTGCCGCCCGCCGCCAGGGCCCCAGCATCGCCGCCAAGAAGGGCGCGATCGCCATCCTGGTGAAGTCGATCGGCACCGATCATCATCGCATCGCCCATACCGGCGTACAGATGTGGGCCGATGGCGTGACGCCGATCCCGGCCGTGGCCGTCAGCGTACCCGATGCCGAGCAGATGGCGCGCGTCGTGTCGCGCGGCCAGCCTGTCCGCGTCCACCTGACCGCCGTGTCGAAGACGGCAAAGGACCAGCCGTCGGGCAATGTCATCGCCGAAATCCCCGGCAGCGATCCCAAGGCCGGCGTCATTGTCGCCGCCTGTCACCTCGACAGCTGGGACCAGGGCACCGGGGCGATCGACGATGCGTCGGGCTGCGGCATCGTGGCCGCTGCCGCGTTGCAGGTCGCCAAGACCGGTACGCCGCGCCGCACGATCCGCATATTGTTCGCCGGCGCCGAGGAAGTGGGCGGCAATGGCGGCCGCGCTTATTATGCCGCCCATGGCAAGGAGCCGCATGCGCTGGTGCTGGAATCGGACTTCGGCGCCGACAAGGTGTGGAAGGTCGACTTCACCCTGCCCGCCGGCCATGAAGCGCTTTCGGCCCGGATCGCACAGGGGGTGGCGCCGCTGGGCATCGTGCCGAGCCGTGACAAGGCGCATGGCGGATCGGACATCGAACCGCTGGTGGAAGCGGGCATTCCGGTGATCGACCTGCAGCAGGATGGCACGCGCTATTTCGACATTCACCACACGCCGGACGACACGCTGGACAAGATCGATCCGGCGCAGCTGCGCCAGAATGTCGCCGCCTGGGCGGTCACGCTCAACATTGCTGCGAATGCGACAGAAACATTGGGCATTAACTGAACTTTTATAGTAGAGAACGCCCCGTCGCGTGATTCTGCCGCTTCACCGACGTCAGAAAAGCATTGATTTGTGCAGCGCACACGTTAATGCGGGTCGCTCGCGTAGGGTCACATTTGTAACGTGCCAGACGCGGCATAATGCTATGGGAGCCGTACACAATGAAGAAGATCGCTGTTGTTTTCGCTTCGGCCAGCCTGATGGCCCTCGCCGCTTGCGGTGAGAAGCCGGCCAACGAAACCGCGAACGCTTCGAACGCCGTCGTCGAGAACGTTGTCGAAAACGCCGCCAACGCTGCTGACAACGCCGCCAACGCCGCCAACGAAGCTGCTAACGCCGCTAACGTTGCTGAGAACGTTGCGAACGCGCACTAATCTCTGCCACGGCGAGATTTCGAAGGGCGGGCCTATATGGTCCGCCCTTTTTATTTGTCCGCGCAATATATGTGGCCCGACATGATTTTCAGGCATTGACGCCGGCGGCGCTCGACCGCTAAGGCGCGCCTGCATCGGGGAGTAGCGCAGTCTGGTAGCGCGCCTGCTTTGGGAGCAGGATCGGCCACCAAAAAACGGCGGATTTCCTAGGGTTTCCCGACACACCTTCCAAAATTCTGGGGAAATTCTGGGGAAATTCTCAGAGTTGCCCGCACCGGGTTTAATCGCGCCTATATCACCAGACATGTGATGCGCTGTCCCCGGACGGAGGACGCGTCCCATGGACATTGACGCCTGATGCGCAGCAGCCCCGACATCGTGCTGACCATTGAAGCTGCCGTCCTTGCGCTGCTGATGATCGTCAGCGCGGCTGCGAAATCGTCAGGTTGATCGACTGATACCCGCTGCGGTGCTGCATAGGGTCGTGATCAGCGAGATTTTCTAACCCAGCGCAAACTGGAGGCGGTTGAAAAATCTTGACCGATCGATTTTATTTGCCGCCTGCGTAATGATCGGAGGCGCGGATGGAAGACCACTTGAAGGCCGCTGCGGTTGCGGCCGATATGTCAGACGACGAACTGATGAAGGCTTGGACTGCGGTCACCGACCGAGAGAACCTCTCCTACGAGCAGCAGGCGGTTATGGATGAAATGATCATCCGAAGGCTGATGCCTGATGAAACGTGACCGCCATCCGTCCTGACCATTGAAGCCGTCGCCCTGGGCGGGATGATGTTCGTCGAGGCGATCAGCACCGATCCGCCCCAGCGCATTGATCCCTCTCGACCATTTCCATGGCGACCGCTGCACGGATCGATGCTATCGCTTCGACGCAGGGAGAGAACGGATGGACGATCATCACGACGATGGCGACCAAAGTCGAAGCGGCGACGATCAGTCGGATATCGAGGCGTTCGTCCTGGCTGCGACGATCCTGGTCGCGGCTATCAGCGCGGTCGTCATCCTGATCATCTAGCGCGCAACCATCGACGAAAACGGTCGTTTCATCCCGACCCGCACACCTGGAGAGACAAGCATTGCGCCGCCCCGACACCGATGCCACTAACCGAACGCGATCGATCGCCGATACAATCCTCGCGCTGGCAGTGCTTTGCGCATATGCGGCAGCCGCCATGCTGGGCTTGATGCGATAGGCGCGGAACAGACGCGAGCAGAAAGCGTTTGTCGGTCTCCTCTCTGGCTTTACTATGCCCCGCCAAAGTCGGCGGGGTATTTTTTTTGAAGGCGAACGTTTGAATCATCACCAATATGATCGCGATCGATCGTCGCTAGTCCTCAAAGTCCAGGCGATCTTCCTGGCCGCCATTATGATCGGATCGTCGGCCGCAGGCCTTTACAGCCTGCTCTAACACTCGCGTCAGGCCGGACCTTGGCGCCAGGCGATCCCATTGCGGTCGCACCAAGCCGCATATGTGGTCGAACTGCCAGGGCTGATCTTGAGCCGGGGGTTCTGAAACCACATCTCGATCGTCCAACCAGGGTTCTGGTCGCGAACAGCCAACATTTTAGCTCTGCAAGCTGCGTCCATTACGCCCTTCGCCTCGATTATCCGCTTTCCCGCGACATCGACGAAATCGGGCAGATAAGTGTGGTCGATCCGATACGGCAGCTTGATCGCTTCGTGCGCGAATTCGGCCGGGACGAGCGCGGCGCAACGGGCTTCGAATTTCGACCGGTAGCGCGGGGCGTCAGGCTTCATTCGTCGAAACCTTCGCGCCCGCTGAATTCAGCACCGGTGCCAGCGCAATCGCCTTTGGCGCCCCGGTCGGCCATCGCATCGCAACGCAGCGGCCGCGTTCGATCCAGGTCTCGTTGACGCTATCCGACTGGTTGCCACCCAACACGCGGAACAGCCGACCGTCAGCGGAGACCCCGGTCAAAATGCCGACGTGACCGCCCCCAGGACGCTGGAACCGGACGATGGCGCCGAGGTATGGCTTCGACACGGGTTCGCCGAAAGCGTCCCACGACGATGCCCGGACGGCGATTTTCGGCGGCTGGAAACCAGCTTGGGAAACGACGTGCGCGGCGAAGGTGCCGCACCAAGGAGTTTCATCGGAATCGACGGCGATGCCGAGGATTTTGGGACCAAGCGCTTTGATCCACGACATGATCGTGGGGCTGTGTTTCGGGCCGACGATTTCGCGAACGCCTATTTGCGTGCGGGCATAGCTGAGCCAGGACGGCTCGAATGGTTGGGGACATGACCCCTATTTATTGTAACGCCAGCGGAGCTATCGGTTTATGAACGACCATTGTCGTGGCGCCATGCGACAATCACCATGAATTTTTGGTCGGAGGGACGATACTGCCGCATATCGGTTAAGCGCCTCTCGGGACCATCGAAACCATAACGCTATGACTTAGAAAATCAGCATGTCCGGCATACCCTGCCGGACATTTTAAAATTAAGCGTGCGCGCGAACCGCTTCGGCAAGCGTCTTAAAGTCCGGAACGACTTCGTCTTGGTCAGTATAAAGTTCGTATACCGCTCCAGGTTGCTGACCAGCCACAGCATTGGCAGCTTCCTGCATCGCCCGGTGCGCGTTCTCCAGGTGATCAGCAATTTCATTCAAAGTCATAGTGCTTGCCCTATATCGTTGAAATCAGAACATAGCTTACGAGCAAGCCTTTGCAAGACGTGGTGCTACTCTCCGCGCGGGATATCCCGGCCGTAGCGGAACAGGTGATAATAGCGGATCGCGAACCACCCGATCGCCATTGCTGTCGAGATGCACGCCAAGATCGGGGCCATCTGCCCCGCGTAGACGGCAAGGGTGGTGATGATAGACCCCACCCCCATCGACGCATCCATTGCCGATCGTGGATCGATCACGAAGCCACCACCTGGACAATGGCGGCGCCGATGGCGATCACGCCGCTGACTAGGTCGGGATCAACCGAATGAACGCCAAGCAGAGCCAGCCCACCGACGACTAGGCCGGTGACGACTTTTCGCGCAGTGGTGGCGCCGATGATCGCCGCGATCTGTTTCACCTTGCCGTCGATCACGCGGGCGTCACCGGCAGCGTCGGCGTGAAGGTGCCAGCCGCCGACACCGGCTCTTCACCGTCCCAACCCCGGCGAACGTTTTCCAGGGCGACCCGGCGCGTCTCAAGCTGCATGCGAACGCCTGCGATGCTGGAAAGAGCCTGACCCATAACCTGGGCGGTCGGATAGTCCTGTTCCAAAGTCGCGCCTTGAGCGGCCGCACGAAGGGCGTCGATGTCGGCGATCAGCGCTTCAAGCGCCTGGATCGAATATGCGTTGACCTCGCGGAGGGTCGTTTCTGCGGTAATGTCCATGCGCATATTTATCATTCGACGCAGACGACGCTGACCCGCTGGCTTGTGTTGTTGCCGGTAGACAGGTTTCGCACGATGTCGGCGCTGAACGTCCGGGCAGCGGTTGAGCGTTCGTCATCCACGTGGGTGAAGCTGTTGCTGTGGCTATACGTCCAGGTAATCCGGCCACCACTATCGCCGATCGTCGGACGCACACCGTCGAGCGAAACGATCTTCGAACCGCCGCCCTGGCTGGCAACCAGGCCGCCGTTCTTCCGGAGGTTCAGGACGATTTCGGCCGACGACATGGTTTCCGATTTCGATCCCTGATGGGTCAGGCCGCCGTCGCCCGTCCCTGTCGAACCAAACGCCGCCAGGGCCGCGTCGTATTGCTGCCGCCCTTGCGCAGTGGCCGCGTAAGTCGAGGTCACATCATAGCTGTAGACCCACGACGTGTTGACGGTGACCTGGCCGCCATTGCTGCCAAAGGCGCCTGTGGTCGTCGAAGCGTTGGCCGCCGTAGCGCTCGACGCGCCGCTGTTTCGAAGCGTGCCAGCCAACAAGGCGCCGCCGAAATACGCGGTGCCATCGACGCGCAAATATTCTTTCGCGTTGCCCTCGTTGCAATTGTTCAGGTCGGTGAAATATGGACCAGTCCAGCGCATGAAGCGGTTGCCGCTACCAAAAGCTCCGCCCCAAATGGACATCCAGGACGATCCGTCGGTCACGATCCACAGGCCGTTTCGATATTCGGTGCGCGGGCCGCCACCGGGCCGGACGATCTGGAAACGGTCGGCGTTGATCGTCATCGACCCGGACTGGCCATTGTTGGCCATTTCCCAACCCGAGACGTAACCGTTCACGTCAAGCTGGACAGCAGCACGGGCCAGCGCCTGATTGGCTTTTCCATCAACCGAAGTCACGGTTTCCGAAATCATCGTCACCGCCGCTTCGTTCGAATAGGCGGTCATATGCTGGCCGGGTTCCAGCTTAACCTGACGCCAGCCTACGTTGCCGATTGTCCCAGACGCTTTGAACGTGACCAAGCGAACACGCACGAATGCAGCGTTGCCCGGCGCGAACGCCGTGTGTTTGAGCGCTTTTCGGCCGAAGGCATCGTCCGTGAAATCGTGCCAACTGCTGTAAGCAGGCCCGCTCGATTGGCTGATCCAGTTGTTCGCACCATCATACCAGTTCAATTCGACATACGAGTAGCCGACACCGCTGTTGATCTGACAGATATTGTCGGCGGACACAGTGTAAGCCTGCCCGACCCACACGCTGACATTGCCGGATTCGAGATACGAATATCCGCCAGAAGCAAAGTCCTGCTGGTTCCAGCAGCACTGACCCCAGCCCCCCGAAATACCGGCCCTCCATCCGCTGTTGGACGCCCACCAGCCCGACATCCCAGAAGAAAATCCGCCGATCTCCAGAAGGTTTGGCGATCCACTCTGAACAACGGTTGCGAGGCTTGCCAGGCTGCTATTTGCAGTCGCAATCGCGGTGGAATTCTGGCTGATGCTGGCTTGCTGCGCCGCCTGGGTGGTCGAACCGTTCCCCGCCGCATAGGGGCTAGGACCGGCCGCTTCAGCGTAGGTCTGACGGAGCATTGGGTGCGTGTAGAACGCATAGCTGTCGCCGTATCCCATCGACTGGATCGTCGGGTCTTTGACCAGGACTACATGCGCGCGCGCGGCGTTCGACGGCGCCTGGACCTTCGCCCAGCAACGCTTCCAACTATCGAGGTTCGTTCCGCCTTTTTCGGCATCAAAGTTCGACGAGACGTTATAATCCGAACGGATGCCGGTGCCGTTCGCGTCCAGCCAATCGACACGGATATAGGCCTGACAGCGGTGGGCCGCGATATAGGCGCTGAATTCATACCATTTGTTCGCTTCAACCGCGATTTGATCAGTGTGCCACTGCGCCCAATCGGTTGAGTTGCCGTTGATCTGACGAATGACTAGCGTGTGTTCGTTCGTCGGCCGCCAAGCGTCGCCGGAAATATCAACGCCACGCTCGAATGGGGTGCTGCCGGATGGGCTGTAAAAATTCCATCCAGCCGTGCCAGCGGCAAAGCTGGTTTCGGGAATCAGGTTGCCGCCACCGGTGCTGTAGGTCGCGACCAGGCTGACACTATTTGCCGCCGACGCAGCATCACGGTTAGCGTCTGCCGCCGATCCTTGCGCCGCCCGCGCCGCTGCCTGGCTGTCGCTATTGGCGACTTCTGCGCGATCCGCCGAACCCGACGACGCGGTCGCCGAATTTCCAGCTTTTCCGGCTTCGATTTGCGCGTTGCTGTAGGCCGTGGAAGCCGCGTCTGCGCTATCCTTGGCGGCCTTTTCGCTGGTGATGTCCTCGATCGTCAGGCCCGTCATGTGCCAGAGGCCGTTGGGTGCGCCGCCGGTCGTGGCGAATTCGAAAATCGGTTTCCAGAACGGCCGCCAGGCATCGGTGACCGTGAATTCGGCGGCGAATTCGGTAAAGCCAGGCGCATTGATCGCGACGTTGTTGACGGTGCCAGCGGGCGAGGCTTCGCTGCCATAGCCTACCGCCGAACCATCCCAGACGTTGTTGTTGGTGCCTAGCGCCCAGAGGCCGACGGTCTGGCAATTGGTGGCATTGCTATAGAACCACGCGCGCACGCGATATCGACGGCCGACACTCTTCGGGATCGATTCCTTGAACGAAATTCGATTGTATCTGCCGCCTCGGCCACCAGCCTGCGCGGTGATATAGGGCTGCGGCCAGCCCGAACCAGGCCCGTAATCGAACTGAAAACCTGTCCCGTCATCGCCAAGATAGACATAAGCCGATTTGCCGACCGGCCCGACAAAGTTAGGAAACGTGTTTGCGAACGTCTTATCGACGGCGTCAGCCGCAGTGGTCGCGCGAACTTGACTGGACTGTGACGCGCTCGCGTGCTGACCGGCCTCGTCCGCTTTCGCCGTCGCGACCGAAGCGCTGTCGGCGGACGCCTGGGCGCTTTCCTTCGACGCATTTTCAGACGTGATGTCTTCGATGCGGATCGACCGCCAGTTGACACCGTGACCGGCACCACCGTGCGGACCATCACTGACCAGAAGGCCTCGTGCCGACTTGACGTTCGCGGGAAGCGTAGTTTCGAAACTGAACGGCGTATAGAACTGACCAGCGGGCACAGCGGTTTGCAAAAACCAGCCGTTGGTCCCCTCGTTCATCACGCAATGGATGCCAACCTGTGCGGCATAGCTACCCCAGGTCTGGGCCTCGCCGCTGATTCGGAAGCGCCGGTTCGACCAGTTTCCGGCGATCGGTTCGCCATCGTAACTGTCGCGGTCGTTCTGGCTCAGGATGTATTGACCAAGGTCGTTCGAATAGTAGACGCCGACAGCGCCGGTCCAATCACCCTTGCCGCTATCCGCGCTCCACTCGCCGCGACTGACGATATTCCCGGTTGCGCGGTTCTGGGCCGTTTTTGCAGCAGACGCAGAAATTCCGGCCTGCTGGGTGGCGGTGTTGACCGAATTCGCCGCATTCTGTTCGGACAGCGCCGACTGGTTGCGGAAGCCTTCCGCCTGACCAGATGCAGTTTCCGCCCGCACGCGGTTCTGTTCGACGGCCGCCGACTTTTGCGAAACGTCGGTCTGGATCGCGACGACCTCGCGTTCGCTTTCCGCCGCAGCGTCGGCGTGGCCTTTGGCGATGATTTCGCCAGTGATATCGCGCATTTCGAGCGATTTGAGGCGGAAGACGCCTTGCTTATCGACACGGAAGAGCGGACGCCCCCACAGGAAGCCAGCGTCAAGCAACGCGTTCGCCGACAGGTCCATCGTATGGACCGCCCAGCCGTTCCCCCAGCCCGCCTGGTTCGGCGAGATGGTGCAATTATATCCTCCCATGCCGGAGGCGCTTTCGTCACCCTTCACCGCCGCCAAATAGAGCGCGCCATTGACCGGTGTTTCGTCTGCCTGCTGACCGACCAACTTCCAGGTGATCGTGACGCGGTATGTGTGGTCGCGGATTAGGAGGGCGCGTCCCTTCGACGTGATGTGCGGCGAAAAATGCGGGTTGTTGGCGACCTGGAGGACCCGGCCGATACTGGCGTCACTGTATGCAGTGAAGCGGCCATCGTCGGCAAGCGAACCGCTCGCGCCGACCCATTCGGCCGACCAATTCGTGATGTCGCTGAAATCGGCAGGCATCATCGATTGGACCGACGTGCTGGCGCTCAAGCGCGAATTTTCGGACGCGACGGCGCTGCGTTGAGCGTCGTTTGCGAAGGTGGCTGCGTTGGTTTCGTGCTGACCTGCTGCGCTGGCTGACTGTCCCGATTGATCGCGGGCGATGGAGGTCAGGCGTTCTGATTCCGCCGCCCGCGCTGCTGCCCCTTCTGCCGTGTTCGCGGCTTCGCTGGTCTGGTCACGATAGCCCCGCGCCTGGCCATTTGCGGTCTGCGCGTCCGTGCGGGCGATAATGACTTCGTCGCGGATCGCACCGGTCTGGTTCAGGATGTTGGCGGCGTCGTCGCGGACCTGTTCGGTCAGGGCGAGCGTGGCCTGAGAATTCTGGTCCGCCGCCTGGGCGTTCGCTTCATGCTGGGCGGCCGCATCGGCGTTCGCCTTCGACGATACGGTGTTGCCATAAGTGGCCTGGAGGTCGGCCGCCGTTGACTTCGCCGTCGCGACATCCGCATCAAGCTGGGCAAGCTGCTGGTTCAGAATCGATGTCTGGCTGACGGCCGAATTCGCGGTTTCCTGCGCCTGCTGCGCAGTGTCGATTGCGGTGGTGGCGTTTTCGCGCGCCTGGCCATCGACGATCTCGATCGCTGCCGACACGACATCAGCGCCGACCCACTCGCTGTAAACGCCGGTATCCATGCGATAGCGGGCGCGCACGGCGAGATCGACGCCGCCGACATTCGACCCGAACCGGAAAATGCCGCTGACGGGATCGTGGATCGCGGCCTGTTCGGTCCAACCGATGGCGCCGGTCGGTCGGCTCTCAATCTGGATGCCGACGATGCGCGCGGACGGTGCGGGAAGCCAGGTGACTTCGACTTCCGATACCTGCTGACCGCCAGCACCTTCGACGACGGAACTGCTGACCGTGAGATTTTCCGGCGCAATGGTGTCGCGCGGATTATAGCCGTCGGGACGGATCGTCGCGGGCAGCGCTTTCTCTTCGCGGTCCCAAGCATAGACTTCACTGGACTCTTCGCGGAGTGCCATCGTGAAGAGAAGATCGTGGGTCTCGACCTGCTCGATCACGCGGAACAGTTTCCGGTTCCAGCCACGCTCGGGTAGCGACATGGTGATCAGCGAACCGACCTGGACTCTGAACGCTTTCGGGCCAAAGGTCGCGCTAAAGACGCCAGGCGTCTTGGCCTCGCGGAGCAGCCATTGCTTCGCAATACGCTGGCAAGTCTCTGCGCGGGTGACCAGACCAAGATCGAGGGACAGAGTGCGCGGGATCGCGTCGGGTAGCGGATCGGTTTCGACCACACCCCAATCGACCAACTGATAGAGCGAGGACGGATCGGCGAAGCGACCGCGCACGATGTTGTGCAATTCGCGGGTCGGCGGCGCCGGTTTCCACAGATATGGGGATGCCGATCCGGCTGCGGCGACCAGGTCGTTCTCGTCGAAATCGACCTTTGGGCCGAGCGTATCGTCATAGCCCCCGACAAGCTGATAGACGCCGGACGTATCGACCAGCTTGCACGAACCCATCGCCGCCGAAAGGCCATTGATGACGGTTTCGTGCGGGTCAGCGGTCGAAAAGGTTCCGTCTGCGGTGTAGCGCTGAACCGTGGCGCCGGACTGGGTCAGGACGCGCTCTTCGCACAGGTTCGCGTAGGTGCGGAAATTGTCGAAATCGATGCGGTGGGCCGGGATGCCCATGCCCCAGACCAGTTTGCCCGCGATGCGGTAACCGAGCAGATAGGTCAGCAGCGCCAGCGCGGGATTGCGGCCGATTTCGACCGTGCCTTCCCTGAACGTCCAGGTCGCCTGGTCCGCGATACGGTGGGAACCGCTGCCCCCATTTTCGCTGTCGCGGCGGGGATCGTAAAGCGGGCAGCCCTCGACGATCGTGGTGTAACGAGACGGGATGCCGCTGGGCCAAACCTTCGAATCCAGCTTGTATCGGGTGGCGAGATAGGCGCAGCCCGTGAAGGTCGATTGCGGGGTCCAGTATTTCCCCGAGCCCCAGGAAAAGCCATTACCGGGCTTGCCTTCGAGACAGGTCTGGACGGCCAGAACACCGCCATCGTGGGTATCGACGATCGCCCCGTTCGCCCAGGTCTTGGTCTCTTCGAGATACCATTCTTTGACCGCATTGATCCGATGGCTGGCGAGCGCGATGATCTGCGCGTAGCCGTCCTTTTTGGACCCGGCCCGATCGAACGTTTCGGCAAAGCGCACGTCCGAACCCGCCGCCGTGGTGCCAAAGACGATCTTTCGCGGGGCGGACGGGACGACGCTGGTGTGAAGGCGATCGACCAGCGACTGCGACATTGAAGGCGCCTTGCGCAGCACCGACGCGGCCGCAGCCATGCCAAGCGAAACGCCAAGGCCGACCAGCGACGACGTGATAGTGGCGAGCGTGGCCGTCGTGACAGTTGCGCCGAAAATGCCGCTGGCACCAATGGCCGCCGCGATCTGCGGGGCAAAGACGACGATCGCCACGGCAACGGCGACGACCAGGACGGTTGTTACTACTTTGCCCAAGTTTCGCCCTCCGACACTTCGAAGGGCACGCTGAAGGCATATTTCAGACTAGCGGTCGGGACCGGGATCAGCCCGATCTGGCCAGGGCCTTCCCCGACAAAATAGCTGTAGGGGCCGACGCAGACGCCGCAGGCCAGGTCCGCGTTCATGACGATGTCGCCGCGTTGAGCGAGATGGATCGACTTGGATTTTCCAAGCCACGACACCACTGTCCGAAGGAGCGTCCCTGCACCGAATTCGCGCAGCGCTTCAGCCGCGCCGGTCTTGGTGTCGTATCGTCCGCGAAACGCTTCACCGGGATCGAACCCGGTCATCGCCCGGATACAATCGGCGGCAAACAGGGCGCAATCGTGGCGGCCCCATTTGAAGGGTTCGTCGTTTACGCGGTCGAGGTAGGTGCGGAGGCGATCTTCCCAATCGCCATATCTGTGGGACGCAAGCTGCATCCCATATTTAGCTTAACCCGATTATCGCTGCTGCCAGTTGTTGATCGTGGACTGGACCGCCGCCCAGCCCGTCGGGGCCGCCTTCATCAGGTCGTCGCCATTTGCGATTGCCGACACATAGTCCTGCGACCGATCGTTAGGATCGAATTTCGGCTGGTCGAGATAGGTGCCCTGGGTGGCGTTGCTGATCATGCCCGCATGGCCTTCGATCGACAGTTTGAACGTCCGCGACAGTCCATCACCGGAGACTTCGACCGTATCCATCGTGCCCGATCGAATTCGACGAAAGACCCAATGCGGTTCAGCGATCAGGCCAGGCTGGATCAAAAGCGCGCGCCAAATCGTGGCCGTTCGGCCCTGGTATTCGGTCGGCTCGACCGCCGCAGCTTCAAGCGCGAGTGGAATCGAAGACGGTAGGCCGAGCGCGATTTCCAACGCTTCGGAGCCGCTATAGGAAAAGCTGTTGTCGCCGATATCGACGATCACACCCTGTTCGAGGGGGTGGAAGGTCTGATCGTTCAAGAGGCTGTCGGCCCAACCGGTCACCTTGATCGAATGGCCGCCAGTCCAAGCGCAGACCGTGCCGGTTTTGAAATCCAGGCGTGCCAACAGAGCCGTCGTAATGCCTGCTTCCGCAAGGGCAGCAGTGATTTCGGGCGTGGTGCCGGGTCTCATGCGCCCACCGCCTCCACAGCGGTCAGTGTGCCGAATTCGGCGAGATTCCCGCGCTGGCCGCCAGGTGTCAGCGTATAGGTCTGGCCTTCGCTCGAATTCAGCCGAAACAGACCGCTGGGCCGGAAAAATTCGACATCGGTATCGACCGCATAGGTCTGGCGAAGCGCCGGTTCGAACTGAACCAGGCACTGGCCATTGCTATCGGCGTTCGCTGGTGCGTCAGTGACTTCGAACAGTTGCGACCCGATGCTGAAAAGCTGGCCGATCCGAAGCTGGCTGGCCTGCCCGGCGACCCATCCGCCCATCGCGACGGCGGAAAGATAGGCATAGGCGGTTTCGGCGACTTTCCGACCCGTCAGCGTCGAAGTGACGGTTTGACGGGGGTAATAACGAAAATAACCGACCTGTCCGCGCAGGCTATTGAGCCAGGCGCGCAGGCGTTCGGCGACATTCTGGCGCATCGGCGGCCAGGTCCAGGTCAGCGTCCACTGGCTGGCAGTGTTGATCGTCTGCTGGATCAGCGTGAAATTCGACGCGATAGCGGCCTGGCGACGATTGACCGCCAGGCGCTCTGAATTCGGGGTGACGGCGGGAAAGGACAATGGATAGGTCGGCATCCATTATTTAGGCGGATGCCGTTCATCACATCGTCGGCCGCTGGAACCGGCCCAGCGTTCGATCACTCGCCTGTTTCGACAAGAGAGGCGCCGCCTGGGCGATCCCCTCGTAGACCATGGCGCGCACCATCGCGGGGTCGTTGCTGGTGATGTTGCCAATCGTGACGGCGGGACCGGCCTGGCCCGCGCCGCGAATGGATTTCAAGGCATGGTTCGGGACCGTCGATGCGGTGTTGCCGATCTTCACAATTTCCGGGCCGCGTTCGCCGACCACATAGGTGCCAGCGCGGGTCAGGCCACCATTAGCGCGCGCGCCGATTTTGAGAGCCGCGCCGCCCAGCACGATATCACCGCCACCGCCACCCGCGAGGCTGGTGCCAATCGACCCTAGCACTGATCCAAACAGCGATCCCAGCGGCTTCAAAATCGCTTGCTGGAGGGCGATGTCGATCAGTTTGTCGATGATCCGGTCACCGACCGCCTCGAACGCATCGCCCAGATTTCCGGCACCCCGGATCGCTTCGCGCAGACCGTCGTTGAACGATCCCAAACCTTCCGCCGCAGCGCTGCCCAGCGCATCCTGGATTTCCCCGACCGTGCGGGGAATGCCGTCGAGATACTGAGCCAACGGCCCCATCGTATCGTGGTTGACCGCCGCCGTGTCGTTGGCCTGGAGACGATCCAGCACACCAAGCCTCGCTTCCGCGATTGCCTTTTCGGCGGCGGTGGACTGTTTCGACGCAAGGATCGCGTCGATCGCAAGCCGCTCTTGCTGATACTGGAGATCGACCAGGCGCAGGCTGATGGCGCGCCGGTCAGCGGACGATCGCGCGAGTGCCATTTCCGACCCCAAAATGTCGCGGCTATTATCGAGATAAGAGTGCTGAACATCGAGTGCCTGCCGGGCCAGTTCTTCGTTTTCGCGCAGGTTGATCTCGTCCGCCCGCGTATATGCGATCTTGTCTTCGAGCAGCTTGAGCGCGTCGCCTTGTGCCACCGTCAGCTTCTTGTCGGCCACATCCTGGTCGATCGCCGCCTTTCGACGATCCGTTTCGATCGACAGGATTTCACGCTGGTTCGCCGACTGTTCGACGATATCGGACAGCAGCGCCTGTTTCGCCGACAGCAACTCCATATCGCCGGAAGCCATGTCGGCGGTGAAGCGGGCAGACTGTTCGGCTGCGATTTCAGCGGCGGTCTTGCCGGTCGATTTCTTGCCGCCGCCTGCAACGGGTGGAAGAGTGCCACCGCCGCCGCCGCCGTTTCCACCAGCAAGCAGTTTGGCCGCCGCCTCTTCTTCTTCTGCGGTCATTCGCGCCAGGCGGGCGTCGATGGCTTTGATGCGGGCTTCGTTTTTCTTCCACTGCGGCGATCCCTTTCCGATCGCGTCGGCGTCGATGCCGACCGCAGCAAGGAGCGGATTCTTCCCGCTATTCTGAGCGACTAGGGACGCGCGTTCGTCGGTCAGCGTTTTGCGTTCGCCGCGACTATTATAGCCCAGCACGGCGCCACCGATGCCGCCCGCGACTGCGCCGCCGACCATTCCAGGCAAGCCGCCCACAAGCCCGCCACCAATGCCACCAGCCAGCGCGCCCATAATCGCCATGGCCGCTGTCGGATTTTGGCTCCAGAACTGCGCTATGGCGGTCGCGATCTTGACGACCTGGTCGGCCAGGTTCCCGATGGCGTCGGCGTTCTGGACGATCGCGGATGCGAACCGCGCGTCGAGTGTCATCTTGAGCGTGTCGAGCCTATCGTTGATCTGACCAGCGTTGCGGAGCAGGTCGTCACCCAGCACGATGCCAAGATCGTCGGCCGCGTCAGCGAATTCGTCGAAGCCCTTGGCGCCTTCACCCATCAGCGCCGTTAATGTGCCCGCCGACTTGCCAAAAACCTGCAACGCCGCCGCATTTCGCTGGGAAACGGTCGGCAGCTTGCTGATACCTTCGATGGTTTCGCGCAGCGCGGTGTCGAAATCGCTAGACGTGACGCCGAGGCCTTTGAAGACTTCGCCCATCGCCTTGCCGCCAGATTGTGCGGTGCCAAGATTTTTGGCGAATTTCTCAAGCGCCCCGTCGGCCGACGCAAAGTCGCTACCGGTCATCTGCGCGGCGTATCGGAGTTCCTGGATGGATTTGGTGGTCGCGCCGGTGCGATCCGCGAGGTCAACGATCGAATCCGCGTAGTCAAATGCGGCGCGTGCGGCCGACACGAATGCATCGACCGACATCACAGCCAGGAGGCCAGTGACGGCCGTCTTCGCGCCGTCCATCGCGCGGGAGATTGCTTTGTTGGTTGCCTCTGATTGGGCCGCTGCTTTTTTCATCCCGTTGATGAATTGCGCGGATTCCAATCCGAGATTTACGAAAAGAGAACCTAGATCAGCCATCGATTATTTAGGTCGATGGTGCCTTCTGAGCGGCGATCCGTGCTTCGAAATAGGCTTCGATCGCGTCGTCGAGACGCGGTCGTGCCAGGTCACGCAGGTGTGCCGACCATTCGGGATCACGGTCCAGCCAGTGAATTTCTTCTTTGCCGCCAAGGCCGGAATATTGCAGGGCGAGAAGGTTACGGAAGCGATCGTCTTCGACCGGCGAACCAAATGGTTCGACCTCGTAATATGCC